>OJPN01001464.1_pt1 | contig 16670 bp, 9 predicted proteins | sample 1598511 | NCBI WGS metagenome assembly OJPN01 (sample SAMN03922485, study PRJEB24848) | human gut metagenome | isolation source: stool sample | host: Homo sapiens | place: Germany | collected 2011-05
TTTCCGGAATATCGTAAATGGATTGACGAGTTGTCTAAAGATCGTTTGTCCCGTTGGGAATATATGATCTTGAAGGCGAAACAGCAGGGAGAGATCAAAGGTTCGCTCGATACTTCGGTATTGGCGCGTAACCTGATGTCGGTGTCGACCAGTATGTTGAATATCGAGTTGGGTACCGATAATTTGCACTTTATGTTTTCGGATATGCGTATGCAGTTTGAACAATATTATTTATTGATAAAAAAATGAATAATACCCGTCGGCAAATCATAGAAACCGCTTTTCTGCTCTTCTTGAAAAAAGGGTTTAAGGCTGTGCGGCTGAGTGATATAGAACGGGCTGCGAAAATTACCCGCGGTACTTTTTATTATCATTTCACCAATAAAGAAGAAGTACTGAAGGAGGGATTGTATTCTTATTATGCCTTGCTGAACTCAAAAAGAACCGAAGAATTCGGGCATATTTCGACATTGCGGGAATATGTCGACCTCACTATTCAGAAATTGACCGGGATACATAATTATTCAGCACGGACATTCAGTAGTGAAATTCCTGAAATTCTTTGCCTTTCGTTGATCGTGGAAGTGATCGCCCTATTCCCCGAATTTAAAAAAGTGGTTTTGGCTTCGAAAATGTTGCGACTTTCTAAGTTAGAACAGTTGATATTGAATGCCAAACGGGCCGGAGAATTGAGAAATGATGTGGATACCTCTATTTTGGCAAAGAATTTGCTGAACATAAGCATTGGGTTGATAAATTATATCGTTATGCATCAAGATATTTCTTATGCTTTATCATCGGTGCGTTACCAGTATGAACAACTTTATTCGTTAGTAAAAGCTCGATAAAGTTTTTACGGGAGTACATACCGGAAAGTATAAATTTGAAGAGACTTGAAGTTAGAATATAAAAACGAGAAAGTGATGAATAGGATTACGGAATGTAAATCTGGATTAAGTTTAATTATTGTACTACTGTGCTTTATATTGCAGTCGAATGCGCAGGGGGTGTTAAGTTTGGAGGATTGTCGGCGGTTGGCGATAGAGAACAACAAGAAACTGAAAATTGCAGATGAAGACGTGAAGGCAAGTGAGGCGCAAAGAGCCGAGGCTTTCACGAAGTATTTGCCTAGTATTGACGCTATGGGCGTGTATTTGCGCAACCAGAAAGAGATTAATTTGTTGTCGGATGATGCCCATTTACCCGTCGGGTCGATTGGTTTGGACGGGAAGTTCACGTTTCGTCCCGACCAGTTGATGGTGGGTGCGGACGGGAAGCCGGTGATGGTGAACGGGCAGTATGTCCCGAAGGATTACGCCTTATTGCCGAAAGAGGCGATGACCGTGGATGATAGAAATATGGCTCTTTTGCAGGTAGGACTGACACAACCGATTTATATGGGGGGTAAGATCAGAGCCTATAACCAACTGGCAGGGTTGTCCGAGAAATTGGCCGAGAGCGGGAGAGAACAGGAATTGCAAAATATTATCCAGGAAACCGACGAAGCTTATTGGCAAATCGTATCTCTGGTCAACCGACAGAAATTAGCCGTTAAATTTGTCGAGACTTTACAGAAATTCGAACATGATATCGAAGTGATGTACCGAACCGGCGTATCGACTAAGGCGGATATGCTCTCGGTGAAGGTAAAACTGAACCAGGCAGAGATGGCTCTGTTGCGGGTGGAGGACGGTTTGAGTCTGGCTCGTATGAATCTGAACCAAATCTGTGGATTAGCTGTAGATTCGGTTTATACCCTGCAAGAAGAATTATTGAATGTTTTGCCTCAAGCCGAACCGAAGTGGTTGAATATCGAGCAGGTATATGATAACCGTCCGGAGATCAGTAGCCTGACGCTGGCAACGGATATTTACCGGAAGAAAGAAAAGATTGCCCGTTCGGCTTATCTGCCGACAGTGGCTTTTATGGCTAATTATTTTGCCATGACCCCTTCTTTCTTCGATGGGATAAGTACCGGATTCGACGGGATGTGGAGTGTCGGTATCGGCGTTAAAGCACCTATATTCCATTGGGGGGCTTCCCGGAAAACGGTGCGTAGTGCCAGGGCGGAGACCAGTCTGATGAATTTTAAATTACAGGAAGCCCGCGAAAAGATAGAGTTACAGGTAAGCCAGGCCCGGTTGAAGGTCAAAGAAGCTGCCCGGAAGATGGAAGTGGCTGAAAAAAATCAGGTGAAGGCCGATGAGAATTTGAAGTATGCCAACCTGGGATTTCAGGAAGGGACGATCCCGGTATCCAATGTGTTGGAAGCCCAAACGGCTTGGTTGGCTGCTCATGCCGATTTGATCGATACACAGATAGAAATGAAATTGTGTGAAGTGTATTTGCAAAAAGCGTATGGTATATTAGGCAAAGAATAGAAATTATAAACGAAAAGATAGTATGGAAAAGATGAATGGAAAATTGGTGACTTTTACCGGAATCATTGTTTTGGTGCTTTTGGTGGCAATTTTCGGTTTTCTGTTTTGGGAGCCGAAACCTGAGTATATTCAGGGAGAGGCTGAGGCAACGGAAGTACGTATTTCCGGAAAAGTGCCGGGGCGGATCGAAATATTCCGTTTTAATGAAGGAGAACAGGTGAGCCGGGGGGATACGGTGGCTATCCTGGATAGTCCTGAGGTGCTGGCCAAATATAGTCAGGCCGAAGCGGCGGAGGCTGCTGCCCAGGCTCTGAACGAAAAGGCTGAAAGAGGTACCCGCTCCGAACAGATCGTAATGACTTACCAAACCTGGCAAAAAGCAAAAGCCGCTGCCGAGGTAGCGAAAAAAACATACGACCGGATCCTGAAACTTTATGAGAGTGAGGTTGTGCCGGCCCAGAAGAAAGATGAGGCCGAAGCTAATTACAAAGCTATGATGGCTACCGAACAGGCTGCTAAAGCCCAATACGAGATGGCACGCAATGGTGCACAAAGAGAAGATAAACAAGCTGCAGAGGCTCAACTGAACCGGGCGAAAGGGGCTGTCGCAGAAGTGGAGGCTTATGTCAAAGAGACTTATTTGATCTCTCCGATAGACGGAGAAATTTCCGAGCGGTATCCGAAGGTCGGAGAATTGGTCGGTACAGGGGCACCGGTGATGGATATTTTGGATTTATCGGACATGTGGGTATCTTTTAATGTGCGTGAAGACCAGCTGAACGATTTCAGGGTAGGAGAAACATTTAAAGCTTTTGTGCCTGCTTTGGATAATCGCGAAGTGGAATTGAAAGTCACTTATCTGAAGGATATGGGAAGTTACGCTGCCTGGCGGGCTACCAAAACGACAGGGCAGTATGATGTAAAAACTTTCCGGGTAAAGGCAAAACCGGTGGACAAAGTAGATGGACTGCGTCCGGGAATGAGTGTTTTGAAAAAATTATGAGTACGCTCGGTTTGTTATCGGCTTTAATGAAACGGGAATTCAGACGTCTGGCTTCCCGGCGGATTTATTGGTTTATTCTGATTTTAGCTCCGGCATTTTGTTTTATCTTTTTTGCCGATTTGTTGAAACAGGGGTTACCAATGAAATTGCCGATAGCCGTGGTGGATGAGGATAATACATCCTTGTCACGGCAATTGGTGCGTTCTTTGGATGCGATGGCCCAAACCGAAGTGGTGATGCGGACGGCTAGCTTTAAAGAAGCCCGGGAAGCGATGCAAACAAGCCGGATCTACGGTATTTTCCATATACCGGCGAATTTCAGACAGGAGGTGTCTGTCGGTAAAAGACCTGAAATTTCATTTTATACAAATGAGACTTATCTGCTACCGGGCTCATTGGTCTATAAAAATATGCGCTTGCAGGCCGCTTTGGCAAACGGGGCTGTACAACAGACCGTATTGTTGGCAAAAGGCGGGGGAGGACCGCTATTGAAAGCCAGGCTGTCACCGATTACAGTGGATACGTTTCCCTTGAATAATCCCTGGATCAGCTATGCCATCTATCTGGCAAGTATTTTAATGCCTGCTTTCGTTTTTATGTTTGCCATGTTTACCGCCACTTATAGCATCAGTCAGGAGACTAAAGAAAAAACGGCAGCCGATTGGTTGCGTCGAAGCAATGATTCTATTGTATTGGCTTTGCTGGGAAAGCTATTGCCTCAAACGCTGATCTTTGTCACTACCGGCTTACTGTATCTTTCTATATTGTACGGTTATTTACATTTTCCTTTGAATAGTGGATTTTTTCCCATGTTTTTAGCTATGTTGCTGTTGGTACTGGCTGCTCAGGGGTTTGCTATTTTTGTTACCGGTATTGCACGGCGCAATCGGATCGCCCTCAGTTTTTGCGGGCTTTGGGGAGTTTTGTCATTCTCTGTCAGTGGTTTTACTTTCCCGGTTCCGGCTATGCCTCAGCTGATGCAGTTGATGTCTGATTTATTTCCGATGAGGCATTACTATCTGCTCTATGTCGATCAGGCTTTGAACGGTATTCCTATGGCCTACTCCTGGAAACCTTATCTGGCTTTGGTATTGTTCGTTCTGTTGCCGTTACTGACTTTGCCTAAATTGAAATTGGATTTACAGGAAAATCGTTATTTACCCTAATGGGAGGTTATGATGAAAGATATCTATTTTATATTTCGGAGAGAGTTTTACCTGGTTTTTCGGGACCATGCAGTACTTACTTTCTTTATTTTTCTGTGTTTAGGCTATCCCCTGATTTATACTTTTATTTATAGTAATGAGGTTGTAAGACAGGTGCCCGTTGCTGTCATCGATCAGTCCAAGTCTCCTTTAAGCCGTGAATTTTTGCGGATGTGGGAAGCTTCTCCGAATGTGAAAGTCGTAGCCCACTGTAACGATCTCGGAGAAGCGCAGCTTTTCATGTGGCAGAAAGAAATATACGGTATTTTAGAGATTCCGGCGGATTTCAGTAAAGATATAAATCGGGGAGAACAGGCCCATGTCGCTTTGTTTTGCGATATGGGGGCTTTACTCAATTATAAAGCTTTACTTCAGGCGACAAGCGATGTGGCTATCACCCTGGGGAAAGAAATACAGGTAGAAAATTTACCTTATGCTTCCCGCATTCAGCAAGAAATAACCGCCTCGCCGGTAGAGATTTCGGAAGTCAAAATGTTTAATCCTCAAAGTGGTTTTGCTTCTTTTATCATCCCGGCAGTATTGATCCTGGTGATCCAACAATCTTTATTGTTGGGAGTGGGAACGATTGCCGGAACAGCCCGCGACAGGAATCCACGCCATAGCCTGGTGCCCGTCGATAAACATTACTGCAAACCCTGGTGCATTGTCATCGGTAAAGCCTGTGTTTATATGCCGGTTTATTTTGTGATGGGATTTTGGGTGTTCTTTATTGTACCCCGGATCTTTAGTTTAACTCAAATCGGCGCTAAATCGGAATTGATGTTATTCCTGTTCCCCTTTTTGTTGGCTTGTGTCTTTTTTGCTATTGCAGCTTCTTTTTTAAGTAGGGAGCGGGAACAGCCTTTTTTATTGTTTGTCTTTACCTCGGTGCCGCTCATGTTTATTTCGGGTATTTCGTGGCCGAAGGAGGGGATTGCCGGTTATTGGATCGCCCTGTCGAAAATTTTTCCTTCTACTCCCGGAATCGACGGGTTCGTAAAAATGAACAATATGGGGGCTACCCTTGGAGAGGTGTTGCCGGAGTATCTAAATCTCTGGATTTTAGCGATTATTTATTTTATTTTGGCATGTTTATTGTATTATAGAGAAATTGTTAAAAGTCGTAAAGTACGTTCGTAAACGAATAATTAATAGGTGTGTACTATGATCAGACATTATTTATTCCCTGTGGTGGGAATTATCCTTGGATTTTCTGCTTGTCGTTCGTCGGAAACCAATGAAAAGCAGGTCTTGATGGTGAAGACCGAGACAGTAAAAAATTATGAGAACGAATTACAAGTGACCTATCCGGGGCGTGTTAAGGCTGCGGCCGACGTAGATCTGGCATTTCGGGTAGCCGGACCGATCATCCGGATTCCGGTGCAGGTGGGTAGTTTTGTGCGTAAAGGAGAAGTGATTGCAGAGATCGACCCGCGGGATTATGAATTGCAGTATAAAGCTACCGAAGCCGAATACAAACAGATTAAATCCGAGGCTGAACGGGTGATAGAACTGTATAACCGTAAAAGTGTACCTGAAAATGATTACGATAAAGCGGTGTATGGTTTGCAGCAAATCACCTCTAAATATAATGCGCATAAAAATGCTTTGAAAGATACCCGGCTTGTCGCTCCTTTCGATGGGTATATCCAGAAGAAATATTTCGATACCGACGAAACGGTGGCTGCCGGAATGCCGGTTATATCGATGATCGATACCCGTTATTTCGAGGTAGAAATCGATGTGCCTTCCAGCGATTATGTCCGTCGTCACCTTTTTAACCGGTTTACGGCAGTTGCCGATGTCTTTCCGGATCGGGTTTTTCCGTTGGAATTGATCGATGTGACGAAAAAGGCTAATCTGAATCAGCTTTATCAGATGCGTTTGCGGTTGACTCCTGATCCTGCTATTCCTTTGGCGGCAGGTATGAGTGTGAATGTAACGATCGATTATGAAGCGGGAGGCGACAATTTGACAGTGGTTCCATTGAGTGCTATTTTTCAGGACAAGGAAAAATCGTCGGTATGGGTGTATCGGCCGGCGGATAAAAAAGTGACTCAAAGACAGGTTAAAATCCGGCAAATATTGAAAGAAGGCAGAGTGGTTTTGGACGAAGGCCTGCAAAGTGGTGAAATCGTAGTCACTGCCGGTGTACATAAACTGAAAGAGGGTATGGAAGTCGAGAGGTTGAAGCCTGTTGCCGATACGAATATCGGTGGTTTGCTGTAAACGGTCGATCCGGCCTGAAACTGTTGTCTTTTATTAATTCTGATTGGAATGAATCTTGCTGAATATGCATTGAATAATAGGGCACTGGTCAAATTTCTGATTGCAGTGCTTGTTGTTGGCGGAATCTTTTCGTTTGTCTCTATGAGTAAACTGGAAGATCCGGAGATCAAGGTAAAACAAGCTCTGGTCGTGACTGTCTATCCCGGAGCTTCGGCTCATAAAGTGGAATTGGAAGTAACGGATGTGCTCGAGAAAGAAATCCGGGCGATGGGAGATATTGCCAGTGTGGAGTCGAAATCGATGGCTGATCTGTCTATTATTACGGTCGAGTTGGAGAGTACGGTTCCCCCTGCCGAATTGGAACAAAAGTGGGATATCTTACGGCGGCGGGTGACGAATGCAGCTTCACAACTGCCCGACGGATGTGTGACTCCTGTGGTAAAAGATGATTTCGGGGATGTATACGGCATGTTCTATGCCATGACTACCGATGGCATCGCCGACGAAGAAATGGTTGAGTATGCCAATCTGGTGAAGCGTGAGTTACAGGATATACCGGGAGTGAGACGGGTGGATATTTATGGCGACCGAAAACCTTGTATCAATATAGATATCATACAGGACAAAATGGCTAATCTGGGTGTACATCCCGCCGAGATTTTAGCTACCTTGAACAACCAGAATAAAACGGTTTATTCGGGATATTTCAAGACGGGAAAGAGTAGATTGAGGATAGGCGTAGACGATAGTTACGAATCGATCCGTGATATCGAAAACCTGTTGATTCAGGGACATGAAAACGATCAGCTGCGATTGCGGGATGTGGCTTCGGTCACACGGGGATATCAGGATCCTTCCCGGAATGAGATGCGTTATGATACTGTTCGTGCACTAGGGATATCGATCTCTATGGAAAAAGGAGGGAATATTGTGACTTTGGGCGAAAAGGTGGATGCTCGTTTAGAGCAATTGAAATCTTCCCGTATACCTGTCGGCATCGATTTTCAAAAGGTATTTTTCCAACCCGATCGGGTGAGGGAGGCTATCGGTACTTTTATGATCAATCTGGTGGAGTCGGTGCTGGTGGTGATTCTGGTATTGATGCTGACGATGGGATTCCGGAGCGGTGTGATTATCGGTACCGGTCTGGTCATTATCGTTTTGGGGGCTTTCGTGATTCTGTATTTACTCGATGGAACTTTACAGCGGGTTTCCCTGGCGGCTTTGATCGTTGCGATGGGGATGCTGGTGGATAATGCGATTGTGATTGTCGACGGAATCCTGGTGGATTTAAAACGGGGTATCCCTAAGCCTGCCGCTTTGACCAATATTGCTAAAAAGACAGCTATGCCCCTGTTGGGAGCTACTTTGATCGCCATACTGGCTTTCTTCCCGATTTTTATGTCGCCCGATACGGTGGGGGAATATGTGCGGGATTTGTTTATCGTTCTGGCGGTGTCGTTATTATTGAGCTGGATTTTGGCTCTGACACAGATTCCGATCCATGCCGATTATTCCTTAAAAGTGAAAAATGAGCATTTGAGTGAGGAACAATTATACGATAGCGGGATGTATCGGTGGTTCAGGAAATTCCTGACCTATATGCTCTATCATAAGAAATTTGCTGTAGGAGCGGTTGTCATCTTATTGGCTTTGAGTGCCTGGTGTTTCCAATATATTCCGCAGGGATTCTTCCCGGATTTGAGTTACACCCAGTTGTATATCGAATATAAAGTGCCTGAAGGGGGGACTTTGGAAGCCGTCCAGGGAGATATTGCAGAAATCGAGGCTTATTTACTTTCCCGCCCGGATATTACACATGTGACTTCGAGTTTCGGCGGTACGCCTTCGCGCTACAATCTGGTCCGCTCGATTGCTTTGCCGGCGATGTCGTACGGTGAATTGATCGTCGACTATACGGATGCCGATGCCCTGAAAAGTTCGATTCCCGGGCTACAGCAATATCTCACAGAACATTATCCGGATGCTTATGTGCGGATCAAGCGTTATAATCTGATGTATGAGGATTTCCCGGTCGAGTTGATGTTTTGCGGACCCGATCCGGCTGTATTGAAGAGCTTGTCGGCTCAGGCTGAACAGATCATGAACGATGAACCGACGGCTACTTTGGTAACGAATAACTGGGAGCCCGAAGCGCCGGTATTGATGGTCGATTATTACCAGCCGATCGCCCGGCAAGCCGGTTTATCCCGTACGGATGTCGGCTTATCTCTGCTCTCGGCTACCGATGGATTACCTGTAGGCTCTTACTACGAAGGAACCACAGCTATGCCTATTTATATCAAAAGCGTAGATAATGAAGGAGAAGAAACTGCTGCGCTGGAAAATATTCCGGTTTGGAGCGTCCTGCCTTCGCTTACCGGTTTGGATGGCGAGACGATAAAAGGGCTTTTGATGGGAACTGTCAAGAAAGAAGACCTTTTGTCGGAAGTGGTCGGTTCTACTCCGTTGTCACAGGCTACCCGGGGAGTGAAAATCGAGTGGGAAGATCCTGTCGTTTGGAGGTATAATGGACAACGGGCCATAAAAGCACGTTGTAACAATGCGCAGGGATATACCGCCGAGAGTGTACGGGGCAAGTTGATCCCGCTCGTCGATACGATCACCTTGCCTGAGGGATATACGAAACAATGGCTGGGCGAACACAAAGCGAGTAGCGAAGCCATGCGGTATCTTTTTAAAAATGTGCCCTGGGCTATTGTTATGATAATTGTTATTTTGATCATGCTGTTTAAAGATTTCCGTAAACCTACGATTATTTTCCTTTGTTTGCCGCTGGCAGCTATCGGCATTGTCTTCGGGATGCTGATCAGTGGAAAAGATTTCGGTTTTGTCGCTATTGTGGGGGCCTTGGGATTGATAGGTATGATGATTAAAAATGGAGTGGTATTGCTGGATGAGATCACTTTGCAGATTGCTTCCGGCAAAGGGAGGTTAGTGGCTTTACTGGATTCGTCGTCTTCGCGTTTCCGGCCGGTAATGATGGCTTCTTTAACGACTATCCTGGGGATGATTCCTTTGCTGGGCGACGACTTGTTCGGTTCTCTGGCGGTCACTATAATGGGCGGATTGCTGGTAGGTACGGTGATCACTTTGGTGTTTATACCTGTATTGTATGCTTTATTCTTTCCCATCGAAAAGGAAGATAAGGTCGGAGCTTTGCATAAAAGCGATAATGAACAATTGGCTAATGAATGATCGACGAATGATGAAAACAACGCTATTAATCCTGACAGTTTTATTCTTTTCCGGAGTTTGTCCGGCTCAGATAGTCGAGCTCGATTTACAGAAATGCCGGAAAATGGCGGTAGAAAATAGTAAAAAATTGCAATCGGCAGAACAACAAGGTCAAAAAGCCGGTTTTGACAAAAAAGCTTACCGGGCTAATTTCCTACCTAAACTTTCGGCTACAGGTTTATATGCCTATGTACACAAGAAGATGAAATTCGATATCGACGGGGGGTATCTGCCGGTATACGATGTGAACGATGTCGGACAGGCAGTGCCGCTGAATAGTTTGTATATGCCCGAAGGCAAACCTGTATTGGGAGCCGATGGGATACCCCTGTTCAAACAATATGCATTTATGCCGGATATCGACCTGGCTTTGGGTATTGAAAATGCTTACACGGTAGGAGTGATGTTGGAACAGCCTCTTTATATGGGGGGGAAAGTGCGTTCTGCTTTTCGCATGGCTTCGATAGGTAAAGAAATTGCAGACCTGAATGTGAAATATAATCAGGCGGAAGTACTTGCCGAAGCAGATGCGGCTTATTGGCAATATCTGAAAGTCTGTGAACAGGTCAAAGCTGCCGGAAAATACCTCGAAGTTGTGAAAGAATTGGTGCGTAATCTGGAAGATGCTTATCGGACGGGGATGGCCGCACAGAACGATCTGCTGAAAGCGCAGGTTAAACAAAATGAGGCGGAATTGATGGTACAAAAGGCACAGAACGGTCTGGCTTTGTCGGGAATGAATCTTTGCCGGATTGTCGGGGTTGATCTGATGAGTGAGCTGACGGTCAGGGATAGCCTCGGAGAAGGTATCGTCTCCGGCCTGTGGGAAGAAGGGGATAATATCACCGGCCGTCCCGAATACAATATGTTGGAACGGCAAATCGAACTGAAAGAAAAAGAAGTAGCCTTGACGCGTTCGGATTTCTTGCCTCAATTGGGAGTCTCTGCTTCGTATGGATATAGTGACGGGATTACGTTAAACGGCAAATCGGACGGTATCGCTTCTTTTGCAGCTTTGGCTTCGTTGAAAATACCTATTTATCATTGGGGAGAAGGACGTAATAAAGTCAAAGCCATGAAAGCCGAAGAAGAGATGGTGCGTTTGAAAAAAGAAGAAACCGAGCAGATGATGCAGCTCGAAGTGGCCCGGGCCCGCTATAATGTCGAAGATGCTGCTACCCGGGTTCGGCTCACACGACGGTCACTTTCTCAGGCCGAAGAAAACCTGCAGGTGAGTAAGAATCGTTTTGAAGTAGGAATGGAGACCCTTACCAATTACATGGAAGCACAGGCACAATGGCAGAAGGCTTGGAGTGATTGGATAGAGGCTAAGGCTGAACTTCGTGTGAATGAAACCTATTATTTGAAATCTACCGGAAGACTTAGTGACTAAGTCTCCGGTTTTTCTATAGGATTTTGCTCCTGGATTTCTTCTTCCGGTGTTTTTTTCGGTTTTTTCAATAACGTACGCAGGTAAAACAGCCGTACCGTTTCCGGAGAGACTTTATAGCGCATTGCAATTTTCTGAAACGAGAAACCTTCGGTCCTTAAATCTTTGATTTCTTGTTCATGTTCGAATAACTTACCGGCCCGCAGACTGCCTTTGGGACGTCCTAACTTTATTCCTTGGGCTCTGCGGCGTGCCAGAGCTTCGCGTGTACGCTGAGAAATCAACGTACGTTCGATTTCAGCACATAGACCAAAAGCGAAAGCGAGTACCTGACTGTTGATAGAAGAATCGAATTTATATCCTTCCTTAATACTGTGAATGGTGATCCCTTTTTCAATCGATTGATGAATAATGTTCATGATATTCATCATTTTTCGGCTTAGCCGGGAAACTTCGGTAATTATCAAGACATCACCTTTTTGCAGTTTTTTGAGCAGTATTCCTAATTCTCTCTCACTTTCTTTTTTTGTTCCACTCACGGTTTCTGTACACCACATGGTAATTTTCAGTTCTTGCCGATGGCAGAAATTAATTACCTCGCTTTTCTGATTCAGAATGGTTTGCTTATCTGTGCTCACCCGCAGATAAGCAGCAACTATAGGAGCTCTGTCCTTCAGTTCCTGTTTCTTTTTTTCGGGCATAGTTGTTTAGATCAGTATGAGATACTGTTAATGCTTTTTTTCTCTTTTAGTTCACAAATATACGAAAGTTGGCCAGTTATGAGAAACTTTTGTGAAAAATGAGATCTGAAAATTAAGAGATTTGAACAGTTTTTGTTTTTTTAACTTACCGATGGGAAAGAAATAAAATTAGTTTTCAAATTCCACCTACTTCGTGAAACATATATTCGATGTCGTAAGTATATATTAAGACTTTAATATTCAGTATATAATAAATAAATGTCAGATACGATGAGAAAAAGTAGGAATAGAATTTTGAAGATGAAATGGCTGGTATGGGGTTACATAGCAGCATCGATAGGGATTTTAGGATCTTGTCGGAATAAGCAGGTTCAGGTAGATATTCCGCAATTAGTAAAGACAGCTCCCGTGAATGGACATGATGGGATGACTTCTGTCACTTATCCTGGAAAAATTCAGGCTGCATCGAATGTGAAACTGGCCTTCCGGGTAGCCGGACCTATCCGTAAAATTTATGTAAACGAAGGACAATATGTGAAAAAAGGACAATTATTGGCCGAATTGGATCCCCGGGATTATCAGATTCAATTTAATGCTACTCAGGCCGAATATACCCAGGTGAAAGGCGAAGCAGACCGGATTATAGAGTTGTATCGCCGTGGAAGTGTTTCGGTGAATGAGTACGATAAAGCCGTCGCTGCACGTAAAAGGGTGACCGCTTTATATAATGCACACCGGAATGCATTGAACGATACCCGTTTGAAAGCTCCCTTCGATGGTTATGTACAAAATAAGTACTTCAACGCTCCTGAGATTGTGAATCAGGGTACTCCGGTGGTATCGATGATCGATAACGATTATTTTGAAGTGGACGTCAATATCCCTTCCGGAGATTTTATCCGGCGTGAGGATTTTATGACTTTCCACGCGAATGCCGATGTTTGTCCCGATTCGATTCTGCCTTTGGAACTGCTCGACATCACTCAGGGGGCAAATTACAACCAGTTGTTTACAGCTCGTTTCCGTTTAAAACGGAATCCGGTTCTGGCGCCAGGTATGAGTGTCTCCGTTACAATCGGATTTAAGCCCTCTTCAGAAGCGATGAGTATTGTTCCTGTCTCGGCCTTGTTTATGAAAGACGGACAGTCGTTTGTCTGGTTGTATAATGAGCAGGACGAAACGATCGAACCGGTGAGTGTCGCCGTAGAACGCCTGACAAAAGATGGAGAAGCAATTGTGAGATCTGCTTTGAGGAAAGGGCAAACGGTGATTTCTGCCGGTGTCAATGATTTGAAGGAAGGGCAGAAAGTAAAACTTTTACCTCCCGTCCCGGCTTCGAATGTTGGAGGGCTGTTGTAATGTAAATAGGAATGTCGGGCTTTCAGACCGGTATAGGACTAAATAGGAAAATCTTAAATTATGAACTTTACAGAATATGCTTTAAAAAATAAGGCGCTGGTTTATTTTTTTGTTTTTGTATTGGTAGTCGGAGGAATTTATTCCTTCTTTACCATGAGTAAATTAGAAGACCCGGCCATTACGGTGAAACAAGCTATGGTCGTAACTACTTTCCCCGGTGCATCTGCCTGGCAGGTGGAATTGGAGGTGACCGATGTACTCGAGAAATCGATCCGTTCTATGGGAGACCTGGATCATGTAGAATCGCGTTCTATGGACGATATCTCACTTATTCTGGTCGAATTGAGCAGTACGGTACCATTAGCAGAATTACAGCAGAATTGGGATATCCTGCGCCGTAAAGTGGCGAACGTACAAGCTCAGTTACCGGCCGGTGCCCAGCCTTCGACGGTCATGGACGATTTCGGCGATGTATACGGGATGTTTTATGCAATGACATCGGATGGCTTCGATTATCAGAAAATGATGGACTATGCCCAGTTGGTAAGACGTACTGTGCTGGATATCGACGGGGTGAGCAGTGTCGACATATATGGAGAACGGCCGGCCTGTATCGATATCGATATTCAGGAATCGAAAATGGCCAATTTGGGGGTTCATCCTGCCGAGATCATCCTCACCCTCCGCGGACAAAATGCAACGGTCTATTCCGGTTACTATAACAGTGGGGAAAAAAGAGTACGCGTAGGAATAGACGGCGATTTCAATGGAATTGAAGATATCCGTAATCTCCTGATCCGGGGACACGAAGAAGACGATATCCGTTTGGGAGACGTGGCCGATATTACCAAAGGGTACGTTCAGCCTCAGCAAGAGGGATTGAAATATGATACGCTGCCGGCTATCGCTATATCGATAGCGATGCAAAAAGGGGGAAATATCATCCAGTTGGGAAAAGTAATCGATCAAAAATTGGACGAACTGAAGCAAAATATCATTCCTGCCGGTATAAATTTCGAGAAAGTATTTTTTCAGCCTACCCGGGTAAAAGATGCGATCAGTGTATTTATGGTCAACCTGATCGAATCTGTATTGATTGTGATCATCGTGGTGATGTTAGCCATGGGATTCCGTAGTGGTTATATAATCGGGATCGGATTGGTGGTAGTTGTTTTGGGTTCTTTTGTGATTTTACATATGATGCACGGCACTTTACAAAGGGTATCCCTGGCATCGTTTATTGTAGCTATGGGAATGCTGGTCGATAATGCCATCGTTATTACCGACGGGATTATGGTGGATATGAAACGGGGGATTCCCAAGCCGGATGCTTTGGTCAATATCACGAAGAAAACGGCTTGGGCATTGTTGGGGGCTACTACGATCGGTATCCTGACTTTTTTACCGATCTATATGTCGCCCGATACAACCGGCGAATATGTCCGTGACCTTTTTATCGTATTGGCTGTATCGCTATGGCTGAGCTGGATATTGGCGCTGGCTTATGTTCCGATCCAGGCCGACCGGGCTTTTAAACCCAAAGTGGTCGAACCGGGAGAACCCGATAATCCGTTCAATGGCAGAATTTACCGGCAATATCAGCGACTTCTCCGTTTTGCCATCCACTATCGTTGGATCTGGATTGTAGCTACTGTGATTTTACTGGTTTTTAGTGTTTACGGTTATCGGTTTATAAAACAGGGATTTTTTCCCGACTTGAGTTATAATCAATTGTATATCGAATATAAAATGCCTTTCGGTACCAATCCTGAGACTGTCGAAAAAGATTTGGCCAGTATGGAAAAATATTTGATGAGTCGGCCTGAAATCACCGCCGTAACCACAAGTTTGGGTGGAACTCCCTCGCGTTATAATCTGGTCCGTACGGTGGCCGAGCCCGCTTTAAGTTATGGGGAACTGATCGTTGATTTTACTTCGCCGGCGGCTCTGAAGGAACATTTGAATGAATTGCAGGCTTATCTTTCTTCTCATTATCCGCAGGCATATGTGCGGATGAAACAGTACAACCTGATGTATATGGATTTCCCGATTCAGTTTATGATTTCAGGTCCCGATCCGGCAGTATTAAAATCACTCTGTGCACAGGTTGAAGGGATCATGCGGGCAGATTCATCGGTAATGCTGGTAACCAATAATTGGGGCCCGGAGACTCCGGCGATGCGGGTGGATTATCAACAGCAGACTGCCCGGGATGTAAACCTGAGCCGGGAAGATGTCGGGTTGGCCGTACTGGCTGCTACCGACGGCTTGCCGATCGGTTCTTATTATGAGGGCGAACATCCTTTACCGATCTATCTGAAAAGTGTGAACGATCAGGGACAACGACCCGGGCAGATCGGTAATGTCCCGGTTTGGAGTATGGTTCCTTCGACGAATGGAATAGGCCTCGGTACAGTGAAAGAGTTGATGACCGGAATGATCGGTACCGATGATGTATTAAAACGATTGATCGGTTCAGTACCGCTCAACCAGGCTAGTAGTGGAGTGGAAGTCGGCTGGGAAGTACCGGTCGTACGTCGTTATAACGGACAGCGTTCTATTGCTGTACAATGTAATAACGCTCCCGGATATACGACTACCGCAGCCAGAAATAGCTTGCTTCCGAAAATCGAGGCATTGGATATTCCTCCTGGTTATACTACAGCCTGGCAAGGCGAATACCTGGCAAGTACGCAGTCACAGTTTTATTTGTTTAAAAATGTACCGATCGCTATCGTGCTCATATTGGCTATATTGATCGCTCTGTTTAAAGATTTCCGTAAGCCACTGATGATCTTGTTGTGTTTACCGTTGGCCATTACGGGAGTGGTGGCCGGAATGCTGATCGCCGGTAAAGAATTTGGTTTTGTGGCGATTGTCGGGGCCTTGGGATTGGTCGGCATGATGATTAAGAATGGGGTAGTTTTGGTAGATGAAGTCGATATTCAAATCCGTTCCGGGAAAGATCCTTTTCTGGCTTTGGTAGATGCTTCTACCTCCCGTTTACGTCCGGTATTCCTGGCGGCGATGACGACTATTTTGGGAATGATCCCTTTGGTGAACGACGATATGTTCGGGGCTTTGGCGGTTACGATTATGGGAGGACTGTTTATCGGAACAATCATTACTCTGGTGATTTTACCG
>OJPN01001473.1_pt1 | contig 16612 bp, 18 predicted proteins | sample 1598511 | NCBI WGS metagenome assembly OJPN01 (sample SAMN03922485, study PRJEB24848) | human gut metagenome | isolation source: stool sample | host: Homo sapiens | place: Germany | collected 2011-05
GATCAGACCCTCGGCCATGGCCTGGAGCACGATGTCCTGGGTGGCGGGGATGACGATGCAGCGCACGTTGTCGGCCACCTTCTTGCCCTTCATCACGGCGGCGGCGGCCCGCAGGTCGCTGATGCGGCCATTGGTGCAGGAGCCGATGACCACCTGGTTGATGGGCAGCCCGGCCACCTCGCTGACCACCTTGGTGTTCTCAGGCAGGTGAGGCATGGCCACAGTGGGCTCCAGGGTGTTCAGGTCGATGACCACCTCGCTGTCATAAACGGCGTCGGGGTCGGCGGCAAAGGCCTCGCAGGGGCGGTTCACCCGGCCGTTGATATACTCCATGGTCTTCTCGTCCACGGGGAAGATGCCGTTCTTACCGCCGGCCTCAATGGCCATGTTGGAGATGGTGAACCGGTCGTCCATGGACAGGGAGGCAACGCCCTCCCCGGCAAACTCCAGGGACTTATACAGAGCGCCGTCCACGCCGATCTGGCCGATCAGGTGCAGGATCACGTCCTTGCCGGACACGTGGGGCTGGAGCTTGCCCTTCAGGGTGACTTTGATGGCGGAGGGCACCTTGAACCACAGCAGGCCGGTGGCCATACCGGCGGCCATGTCGGTGGAGCCCACGCCGGTGGAGAACGCGCCCAGCGCGCCATAGGTGCAGGTGTGGGAGTCGGCGCCCACGATGACCTCGCCGGGGGCGCACAGGCCCTTCTCGGGCAGCAGAGCGTGCTCCACGCCCATGTGGCCCACGTCGAAGAAGTTGGTGATGTTGTGCTTGTGGGCAAAGTTCCGGGCCTTCAGGCACAGCTCGGCGGACTTGATGTCCTTGCAGGGGGTGTAGTGGTCCAGAACGATGGAGATCTTATCTTTATCGAATACCTGGGTAAAGCCGGCCTTCTCAAACTCGGTGATGGCGACGGGGGTGGTGATGTCGTTGCCCAGCACCATGTCCAGCTTGGCCTCGATCAGCTGTCCGGCCTCCACCCGGTCCAGCCCGGCGGCCTTCGCCAGGATCTTCTGCGTCATGGTCATTCCCATTGAAAATTCCTCCTCAGTGCGCAGTGCATTGTAACTGTCCTATAGTATGACAGGGTGCTTGCCAAAAAAATGTAAAGCATGTTATAATTGAAGAAAATTCTTTGGGAGGTGTCTCTATGGACCGACAGACCTTGGGCGAGATGGACCTGCCCGCCCATATCTGGGAGCCTTTTGCCCAGAGCCGGGCGGCCATCCGCTGCTCCCCCGGCTTTCTCATCTATCTCCAGGGAACGGAGGCCACCTGCTTCTACTATTTAAAGGAGGGCCGGGTGAAGAGCTTCATCCAGTCAGAGACCGGGGACGAGCGAGTGCTGAACATCTATCGGGCGGGCAGCCTGTTCGGCGAGGCGTCCTTCCTGGACGAGCTGCCCCGGGTGTCCTCCGCCGTGGCTCTCACCCCCTGCCAGCTGGTGCCCATTGACCGGGAGCTGGTCACCCAGGCCATCAGCCGGGACCCGGAGCTGGCCCTGGCCATGATGAAATACCTGGCCCGCACCGTGCGGCTGCTGTCTCACCAGGTGGACCAGATGGCCTTCCGCCCCGCCCAGTGGCGGGTGGCCCGCTATCTCCTCTCCCTGGCTGACGGGGACGACAGCCTCCAGTGCAGCCAGGACGACATCGCCGACTCCGTCTCCGTCAGCCGCGTCACCGTCAGCCGCATTTTAAACGACCTGTCCCGCCGCAGTCTGGTCCACCTGGGCTATCGCCGCATCCAGATTTTAGACCGCCCGGGGCTGGAGAGGTTGTGTCAGGAGGAATAAACTGAACAGCACAGCACAGCGCCCCCAGCTGGAACGAATCTGTTCCGCCGGGGGCGCCTCACCGTTTTTGTGGGTCTTTCATAGGATGGGGCACTTGTAGGAGGTGTTCTTATGCCCATCATCTATCTCTCCCCCTCCACCCAGGAGAACAATCAGTTCGTCACCGGGGGCACGGAGGAGCAGTACATGAATCTGCTGGCCGACAAGCTGGTGCCCTATCTGGACGCCTCAGGCATCCGGTATGTGCGCAACACGCCGGAGATGACGGCGGTGTCGTCCATCGCGGCCTCCAACGCCGGGCGGTATGACCTGCACCTGGCGCTGCACTCCAACGCCGCGCCGCCGGGACGGTATGGCTCGGCCCGGGGGTCGCTGGTGTTCTACTACCCCGGCAGCGCCCAGGGGCAGCGGGCGGCGGAGATCATCGCCGACGGGCTGAAGGCCATCTATCCCCTGCCCAACCTGGTGCGGGCTCAGCCCACCACTGCCATCGGGGAGGTGCGCCGGGTCCGGGCCCCCTCCGTCTTTCTGGAGCTGGCCTTCCACGACAATACATCGGACGCCGTCTGGATTCAAAATAACTTAGACGCGGTGGCCCGCAATCTGGCCCTGTCTCTCACGGAGTATTTCGGCATTCCCTTCTTCTCCACCCGGCAGGACCGCCCCGCTGTGGTGGATGTGTCCTGGGGGGTGCTGAACATCCGGGACCGGCCGGATACCGACGGGACGATTTTAGCCCAGGCCCCCGACGGGGCGCGGCTGACCGTGTTCAACCAGTTCGACGGCTGGTATCTGGTGGAGTACGACGGCGTCACCGGCTACGCCAGCGGGGATTTCGTCACTCTGGCTTGACGGAGGACAGCCGCTCTGCCACGCTCCGGGCCCGCTCCTTGGCGGCCAGATAATCCAGATAGCTGGCCCGGATGCGCTTGAGCTCCCGCTGGCGGATGGGCACGGTGTCCCCGCTAGACAGGTGGAAGGCCTGGTCGGCGGACTGGACCTGGTCCATGTTCACCAGAAAGCTCTGGTGGCAACGGAGGAACCGCCGGTCCCCCAGCTCCTGCTCCACAGTGTTCAGCGTCTTATAGACCACGTGGGTCTGGCCGTCCCGGCAGTGGAACACGCACTTTGCGTTCTGGCTTTCCACATATAAAATGTCCCGATAGGGCAGCTGGACCACGGCGGAACGGCGGTGGACGGCATAGATCCCCTCCAGGCCGCCCTCGGGGAGGAACTTGTCCAGCACCTCCGCCACCGTCTCATAGTCATAGGGCTTGAGGAGATAGGCCGCTGCGGCCACCTGATACCCGGCCACGGCATAGGCGTCGGTGGAGGAGATGAACACCAGCGGACCGCGAAAATCCAGTTCCCGCAGGCGGCGGGCCACTTCAATGCCCAGAATGTCGTCCATGAGGTTGTCCAGAAAGGCCAGGTCAAAGTGCTCCCCGTCCTCCACGTCGTGGATCAGCCCCAGGCCGCCGCCATAGGCCGTCACCTGGATGCTTCTGCCCCGCTGGGCGGCATAGTGGCCCACCACACCCACCAGCAGCTCACGGTCCAGCCGGCTGTCCTCACAAATTGCGATGCGCATAAAAATAGTCCTCTCCGGTTACAAAATCGTCGAAACCAATTTGTAACTTTTCTGTCGTTATGCAAACAAAATAGACGGGTTTTTCAGTCGAACGTCTGCTCGATTTGTCAAATTCATCGGCAGCCCCTTCATTTTCATCGGCAACGGTCCAGGCGGCCCCGCGTGTGGTATAGTAGACCCAGCAAAAGCCAAGCCAACAAGAAAGGGGACCACAAGTATGATCGAATATCGTTCCGTGCCGGAGCAGTGCTTCGATCCTGACCTGGGCAACTACAGCGCCTATGGCGTCTGTGCCTGTCAGGTGGAGCAGAACCGCACCACAGAGATCCTGGCGATCCACGACGTGTTTCTCAACGCCGCCGACGCCCTCTCTTTTGTTCGGCGCTGCAACTGGCTGGAGCTGAGTCCCGTCTCCCTCTGGGACGTGATCCAGGACACCTTAGGGGTCTGAGATCAGGGGGCCAATATCCGGTGTCAAAATCCGGCTCTACGCGCTTTTACCTGGAAATTCGGTTGCAAAACCCGCACTACTCTCATTTTAGCTGCTAGATTATACCCCTTCTCCCCCATGTTGTCAAACATGTTTTGATTCCCCGGACCGTTTTGCCGCGATCCGGGGAATTTTCTCGCTTTCGCTCCGTTTGGCCGGTTATCCGGCGGCATATCTGTCCAGAATATCCATACAATGGGATAAACCGGAACAGAAAGGAGCCTGCCCCATGATCCAGCCAGTTCGCATCTCCCCCCGCCGCGCCCGGGACCCGGACGAGGCGGAGCGCCGGGCGCTGATGTCCTCCCTCTCCCGCACCCGCGCCCAGATCAACCAGGCCTATGGCTGCTTTAACCAGACCAGCGACGGGGACCTGATCGAGTCCTATGTCTTCGAGATCAACGCCCTTCAGGCCCGGTACAACTATCTCCTCCGCCGCCTGAAGCAGCTGGGGGCCCAGCCGTGACCGGCCTTGGCTCCCCCGCCCTGTGGTGCGCCGCGATCTTGGGGCTGTGCGCACTGCTGTGTCTCCGGGGACTGGTGGGGCGGCTGATGCGCCTGGCCCTGCGCTCCGGCGCGGGACTGGCCCTGCTGGCCGCCCTGGCCCGGTTCGGCTCCGCCTTAGGGCTTGGGCTGGGGGTCAACCTGACCAACGCCCTGGTGCTGGGCCTGCTGGGCGCACCCGGCTTCGCCCTGCTGTGCCTGCTCCACTGGGCGCTGGGTAAGACATAAAGCTGTAGGCCGCACCTTTCGGTGCGGCCTACGATGGTTTTTAAGTATGGATCGTTTTCAAGGTGACTTACATGCCAAACCCGGTGACCACAGCCAGGATCATCAACACGGCCTGGGTCAGGAACAGGGCCACGCCCACGGGGATGGCGAACTTCCACCACTTCTCCACCTTGATGCCAGCCAGACCGGCCAGGACGGCGGGGAAGGCGGTGGGCCACAGGACGTTGGACAGGCCGTCGCCAAACTGGAAGGCCAGGACGGCAGTGTCGCGGGACACGCCCAGCAGATCGGACAGGGGGGCCATGATGGGCATGGAGGTGGCGGCCTGACCGGAACCGGAGGGGATCAGGAAGTTCAGCAGAGTCTGCATGGCCAGCATAGCCACGCCGCAGAACCAGGAGGGGAACGCCGCCAGAGGCAGGGAGAAGTAATACACCACGGTGTCGATGATGTTGCCGGCCTGGAGGACCATCAGGATACCCCGGGCCAGACCGATCATCATACAGGCCATAGCGATGTCAGTGAAGCCCTTGGAATACAGCTCGCCGATCTTGTTGGGGCCCCAGCCCATGACGATGGCGCTGAGGATGCCCATGATGACGAAGACAGCGGACAGCTCGGCGAAGTACCAGCCATAGACCTTACAGCCGTAGACCACGGCGATGATGCCAGCCAGCAGGATGAGCAGGACCAGCTTTTCCCGGATGCCGAAGGGGGAGTTCTGGACATCGTCCTCGCTCATGGTGATGTGCTCAGTCTCGCCATAGACCAGGCTCTTGCTGGGGTCGGCCTGGATCTTCAGGGCGTAACGGATGGTAAGGGCGGAGCCAACCACCAGCAGAGCCATGTGGCAGAAGAACCGATAGCCCATGCCGGACATGGGGGCCACCTCGGCGATGCCCTGGGCCACGCCAACGGTGAAGGGGTTCATCATAGCGCCGGAGTAGCCCATGGCGGCGCCGAAGGCAACGATGGCCACGCCCACCACGGCGTCAAAGCCCATGGCCACGGCGATCCCGGCGAAGACGGGCACGAAGGGGAACCACTCCTCGAACAGACCGATGGTGGAAGAGGCGATGCCCACGATGAACATAAAGATGGGGATGATGGCCACGCGGGCCTTGCCCTTGAAGACCTTCAGCAGACCGGCGACCAGACCGTTGAACGCGCCGCTGCTGATGATGATGTTGATGGAGGCGTAAGAGATGAACACGAAGAAGGTGACAGACCCGGCGTCGCACATGCCGTTATAAATGGCCTGGAACATCTGGAAGATTCCCACCGGCGACTGCTCCACCGTGTGGAAGGTCCCGGCCACGGCCACGGTGCGGCCCGTGGCCTCGTTCACCACCCGGTCAAACTCACCGGCGGGCAAGATCCAGGTGAGGATCGTACACACCACGATGATGGAAAACAGCAGGATATAGATGTGCGGAAGTGTGATCCCCTTTTTCTTTTTCAACATGTTTCCGTTTGACATATACCAGCACTCCTTTTTTGTTTACACAACACAAATGCTTCTCATACCAACCAGGATCAGGGGTTCAGCTTTTTCTCCTTCTGGGCCAGATAAGACTTCTGCGCCGCGTCCCGGAACTCCTCGTCGGTGAGGGCCCGCAGGACCAGAGAGCCCAGCAGCTTGGCCCCGTCGGCAATGGCCTGGTGGGCGGGCTCCTTGATGGTCTCCTCCCGGAATTCCGGTGTGTGCAGGGCATAGAACGTCTCGCCGATGGTCAGCAGGGGCTGGATGGCGGGGCAGTGATAGCTCACGTTGCCCACGTCGGAGGAGCCGTTGGGAATTCTCACCGGCTCGCTGGCCCGGCCCATCTCGTGGAGCAGATCCTCCACCGCATCCTCCAGCACGGGCACCCGGACCATGTCGGCAAAGTCGTCGAAGGCTTTGGTGAAGTTCACAGTGCAGTCCATGGCGGAGGCTGCGCCGTGGGCGCACTTTTTGACGATATCGTCCATCCACTCCAGTTTGGAGAGAGAATCGGTACGGAACTCGATGCGGAGCTCCGCACGGTCCGGCAGGATGGCGGGGCAGAGACCGCCGTCGGTGATGATGCCGTTCACATGGACGTCGCTGGTGAAGCTCTCCCGCCGGGCATCGATGAGGGACAGGAAGCCTCGGGCGGCGGCCAGGGCGCTGTGGCCCTTCCAGGGGCCTGCCACCGCGTGGGCGCTGACGCCCTTGAACTCCACCAGATAGCACCGCAGGCTGAGCACGTCCATGTCAGAGATGCTGGCCGGACCGCTCCAGCTGTGGATCATCGTCGCCAGAGACATGCCGTCGAATGCGCCGTTGGCGGCCATGCCAATCTTGGCACCGGCCTCCTCCTCGGCGGGGGTGCCGAAGACGTATACCGTGCCCTGGAACTGGTCCTTGGCCTCGGCCAGGGCCAGGGCGGCCAGCACGGCCATGGCGCAGTGGGCGTTATGTCCGCAGGCGTGGCCCAGCTCGGGCAGGGCGTCATACTCGATCAAAAGGGCCGCCGAGGGGCCCTCGCCGTTTTTCAGCACCGCGCGGAAGCCGGTGGGATAGCCCATATAGGGGTACTCCACTTCATAGCCCGCCGCCTTCAGCATGTCCACGACTTTTTGGCTGCTGCGGAATTCCTGGTCGGGAAGTTCCGGGTGAGCATACAGGTCATCGCTGAGTTCAACCGCCTGCTGCCAATGCTTTTCAATGGCGGAAACCAACTGTTTGTTCACAGAGCATTACTCCTTCGCCGTTTTTAAACACAGAATTTGTACTTGTCAGCCGACGGCCCCGACGCCGCCGACCCCTGTCGTTTACAGCACTATAATAGCACGTCACGTGGTGAAAGTAAAGCGCAATTTCACTTTTTTATCTATCAGGCCGATTTTGCCCCATGTTTTTTTAGCGAACATAGACAAGGGGCCCGCTCGATCAAAGCGGACCCCTTGCGTTTTGTGATTCGATTTTCTGCGCTGTTACGCGTCCTTGGGCGGGAACACGATGCCGCCCACGTTCACGTTGACGGAGGAGACCTCCAGCCCGGTCATAGACTCGATGGCGGCCTTCACCCCATCCTGGATGGCCTTGCCCACCTGGGGGATGGTGTGTCCATAGACGATGAGCACGGACAGCTCCACCTCCACCTTGTCCTCCTCGGTCTTGACCCGCACGCCCTTGGCCAGGTTCTTCTTGCCCAGCAGCTCGGCGATGTCGCTGCCCAGGTTGGCGGCCAGACTGCTCACGCCGTCTACCTCCAGCGCGGCGGCGGCGGCGATGCCGGCCAGGACCTCCTCAGAGATATGGATATTCCCCAGCTCGTCGCAGCGGGAAACATATTCCTTGTTTTCACTCATGCTTGCCACACTCCTTGTGCGCCTGTTTGGCGGCGCAGTAATGGATATGGTTTATTTTAGCACACTTTTCTCCCGTTGACAACTGCGGCGGACAAAAACTTTCCCGCCGGGCTTATTTGCCGCTCACTTGCCGAAGGAGAAGAAGCCCTTCTTCTCATAGGGCTCGGTTGACACCGACAGCACCTGATAGCCCGTGGCCTCCACGGCCTTCTTCAGGGCCTCCTGGTCCAGCTCCTCGGGGCTGATGACCACCGTCTCCCCCTTGCCGTGGGAGGAGGTCACCTTCTTCACCTTGGGGAATTCCCGGCGGACGGCGTCGTTCACATGGGCCTCGCACATGCCGCACATCATACCTTCTACTTTCATGGTCGTCTTAAACATGGTCGTTTCCTCCTGAATCATATTATAATGTATCTTTGTTTCCTTGCCCCGCCGTTCAGGACAGCGCCGCGCCCGGCGGCGGGGCTGGTTTCACACGTATTTGCGCACTCCGATCAGTGCTTGATGGCCTTCACCTGATAGCCCTGTTCCTCCACGGCCTGCTTCATGGTCTCGTCGTCCACGGGGGCGTTCAGGGTGACGATGGCCGTGCCCGCCTTGTGGCTCACCTGGGCGGAAGTGATCTGAGGCAGGGCCTCCAGGGCGGTGCGCACCCGGTTTTCGCAGTGCTCACACATCATGCCTTTGATACGCAGGGTGCAGGTCTGGCCGTCCTCTTTCTCGCTCTGGGCGGCCTGCTGGGCGGGGCCGTCCTTGCCGTACAGCTTGCAGAAGTTCAGCCGCAGGGCGTTGGACACCACGCAGAAGCTGGACAGGCTCATGGCCGCCGCGCCGAACATGGGGTTCAGGGTCAGTCCCAGGGGGACGAACACCCCGGCGGCCAGGGGGATGCCGATGACGTTATAGATGAAGGCCCAGAACAGGTTCTCCCGGATGTTCCGCAGGGTGGACCGGCTGAGGCGGATGGCGGCGGGCACGTCGGCCAGGGTGCTCTTCATCAGCACCACGTCGGCGGCGTCGATGGCCACGTCGGCCCCCGCGCCGATGGCGATGCCCACGTCCGCCCGGGTGAGGGCCGGGGCGTCGTTCACGCCGTCGCCCACCATAGCCACAGGACCGCGCTGCTGTAAGGCACGGATGGTCTCCTCTTTCCCGCCGGGGAGCACCCCGGCAATGACCTCGTCCACCCCCGCCTGGGCCCCGATGGCCTGGGCGGTGCGCTCGTTGTCGCCGGTGAGCATGACCACGTGGACACCCATCTCCCGCAGCTGGGCCACCGCCCGGGGGCTGTCCGGCTTGATGGCGTCGGCCACGGCGATCATGCCCAGCAGGGCCCCGTCACGAGCAAAGAGCAGGGGCGTCTTGCCCCCGCGGGCCAGGTCCTCCGCCTGCCGCTGAGTCTCAGCAGAGACGTCCGTCTGCTCCGACAGGAACCGCAGGCTGCCGCCCACCAGAGTCTGGCCGCCCAGCTTGGCGGTCAGGCCGTTGCCGGGCAGGGCGGTAAAGTCCTCCGTCTCCGCCGGGGTGCGGCCCTCCTCCTGGCCCTTTGCCAGGATGGCCCGGGCCAGGGGGTGCTCGCTGCGGGCCTCCAGGGCCAGGGCGGCGTCCATCAGCTGATCCTCTGTCACGCCGGGGGCGGGTAGAACGTCCGTCACCTGGGGCTGGCCGGAGGTGATGGTCCCCGTCTTGTCCAGGGCGACCACGCGGATCTTCCCCGCCTGCTCCAGGGAGACGGCGGTCTTGAACAGGATGCCGTTTCTGGCACCCAGGCCGCTGCCCACCATAATGGCCACGGGGGTGGCCAGACCCAGCGCGCAGGGGCAGCTGATGACCAGGACCGAGATGCCCCGGGCCAGGGCAAAGCTGAAGCTCTGGCCCAAAAACAGCCACACGGCGGTGGTGATCACGGCGATGGTGATGACCGTGGGCACGAAGACCCCGGCCACTTTATCCGCGATCTTGGCGATGGGGGCCTTGGTGGCCGCCGCGTCCCCCACCATTTTGATGATCTGGGACAGGGTGGTGTCCTCCCTCACCCGCAAGGCCCGGCAGCGGAGATAGCCCGACTGGTTGATGGTGGCGGCGGACACCTGGTCCCCGGGGGCCTTGTCCACGGGGATGCTCTCGCCGGTGAGGGCCGACTCGTTCACCGCGCTGGCCCCCTCCTCCACCACGCCGTCCACGGGGATGCTCTCCCCCGGCTTCACCACGAACAGGTCCCCGGCCTTCACCTGCTCCACGGGAACAGTGACCTCCTGGCCCTCCCGCAGCAGCACAGCCGTTTTGGGGGCCAGGCGCATCAGGCCCTTCAGGGCGTCGGTGGTCTTGCCCTTAGACCGGGCCTCCAGCATCTTGCCCACGGTGATCAGGGTGAGGATCATGGCGGCGGACTCGAAATAAAACTCGTCCATCAGCTCCATCACCCGGTCCATGTTGCCGTGGAGCTGGGCGTCGGTCATAAGAAACAGGGCGGCCACGCTCCACACAAAGGCGGCGGTGGAGCCCAGGGCCACCAGGGTGTCCATGTTGGGGGCTCTGCGCCACAGGCTTTGATAGCCGCTGATGAAGAACTTCTGGTTGATGACCATGATGATGCCCGCCAGCAGCAGCTGGACCAGACCCATGGCCACGTGGTTCCCGTCGAACCAGTGGGGCAGGGGCCAGCCCCACATCATGTGCCCCATGGAGAAGTACATCAGCACCAGCAGAAAGACGATGGATGCCGCCAGCCGCCGCTTCAACTTGGGGGTCTCGTGGTCGGCCAGGGCGTCCTCCTGGGCGGCGGGAGAGGCGCTCTGTCCCGCTCCCTTCACGCTGGCCCCATAGCCCGCCGCCTGCACCGCGGCCACGATGGCCTCCGGCGCAGCGGTGCCCTCCACCCCCATGGAGTTGGTGAGCAGACTCACCGAGCAGGCGGTGACGCCCGGGACCTTAGACACCGCCTTTTCCACCCGGGCCGAGCAGGCGGCACAGCTCATCCCGGTCACATTATATTGTTCCATGCTACTCCTTCTTTGATCGCGATTGCTTCTTTATCTCATCAGTTTCTGTATCGTCGTCACCAGCTCATCGATCACCTCGTCCTTCCCCTCCCGGATGTCCCGCGCCACGCAGGTGCGGATGTGGCTGGCCAGCAGTTCCTTATTAAAGGCGTTGATGGCGGCGTTCACCGCCGCCGACTGGATCAGGATGTCGTTGCAATAGGCGTCCTGCTCCACCATGGCCTGGATGCCCCGGATCTGTCCCTCCAGCCGCTTGAGCCGGTTGACCAGCTTTTTCTTCTGCTCCTCTGCCCGCTGGGTGGTCTTGGCCCCACAGCAGCAGCCCTTTTTTTCTTCGCTCATATTCCCTCCAAATACCCCTGTCGGGTATCCGTATCATATACCCCCCCAAGGTATTTGTCAAGACGTTTTTTAAGACTATCTTAATTTTTCATGCTTTTCCCATTCTATTCATTGCGCCCGGTGAAAAAAGGCGGTACACTGATAGCAGCAAAATCCCATTAGGGGCGGATAGCATCCGCCCGCGATACATGATGCCCCAACGGCGGGCGGCTAATAGCCGCCCCTACAGGTCATCTCCATCCAACAGAGAAAGGAAGCGATACTATGACATATGAACTGAAGGGCGGGGCTTTCCCCGTGGTGGTCTGCCAGCTGGCCGACGGGGAGAAGATGGTGACGGAGAAGGGCTCTATGGTGTGGATGTCCCCCAACATGGAGATGAGCACCTCCGGCGGCGGCCTGGGCAAGATGTTCTCCAAGGCCTTCTCCGGCGAGAGCATGTTCCAGAACATCTACACCGCCCACGGCGCGGGCATGATCGCCTTCGGCTCTAGCTTCCCCGGGCGCATCCTGCCCCTGACCATCCAGCCCGGCCGGGAGGTCATCCTGCAGAAGGCGGCCTTTCTGGCCGCGGAGACCGGGGTGAACCTGTCCGTCCACTTTAATAAGAAGATGGGCACCGGCTTCTTCGGCGGTGAGGGCTTTATCATGCAGCGCCTGTCCGGCTCCGGCATGGCCTTTGCCGAGGTGGACGGCGAGCTGGTGGAGTACACCCTGGGTCCCGGCCAGCAGATGGTGGTGGACACGGGCAACGTGCTGGGCTTTGAAGGCGGCGTGTCCATCGACATCCAGCAGGTGAAGGGACTGAAGAACAAGCTGCTGGGGGGCGAGGGCTTTTTCAACACCGTGCTCACCGGCCCGGGCAAGATCTGGCTGCAAACCATGCCCATCTCCGGCGTGGCCAGCGCCCTGATCCCCTATATCCCCACCGGCGGCAACAACTGATCCCATGACGCTGCAACAACTGAAATATGTCACCGCCGTGGCCGAGACGGGCACCATCAGCGGCGCGGCCCAGGCCCTCTTTCTCTCCCAGCCCAGTCTCACTGCCGCCATCCATGACCTAGAGCAGGAGCTGAACATCACCATCTGCAGCCGGACCAACCGGGGCGTGGCCCTCACCCCCGCGGGGGACGAGTTTTTGGGCTATGCCGCCAGGTGCTGGAGCAGACCGACCTGATTGAAGAGCGCTACACCGGTTCCGCCCCCCGGCGACACCGGTTCAGCGTGTCCACCCAGCACTATTCCTTCGCGGTGGAGGCCTTTGTGGACCTGCTGCAAGAGCACGGCGGGCCGGAGTATGACTTCTGCATCCGGGAGACCAAGACCTATGAGATCATCGAGGACGTGGCCCGGCTGCGCAGCGAGGTGGGCGTGCTCTATCTCAACGCCTTCAACACCCCGGTGCTCACCCGGGTCATCCGGGAGCACGAGCTGGAGTTCCACTCTCTGTTCACCGCCCGCCCCCACGTGTTCGTCAGCAAAACAAATCCCCTGGCCGGTCGCCCGTCCGTCACCCTGGACGACCTGGCCCCCTACCCCCGGCTGTCCTATGAGCAGGGGGAGCACAACGCCTTCTACTTCTCCGAGGAGATCTTGAGCACCCTGGAGTGCGCCAAGGAGATCATGGTCAGCGACCGGGCCACCCTGTTCAACCTGCTCATCGGCCTGGACGGCTATACCATTTGCAGCGGCGTCATCAACAGCACCCTGAACGGCCCTAACATCGTGGCCGTGCCCCTGGACGTGGACGACCACATGGAGATCGGCTATCTCCTCCACAAGCGCACCGTCCCCAGCCGCTTCGCCCTGTCCTATATCGAAGCCCTCCGCCGCCACACTGTGGGGGACTGATCTATGCGCAACAGCCCGGACGCCGGTTTACTCCAGCGTCCGGGCCGTCTTGTCTTCACAGCACATTCACCAGCGTGGCCTGCTCCATCTCGGCCAACAGCTCCAGCTGGGCCATCAGGTCGGCGTTGGCGGCGGCGTATTGGTCCAGCTCCTCCAGCTTCAGATACTTCAGCACCGCCCGAAAGGCCCGCAATATCTGGTCGGTGTCCGAGTGGCGCAGCACGGCGTGGAGGTAAAAGTGGTGCCCGTTCCAGTTGTCATAGGCCCCCTGGGTCAGCTTCGCCGCCTCCTCCCACCGGTCCGCCCGGGCCAGGCGCTGGGCCTGCTCCAGAGGGCTGGTGATCGTTTCGGTGAGCCTTTGGGCGTACCAGGCGTTGCCCAGGCTGCACCCCAGCAGGAAGATCAGCAGGGCCAGGGCGGCGGCCAGCTGCTTGATCTCTGTCCCGCTCCCCTTCACGGCTCCCCCTCCCTCTCCACAACGTAAGGCGGGTCGCTGCCGTTGGACAGCAGGAGGAAAACGCTGTCCGTTCCGGAGCAGCCCACGCTTTTTAGCTGCTTGTTCAGCCAATTCCTGTCCCGGCCCAGAGCCCGCAGGTTGCCCTCCAAAATCTCTCCGTCGCTCACCAGCACCCGGGGCGGGTCGGTCTCCGCCACAAAGAGGGCCATCTGCTGGGCAGTGGGCGGCTTTTGGGCGGCATAGGGCAGGACAGACAGCTGGCCGTTGGTCTCTAAAATGGCATAGCGGATGGCGGCGGGGTCGGCGTAGCCCTTGCACCGCAGCTCCTCCAGCAGCTCGTCCACCGTCAGCCGGTTCCGGCGCATCTCCCCCACGTCCAGCTTTCCATTGCGGATGACCATGCTGGGCCGCCCGCAGAGCAGGGCCCGCAGCCGCCGACTCTTCATGGTTCCCACGGACAGCACCATGGTCAGCGCCAGCAGGGTGAGGATGGGAGCCACCCCGGTGAGCAGGGGGATGCCATAGTCCTGCATGGGCACGGAGGCCAGGTCAGCGATGATAAGGGACAGCACCAGCTCCGAAGGCTCCAGCTCCCCCACCTGGCGCTTGCCCATCAGCCGTACCCCGGCGATGATGACGAGATAGAGGATGCCCGCCCGCACCACTCCGGTAAACATGGCCCCGCCCCCCCTTTGCAAAAGCCGGATGCCCGGGGCTGGTTTCCCCCTCCCGGCGTGTGTTTTCAGCATTCCCGCCCAGGAAAAAAATATTCCTTAAATTTTCCCGGGAAAAGCGTGAAAAAATATACAGAAAAATCGTCTCCGGCATCTTGCAAAAAGCCCCGTTTTCCGATACAATAATTTGAAACCTTTTGTGTTGACGTAGATGTGACCACAAAGAACTGGAACGGAAGGCGTGTGAGATATTGATGAAAGCGACCTTGATCCTGGCCAACGGGAGCATTTTCTCCGGGACCAGCATCGGCGGCACCTCCGACCGGGTGTGCGAGATGGTGTTCAACACCGCAATGACCGGCTATCAGGAGATCTTGACCGATCCCTCTTACGCGGGGCAGGGCATCGTGATGTCCTATCCCCTGATCGGCAATTATGGCGTGAATCACGAGGACAACGAGTCTGGCCGCCCCTGGGCGGAGGCCTTTGTCGTGCGGCACCTGTCCCCCCGGGGCAGCAATTTCCGCTGCGAGGGCACCCTGGACGACTATTTGAAGAAGCATGATATCACCGGCATCGAGGGCATCGACACCCGGGCGTTAACGAAAATACTCCGCAGTCAGGGGAGCATGAATGGCATGGTCACCTGTGCGGAGCATTTTAATGTTGCGGAGGCCCTGGAGAAGATCCGGGCCTTCCGGGTGGAGGGCACCGTGGAGCGGGTCTCCCGCAAACAGCCTGAGGACTGCCCCGCCTATGGCGAGGAGAAGTACCGGGTGGCCATGATGGACTTCGGCGTGAAGCAGAACATGATCGAGTGCCTGCGCCGCCGGGGCTGCCACGTCACCGTGTTCCCCGCTCTCACCCCCGCCGAGACGGTGCTGGCCGGGCATTTCGACGGCGTGATGCTGTCCAACGGCCCCGGCGACCCCGCCGACAACGTGTCCATCATCGCCGAGGTGAAGAAGCTGTATGACAGCAACGTGCCCATGTTCGCCGTCTGCCTGGGCCACCAGATCCTGGCCCTGGCCACCGGCGCCAAGACGGGCCGCCTGGACTATGGCCACCGGGGCGGCAACCACCCCGTGCGGGACCTGGAGGCCGGCCGGGTGTTCATCACCAGCCAGAACCACGGCTATATGGTCCTGTCTGACAGCGTGGACCCCAACGTGGCCACCGTCTCCCACGTGAACGTGAACGACGGCACCTGCGAGGGCCTGCGCTATAAGCGCCCCAACTGCTTTACCACCCAGTTCCACCCGGAGGCCAGCCCCGGTCCCCAGGACACGGAATATCTGTTCGACCGCTTTATCGCGTCTATGGGAGGTGACCAGTAATGCCTAAGAATCCGAATATCAAAAAGGTCCTGGTCCTGGGCTCCGGCCCCATCGTCATCGGCCAGGCCGCCGAGTTTGACTATGCCGGCACCCAGGCCTGCCGCGCCCTGAAGGAAGAGGGCATCGAGGTGGTCCTGGTCAATTCTAACCCCGCCACCATCATGACGGACAAGGACATTGCCGACCACGTGTATATCGAGCCGCTGAATATCCCCTCTGTGACCCAGGTCATCGAGATGGAGCGGCCCGACTCCATCCTGCCCACCCTGGGCGGCCAGACCGGCCTGAACCTGGCCATGGCCCTCCACGAGAACGGCACCCTGGCCAAATACGGCGTGAAGCTGCTGGGCACCAGCCCCGAGTCCATCCGTAAGGCCGAGGACCGCCAGGGCTTTAAGGACTGCATGGAGGAGATCGGCCAGCCCTGCGTCACCTCTAAGGTGGTGGAGAGCGTGGAGGACGCCGTGGATTTCGCCAATGAGATCGGCTATCCCGTCATCGTCCGCCCCGCCTATACCCTGGGCGGCACTGGCGGCGGCATCGCCTATGACGAGCTGTCCCTACGGGAGATCTCTGACCGCGGCATCAACCTGTCCCGCGTGGGCCAGGTGCTCATCGAGCGCTGCATCGCCGGTTGGAAAGAGATCGAGTTCGAGGTCATGCGCGACTCCGCCGGAAACGTCATCCAGGTCTGCTCCATGGAGAACATCGACCCCGTGGGCGTCCACACAGGCGACTCCATCGTGGTGGCCCCCACCCAGACTCTGGCCAACAAAGAGTTCCAGATGCTGCGCAGCGCGGCCCTGAACATCATCTCCGCCCTGGAGATCGAGGGCGGCTGCAACTGCCAGTTCGCCCTGAACCCCGAGTCCTATGAGTACGCGGTCATCGAGGTCAACCCCCGTGTGTCCCGCTCCTCCGCCCTGGCCTCTAAGGCCACCGGCTATCCCATCGCCAAGGTGGCCGCCAAGATCGCCCTGGGCTATACCTGTCTCTTATAC
>OJPN01001477.1_pt1 | contig 16608 bp, 14 predicted proteins | sample 1598511 | NCBI WGS metagenome assembly OJPN01 (sample SAMN03922485, study PRJEB24848) | human gut metagenome | isolation source: stool sample | host: Homo sapiens | place: Germany | collected 2011-05
TGGTAGAACTCCTGCCGGGTCTCCATGGGCTTGCCCGTCAGCTCCTGCGGCGGGGTGCTCATGGTCTGGGAGGGCAGAATGGTTTTCAGGTCGCAGCCGCGGCCCAGCATGGCCGTGATGACCCCGGACCGCCAGAGGCTGAGCGCCAGCACGGCGGCAACGCCTGCCACGGCCACCCGGCCATAGGTGCTCTGCATCAGCCGCACCCAAATCGTCGTCATGATGGTGCCATGCACCCCGCGGGGCGGCGTTTCCAGCACGTCCGCCGTCAACAGGGCCGTGTAGCGGTCCATGCATTTGTCGCAGTAAGAGAGGTGTTCGACCGCTTCCAGCCGCCCCAGCTCGTCCAGCTGCCCATCCCGCAGGGCCTGTAAGCCCTCATCGGTCAGGCATCCGTCCTCCCGGAACAATTCCAGTTCTTTTTCATCCATTCTGGTTCCTCCTTTCCGGTTTCTGCGGGGCTTCCGCCCCACTGGCCCGCAGCTGGGCGGCCAGCATCTTTTTGGCCCGGTACACCTGGGCCTCCACGGTTTTCTGGGGCCTGCCGCAGAGACGGGCCGCTTCCGCGGCGGTATGCTGCTCCAGCAGCATCAGGCGGCAGGGCGTTTTGTAGGGCTCCCGCAGAGCCAGAATGCGGCGGGTGAGTTCTTCCTCGCCCAACGTCTCCAGCACCTGCTGCTCGGGGTCCGACTCCGGCGGAGCGCCCTCCAGCGCCAGCACCTCGTCGCCAGGGGTGTTCACCCGCCGGACCCAGGCGCTGCGTAAGTAATCTTTCGCCTTGTTGGAGGCGATGCGGGCCAGCCACTGCTTTTCAAACCCGGGCGGACAGCGGTCGATGCTCCGCCAGGCCGCCAGAAAAGTCTCCTGCGTCAGGTCCTGGGCTTCGCCCACATCCGGCACCAGCTGGTGACAGACGGTGTAGACGAGGCCCTGATACTGCCGCACGAGCCGGTCAAATTCCAATGTGGTCAATCGTCCACGCCGCCTCCTTTCCCGTGGTGCGGGGGTGTTGTTTTTCGCGCCCCTCTGCTTTTGAATACGAGCCGGGAAAGCTTTTTCCTGCAGCTTCCTCAAAAAAATTTTCTGTGGTATACTTACTATATCACACAAGGAGGTCCACCGCCATGGCAATTCCCACAAAACAGGCCCTGTTGCAGGCACTTTCGGGTGCGGAGGGGCGCTACATCTCCGGCGAGCAGCTGGCCCAGACGCTGGGGGTGAGCCGGGCGGCCATCCACAAGGCGGCTGCCGCCCTCACAACGCAGGGGTACACGCTGGAAGCCGCCCCCCGCCGGGGCTACCGGCTGCTGGGCGGGGACCCGTTCTGCGCCGACGCCGTGGGCGAGTACCCCGCACCGGTTTATGTCCACGAGCGGCTGGACAGCAGCAACCAGACGGCCAAGCGGCTGGCACTGGCCGGGGCCCCGCATGGCACGCTGGTGCTGGCGGGCCAGCAGAGCGCGGGCCGGGGCCGGATGGGCCGCCGATTCGAGAGCCCGGCGGGCAAGGGCATCTATCTTTCTCTGGTGCTGCGGGTGCCCGTGCCCGCCTCCGAGGCGCTGGGCGTCACCGTCGGGGCCGCCGTGGCCGTGGCCCGGGCTGTGCAGAAGCTCTGCGGCATCGAGCTGGGCATCAAGTGGGTCAACGACCTCTACTATCAGGGCAAAAAGGTCTGCGGCATCCTGACGGAAGCCGGCACCAGCGTGGAGAGCGGCCTGCTGGAATGGCTGGTGGTGGGCATTGGGCTCAACCTGACCACCACCCCCGCCGACTGGCCGGAAGAGCTGGCCCGTACAGCGGGCAGTCTCTTCCCGGGCGGGCCAGCCCCTGTCGGCCGGGCGGCGCTGGCCGGGGCCATTGCCCGGGAGCTGCTGGCCCTCTGCCCGGCTTTCGACTGCCTGGACGAGTACCGCTCCCGCTGCTTTGTGCCGGGGCACTGGGTCACCGTCTGCACCGCCGCCGAGACCTACGCGGCCCGGGCCATCGCCATTGATGACAATGGTGCCCTCCTCGTGGAGCGGGAGGGTGGCCGCCGGGCCGCCCTGCAGCACGGCGAGGTGAGCATAAGACCAACGAAAACCGAGTAAGCAAACACAGCGATACGAGTTCTGTTTGTCAGAAACATCGTATCGCTGTGTTTGTATGTTGAATTTTAACGGGCTCGCCCTCTCAGGCGCTGACGCGCCAGCTCTCCCAAAGGGAGAGCTTTCCTATTGTTTACGGTATGTAGGGGGATGTATAGGGCGAGGGGCCGAGCTCGGCGGCTTCCAGCACCTTGACGCCTGCGGACTCAAACGCGTGGCGGAGGGCGGCGGCATAGCCGGGCTTCTGGGCCTTGTTCTGGATGCAGATGGTGATAACGCCGTGGAGCGTCGTGCACTCCACGCCGATGGAAGCACCATCGGCGGGCACCCAGGTCTGGAAATCGGTAAGATACTTTTCCAAGTCCGGGTCGGCAGGGACGAACGGGTCGCCCTGATAGCTGACCCAGAAATCCGAGGGGAAGCCGCTGATGTACTCGCCCATCTGGAAGACGCGCTTCTTGATCTTGAGGGAAGCGCGCTGGCGGTACACCTGGTACACCCAGCCCATCTGCTCCGCCACCCGGAAGAGCTTGGGCTCTTTGGTCAGGTTGTGGCGGATGTCGGCCTCCACGCCAGGCACCAGCGTGGCCAGCGTATCGGCCTCCGTCACCGTGATCGGCCGCTGGAACGAGGCCACGCAGTTGAAAAGGGCCTTGGGCGTGCCCATGGCATCCCGGGCATCGGTGGAATAGTTGTACCTCAGGTCATCCCGGCCAAAGTACTCCCGGCCCGCCTTGCAGAAGAGGGCCATCAGCGCACTGAACGGTTTGACCCCCAGCGGCAGAGCAGCATCCAGCAGGCTCTGCTTGTCCAGCCGGACCCGGACGAGCTGAGGCTTTGCCTCGCTGGTCTGGGTGACCTCTTTCTGCATGTCGTTCTCCACCTGGCTCTCCGGGTACCGGGCCAGAATGTCTTCAATGTCATAGGGCGGGTCCGACACAAGGGGCTCACAGGCAAAGGCCGTGCCATACCGCAGGTTGCAGTAGAGCTTGAGCACCAGCGTCACGAGCCGGGAAACGCCCCGGCCATCGGCCAGGAAGTGGAACCAGTCGAAAAAGATCTGGTTTCCCTCACAGCTGAAGGCCAGCTGATAGTCGTCGGTGTCCTCCGGGATGTGGGGCTGTACCTGCCCGATGCGGACCCGGAACGGCGCGTCGTTGGGGGCCAGGTGGGCCTCCCGCTTCTCCCAGACCACTTTCTGGAAGAAATACCCCGCCAGAGGCCGGGCCTCGTCACAAGCCTGCTGGAGCAGTTCCGCATCCACCGGGTCTTTCATCGTCAGCTCATAGCGGCAGAGGACCGTATGCTCCCGGTAATAATACACGATGCCCTGAAAAACAGAGCGCTGTTCCGCATTCATGGGCGTTTACCCCACGTGGGCAACCAGGTAATCGGCCAGGTCGCTGATGGTGACAAAGTTGCGCAGCTCCTTTTCCGGGATGCGCAGGCCAAACGTCTCCTCCAGGTCTGCCACCACGGTGAGGATCTCCATGGAGGACAGGTCCAGGTCGTCCATCAGGACGCTGTCTTCGGTGACATCTTCGGGCGAAATTTCAGCAACATCCTCCAGGATGGCGAGGATCTGGGATACGATTTCGGATCTTTCCATAGTGATTAGCTTCCTTTCCCATTTACAAATCCGTGCGGGGACAGTGTGCCCCGCGGCGGGCTGGTTTATCCTGTTGTTTATTTGCGCAGCAGCTTGCCGGTGCCAGTACGGGGCAGCGGCTCGGTGCTGAACTCCACGGCGCTCATCCGCTGATACAGCGGCAGGGTGCGGTTGGTGGCGGTGATGTACTCCCGTACTTCCTCCTGCTTTGCTTCCTCGCAGTAGATGACGGCACAGATCTTCTTGCCCTTTTCCTTGACGACGCACTCTTTCACCGCCGGGCACTTGGCCAGCAGGCTTTCCAGCTCTTCCGGGCTGACATTCTCGCCGCTGTCCAGGATGATGAGGTTCTTCTTGCGGCCGGTGATGTAATAATAGCCCTCCTCGTCGGCACGGGCCAGGTCGCCGGTGTGGAGCCAGCCGTCGGCATCCACCACCTCCGCGGTGGCCGCGGGGTCCTTATAGTAGCCCAGCATGACGCAGCCGCCCCGGATGCAGAGCTCGCCGTCCTCGGCGATCTTATACTCGCAGTGGTCGTCGGGCTTGCCGGCCGAGCGGATGTGCTTTTCGTCCTGGGCATAATTGATGATGCCGTCGCCGCAGGTCTCGGTCATGCCATACACCTGGGTGATCATCATACCCTCCCGGGCCAGCTCAGCCAGCATCTTGCCATCAAACATGGCGGAAGAACCGCAGGGGTTCCACAGGCCGTTGAGACGCTCCCGGCGGCCCCGCTTGACATCTTTGTAGATGGACTCCATCAGCATGGGAGCCACGGCCATGGCGTCGCTGTGCATCAGCCGGACATCGCGGTAGAAATCCCGCAGGTCGCTGGAGAGGTTGAGGGCCCAGCCCTTACAGGGCCAGACGAACAGGCAGATGAACGTGCCCAGATGGAACAGGGGCAGGATGCAGAAGTTGCTCAACACATCGTTCTTGTTCTCGGGCATGTGGGTATGTTTGTAATCCAGCATGGCATCGCCGAAGACCACCTGCTCCCCGGCGGTGGTGAAGAAGTTGCGCTCCGAGAGCATGACGGCCTTGCTGCGGCCAGTGGTGCCGGAGGTGAACATCAGCACCATCAGGTCATCGTGGCCGCGGGTGTTGGTGATGTCCATGGCGGGCTCGCTGTCCTTGAAGCTGTCCATGGGGCGGAGGATGGAGCTGTAAGCGGCCACCAGCTGATCCCGGCAGCCATAGTCGATGCCGTCGTTCAGGATGAGGCTGGGCTCCACCAGACCGATCTCATATTCCAGCTCCGGCCAGGTCTTTTTCTGGTTCAGGGTCACGACCACGCCACCCGCCAGGATGATGCCAAAGGCGTTGACGCCGTATTCATAGCAGTTTCTGCTCAGCAGGGCCACCCGCTTGCCTTTGATATCGGGGATGGCACCGCGCAGATAAGTCACCACACGGCGGATGTCCTGCACATACTGGGCATAGGTCTTTTCCACCACGGTCTCGCCGTCGGCGGCCACATAGCGAAACGCCACATGATCCGGGTACTGCCGCTCCATGGTCTGCGTTACAAGTTCAAACGCGTTATCGATCATTCTTTTTGCTCCTTGCCTTTTTCTTTTTTGCAACAACACGCCGGCAGCTGCAAGCACTGCCAATACCTTAATAATACCTGTTTTGGCAGGGAATTGCAACCGCGCGGCGCGGTCTTTTACAATTGTTTTTATTTTTGCTGCATCCAGGTTCCGGCCTTACTTGCGCAGCAGCTTGCCCAGAGCGTTGCGGGGCAGCGGCTCCGCCGTGAACTCCACGGCACTGATCCGCTTGTACAGCGGCAGGGTGCGGTTGCACTCGGTGATAAAGTCTTTCACCTCGGCCTGCCGCTCCTCCGCGCAGTAGACCACAGCGCAGATCTTCTGGCTCTTTTCTTTCACGATGCACTCCTGCACCGCCGGGCAGGCAGCCAGCTTGTGCTCCAGCTCCTCGGGGCTGACGTTCTCGCCGTTGGCCAGGATAATGAGGTTCTTTTTGCGGCCCGTGATGTAATAGTAGCCATCCTCGTCGATGCGGCCCAGATCGCCGGTATGGAACCAGCCGTCCTTGTCGATGACTTCAGCGGTGGCCTCGGGGTCTTTATAATAACCCAGCATGACGCTGTTGCCCCGGATGCAGATCTCGCCGGTCTCATCCAGCTGATACTCGCAGTGGTCGTCCGGCTTGCCCACGGCGCTCATGTGGTCAGCCGTCTGGGTAAAGTTGAGGATGCCGTCGCCGAATGTCTCGGTCATGCCATAGCACTGGTTGACCACAAAGCCGTTGGCAGCCAGTTCTTCCAGCATCTTGGGGTCGAGGGCGGCAGAGGAGCAGCACAGGTCCCACAGACCGTTGAGACGCTCCACGCGGCCTCGTTTGTAATCGTTGTAAACGGTCTCCACCAGCATGGGGGCCGAAGCCATGACGTCGCTGTGCATCAGGCCAAGGTCGCGGTAGAAATCGCGGATATCGCCGCAGAGGTTCAGGGCCCAGCCTGCCGGCGGGTAGGACATGACGCAGACGAAGCAGGCCATGTGGAAGAGCGGCAGCAGGGTCATGTGGCTCAGAGGCAGCTTCTGGCCCGCGGGCAGGCGGTTGGTGATCCAGTTTTCGGCCACCTCGGAGTAAGTGACCAGCGTGGAGCACATGTTCCGCTCCGAGAGCATGACGCCCTTGCTGCGGCCGGTGGTGCCGGAGGTGAACATCAGCATCATGAGGCCGTCGTGGTCCACACAGTTGGTCAGCTCCCCGGGAGTAGAATCCTTGTAGCAGTCCATGGGGCGGAGCAGCGGGCCGTAAGCGGCCTCCAGCTGGACACGGCAGCCGTAATCAATGCCGTCGTTCAAAATCAGGGCAGGCTCCACCTGGCCCAGCTCATATTCCAGCTCGTCCCAGGTCTTCTTCTGGTTCAGCGTGACCAGCACGCCGCCGGCCAGAATGATGCCGTAGGACGCCACGCAGAACTCATAGCAGTTGCGGCTCAGCAGCACCACACTGCGGCCCTTGAGGTCCGGCACTTCGTTTTTCAGGTAGGTGACCATCTTGCGGATGTCCCGCGCATACTCGCGGTAGTGCTTTTCCACCACGGTCTTGCCGTCTTCGGCCACATAACGGATGGCCACGTTGTCCGGAAACTCCTGCTCCATGCAGCGGGTGACCATATCATACACACCAGCGGGAACTTTGATCTTCTCTGCCATTCGTATTCTTCTCCTTTGTGTCAGAATGTCTGATTTTGGGATATCACGGAAAACGCTGGGAAAAAACTCCCCCGGCATCAGTATACCGCAAAGAGGCCGCAAGTGCAATATTTAATTGCACAAATATGCAAGTAAAAGTTACATTCCGGTTTGTGCAATTGCATGTAAATCCTTCCTTTTGTTGCGAGGGGGCGAAACCCTGTGGTACACTTTGTTCATCGCCCTGCCGCATTCAAATTGACAGCCACAGGAAAAAGCATTATACTATTTAACAACGCTAGTCCCACAAAATAATCCAACTTTTATCATTTTGCGCCAAGTAGGCGGCTTTCTGCCATCCCGGGGCGATCCTGCGGCGCAAAGGAGGAGCCCTTTCATGGAAGGTACCAAACCTCGTACTGCAAGCTCGCTGGGCATGTTCGACCTGCTGAAAGGCGTCGGTATGCTGCTGATCGTCTTTGCCCACACCTCGGAGCTTTACCCCGTGGGTGATATTTCCACCATCACGCCCGTCACGTTTTTTCTGTTTGCCTACCGCGAATCGCTGATGGCGGCGTTCTACATCGCCAGCGGCTACGGTTTCCGCAAGCGGAGCATTGGCAAATGCATCAGCCAGCAGTTCAAGACCCTGTTCAAGCCTTACGCCTACACCGGGCTTGCCACTACCATCGCGCATTTTGTCATCCATTATAAGACATTCGGCAATTGGAACAACGCCGTTTACGAGACGTATAAAGTGCTGGGCGGTTTTGTACTGGGCCTGCCCCACACCGCCACCTATTTCGGGCAGGAGTTTTTCTCCTGCGGCCCCATGTGGTATCTGCTGGCGCTGATGATCGGATGGATCCTGCTGGACATCATCCTGAATATTTTCCCCGAGAGCTACATAAAATGGGCCGTACTGGGCACCATGCTGCTGGGCTGGGGCATCTCTCTTGTGTGGGAGGCCCCGTTCTGCATTGCGCAGGGCATGGTCACGGTGCCGTACCTGTACATCGGGTTCCTGGCCAAGAAAAAGCGCCTGTTTGAGAAAAAGTTCCGGCCTCTGGCCATCCTGGGCCTGCTGGCAGCGGCGCTGGGCGTCGCCCTGGGTGTGCTGCTGACTGGCAAAACGGACTGCGTCTCCCTGGGCGAGTGGACCATGGGCCCGGTCAGCATCCTGCTGGACGGCATTGTGGGCCTCGGTTTCATCGTCCTGTTTATGAAAGTACAACGGCTGCTGGACAACCCAGTCACCCACCTCATTGAGGCGGTGGGCCGCCGCTCGCTGTATATCTTCTGCATCCACACCGTGGAGCTCACGGCAGTGCCCTGGTACCTGATGGTACAGAAATACGCTGCCGCCCCCACCAAAGGCCTCTGGCTGCAGTATGCCGTCTCGCTGGGCAGCATTTTCCTCCTGTGTGAGATCCTGCTGCGCCGCCGGGACGTGATGCTCAAGTTCTTCCCTGCTCGCCGCAGACACTTTGCGGAACACAAGCGGTATGTGGCAAAACATTGAATTTTTGCGGCTCTGCCGCTGAATAATAAAAACTGAGGAGAATCCGGCTATGAACAACGAAACTCCTGAAGCGGCTCTGCGCAGCCGCATTGCGGACCTGGAACAGCAGCTCAAACTCTCGGACGAGGGGTGTTCCCGGCTGGCGGCACGCTGCCTGGACCTGGAAAAAGAGGTACAGTCTTATCTGGCGGCCCACCCCCAGCGCGAGATGCACACCGATTCCCCCACCCTTTTGCAGCCGCTGCTCTACTTTGATGCAGGCTTCGGCTTCTCCGAGCGGGACACCCTGACCGCCCCCGACTATGTCTGCGACGAGCTGACCGGTACCGTGACAGCGACCTTTGAGCTGCCCACCGCCGCGCAGGCTTTGCGGTTTGACCCGGGTGAGCTGCCCTGCTGCATCACCAACCTGAGCTTTTCGGACGACCGACTGCTCTGCGTGCCCGCCAACGGCCTGACACTGCCGGGTGACAGCATCCTGTTTTTGGGCGATGACCCCAATTTCCGGCTGGAGGGGCTGACCCATTACCCCGCCGGGATGAAGCTGGTGGTCTCCTACTGCTATTTCCCGCTGGAGACGTTGACGGACGAACCCCTTTTTAACGCGGTGCTGGAGGGGGTGCAGCACTTCCAGAAGACCTGGAACAGTGAGGCCCGGCACATCCAGCAGCTGGAGCAGGCCAACGCGGAGCAGCAGCAGGCTGTGGACGCCCTGCACAAGAACATTGCCGAGCTGCACCAGGCCAACGCGGAGCTGACCGCCCGCTGCCAGGCCTATGAAAAATCGCTGGAGGGGGTGCTGTCCAGCAGCAGCTGGCGCATCACCTCACCGTTCCGCCGTCTGCTGGGCTGGTTCCACCGCAGCCGCTGAGCGCACTCATCACTGACAGAGGAGCGACAACATTCATGTACAGCAGTTACAGTCCCCTGCAGCGGACCCAGCTGTCCGGGCAGGTTTATACCGATACGCAGAGCCTCTATCTTCTTGTTTATGCCCCGGGCCGCCGGGTGGCGCTGGAAAACACCCTGCGCGACCAGCTCCACCAGAAATTCCGGCTGGTGGATTCGCTGGCTGACGCTCTCACCCCCGCCGTGGCCGGTGTGCTGCTGGTGCGGGAGGATGTGGAGCTGATGTCCACCGCCCTCAACTACTTTGCCGCCGCCCTGAAAGACGGGGCGGATCTCGTCCTCAGCGACGCCGTGTTCGGCTACAACGGTGCCACCGCCCTCTACCAGAGCGACGCCCACATCTCCTGCACCGGCTGCGCGCTGGTGTCCCGCGCTTTGCTGGACCGCTGCCGCGCCGCCGCAAAGGACCCGGAGAGCGTCAGCGAACTGCTGGACGCTGCTGCCCGCCTGAGCGAGCGGTGCACCCGTGTCCCGCAGGCTCTGCTCCATTTTGAGCGAGACATCTGCGCCGAGGACGCCTATTCTCTCCACGGCAAGCGGGCATTCCTCATCAGCCATGTGCTGGATATGACGGGTGCTCCCATCGTGATGGTGAGCGCCGTGCCCGTGCTCCGCAGCATGGGCTATGAAGTGACGGTGCTGGGCCCCAGTGACAACGGTTCTTTGCAGCTGTTCCGGGACGCCGGTGCCGCCGTTATCACCCGGGCAGGGTGTGTTTCCTCCCCGGCTCTGTGGGGGCTGGCCCTCTGCGCTGATTTCGTCATTGTCAACACCGTGGTCAGCGGGCGGGTGCTCCGGGCCCTGAGCGATACCGGCGTGCCTGTGCTCTGGTGGCTCCACGATGCCTTTGCGGGCTACCCGCACATTGCCCACCAGATCCCCAAGACCATTGCCCCGAATGTGGAGGTCTATTCCGTGGGCAAGCACGCGGCGGCGGCCATGCACGCCGTCCGGCCCGAGTTCGAGATCAAACAGCTCATCTACGGCCTGCCCGACTACTCGAAAGAAGACTTCCCGGTCTACGACCTGGGCTACGCCAATGGCCGCCCGCTCTTCGTCACCGTGGGTTCGTTCGAGCGGCGCAAAGGTCAGGATATCTTCTGCAAGGCCATCCGGCTGCTGCCCCCCGAGGTACGGCAGAAAGCCTCGTTCCTCTTTGTGGGCAAGGCAGCCGACCGGGAGATGATGGACGCCGTGCGGAACCTGACGGCCGATTATCCCTCCAATGTCTTCTACTGCAAGCGGCTGAGCCGGGACGAGATCAAATCCCTGATGCAGCAGTGCACCTGCCTGGTCTGCGCCTCCCGCGATGACCCCATGCCAACCTTCGTCACCGAGGGCCTGATCTTCGGCAAGCCCTCCATCGTGTCGGAGCACACGGGCACGGCGGGCCTTGTCACCGAGGGGGTGGACGGCTTTGTCTACCGGGACGATGACCCCGCCCAGCTGGAAAAGCTGCTCTGCTGGGCCATTGAGCACCCCGCCGAGCTGGCCGCCATGCACGACGACTGCCGCGCCCTCTATGAGCGCTATTATTCCAAAGAAGCGTTCGCCCGGACGCTGACCACGGCGGTAAAAGAGCTGACCGAAAAAGTGGAACAGTTGAACAACAAATAACCCTCGAGGGACAGGCAAACGCCTGTCCCTTTTATCATATTGCTGTATTTGCCAAGAAAAATTTGTCTCATGTTCACAAAAAGCCTGCAGGGATATGCTATACTGTCCTCAAATCCCGTTGAGAAAGGAGCGTGTCCCATGCCCCGGCAAAGCCAAAACCAGAGCCCTGCCCCCTCCCGCAAAAAAGCCCTGCTCTCCGTAGCCATCCTGCTGGCCCTGACGGGCGTGCTCATCCTGCTGTTCCAGGATCACTGGGCCGAGATCTCCGCCGCGCTGGCCCAGCTTTCCCTCGGACAGGTAGCACTGGTGCTGGCGCTTGGCATCACCTACCCGCTTTTGGAGGGTGTGGCCAGCTGGCTCATCGTGCGCAGCCGCCTGCCCGGCTTTACCCTGCGGCACGGCATCGACAACGCATGGATGGGCACGTTTGGCAACGTCATCTGTCTGGGGGCCGGAGCGGTGCCCATGCAGACCTACTACCTGCACCGCTGCGGGCTGGGGCTTGGCCCCGGCGTGGGGCTGATGACCCTGCAATACGTCTTCCATAAGGCTGCCGTTCTGGTGTATGCCACGGTACTGCTGCTTTGGAACCGGCAGTGGTTCACGGCCCACGCCACTGGCGTTTTGAGCTACCTGCCCGCCGCCTACACGGTGGTGGCCGGGGTCATCCTGGGGCTGGTGCTCCTCTGCACCGCCCCGCTGGTGCAGAGCCTTGCCCGCAGGGCTCTGGGCCTGCTGCCCAAGACGGAGAAATGGCAGGCCCGCCGGGAGAGCTGGCAGACCCAGCTGGACACCCTGAGCGAAGAGAGCCGCCACCTGCTGGCAGAAAAAACCCGCTGCCTGAAAATTTTCGCGGTCCATCTCTGCAAGCTTTTTTTGATGTACACCATCCCTTACTTCTGCCTGCGGTTCATGGGGCTTTCCAGCGCTCTGAGTTTCGGGCAGGTGCAGCTGCTCACCGCGCTGATGCTCTTTCTCTCCAACGCTCTGCCCAATGTGGCCGGCATGGGCTCCATTGAGACGGCATTCCTGCTGGTATTCGGCGCGTTCCTCACCCGGGGCGAGACGATGAGCGTCCTGATGCTTTTCCGGATCGCGACCTATTATGTCGTGGTGGCCGTGAGCGCCGTGGGTTTCTTCTTTGCCCAAAAGAATGCCAGAAAATTGGGATAAGACGCACAAAAAGCCAGCCTCCGGCCGGAACGTTCCGGTCAGAGGCTGGCTTTGGTTTTGGGGGACGAAAGGACAAAAGAAAAGCGTCCCGGATCATTCCGAGACGCTTGGTGGTTGCGGGGGCCGGATTTGAACCAACGACCTTCGGGTTATGAGCCCGACGAGCTACCAGACTGCTCCACCCCGCGATATTCACTTGTCCGCGTCAGCCGCTCGCTGACTGCTCAAGTATAATACCACAACACCGGGTGGATGTCAAGCATTTTTGAAAAGAAAAATCTTACTTTTGCTTTTTGTGCTTCGGGTGGCGCGCTTTATAGAAGATCACGCCGCAGACAGCGCCCACTACGATGAACGGCCAGTGGCCCACCAGGAAGACCGCCGCGCTCTGCACCGTCTCCACAAAGCCGGACCAGCCCTCCCGCAGGGCGTTCTGGATGCGGGAGCCAAAGCCCTCCTCCACGGGGGTATAGGTCTGCACCTCTTCCAGCGAGAGGTAGACGGTGCAGCACTCCACCTGGCGGCTGTACCAGTCCAGCTGGCTCTGATAGCTTTCCAGCTGGTACTGCACATCGCTCAGGGAAGACTCGATCTGAAGCAGGTCGGAGAGGTTATCCGCGCTGGCTTTCAGCTCCTGCAGACGGGCGCGCTGTTCTTTCAGGCTGTCCAGCCGGGCCTCGATGTCCATATACTGGGTGGTGACATCCTCGGCCTGCTGGCTCTTGTAAGTCACATTGCCCGTTGCGGCCACGGCAGCGAGGAAGCTCTCATAATTTTCCTGCGGGACCCGGAGAGTCAGGCTGAGGCTCCGGCGGCTGCCGCTGTTGGCGTACTCGTCGCTGGACTCCATATAGCCGCCGGCTTCCGCCAGCGCGGCATCCAGCGCGGCGCGGGCTGCGTCGTAATCCTTGCTTTCCAGCGTCAGGTTGGCCGTGTAGATGATCTTGCTGTTCTCCGCGGCGTGAGCACTCTCCCCGGCGCTCTCCAGCTCCCCGCTGGTCAGCACCGCCGTGCCGGTATCCGCGCCGCCTGCGGCGGCGCTGCTCTCGTTCATGGTATCGTCAGCCACGGCCGGGGCGCTGGCCATGGCATAAGAAGAAACAGAGTTTTCCATGCTGAAACCGGTGGCCTCCCGGGAAGAAAATGTGGCCGGGCCGGACGATTTGGCCCCTCCCACCCCGATGACTCCCAGATGGAGCACGGAAGCCGCACCACCTGCCACCACGCAGAACGCCGCGCAGGCAGCCAGCCCTTTCCACACACGACTGCTGGGGAAGTGGAGCGCCTTTTTGTGGGCAGGCACTTCCGGCTGTTTCCGCGTGACGGTTTTTGCAGCAGGAACCGAGACGGCCTGCTGGCTCTGCATGGCCAGCAGCTTTGCCTTTAAATCATCCGAGGCATGGAGGTCATCGACCTCCATCTTATATTCAAACCACCTCATCTTCGATCTCCTCCCTCAGCATCGTATGTAACTGTGCCCGCGCCCGCCGCAGCCAGCTCAGCACCGTGTTGGTGGGGGCGCCCAGCATCCGCCCCACCTCCGCCGCCGTGTAGCCCTCATAATAATGGAGGTAAATGGCGTTGCGGTAATTTTCGGGCAGAGAGCGCACGGCGTCCAGCACGCTGCCATCCTCAAAGGCATCCTGGGCAGGCAGGTTCTCGTCCAGCTCGGTGTCTTTCTGGTGGGCAGCGCGGGTCAGGTCGTGGCAGCGGTTGATGGCCACCCGCAGCAGCCAGGCCTTGAGATGCTCCTCACTTTCAAAGCGGCCGCTGTAGTTCAGCAGCTTTTCAAATACATCCTGCACCACATCCTCCGCATCGGCGGTGCAGCTGCAATTGTGCATGGCGGCACGGAACACCGTGTCGCTGTATCGCTGCACGGCCAGCGCAAAAACTTCATCTTTGGATAGCTGTCCCATAATTCGCATACTCCTTTGACACCCCGGCACCCGGGGCTCGATGGATTCTGATTCGGTACTTGGGGGACATTTCGCTCATTACACGGTTGAGCGGCCCCGATTATTGCAGGAAACGCACAAAATTTTTCCAGTGCGCCCCGGCCCGCCCGTATTCTTCGGCAGGCCCGGTACGCAAAGTATAACATGAACACGCGTAAAACAAAAGAGCCATTTGTCCGAATTCCGAACAAATGGCTCTGGTAGATTTTAGGGTACGCTTTCCTCAGCGGCGGTAGACCCGCTGGAACAAGGCCACCCGCTCCGCCAGGAATGTTTCCACTCTCGGGTGGTGCAGCCAGCGCTTGCCCTCCGTCCGTTCCACCAGCCGCCGCCCCAGCGCGGCGGGGTCCGTGTCGATGGTTTCCACGTCCTGCATGGTCAGGGTGAGCGTCAGTGCCGCCGGGGTGTCCGGCAACGGCGGGAGCGGGTCTTCCCACACAAAGGGCGGCAGCAGCTGTACTGCAACCACGGTGCGGGTACACTCCTCCGTCAGCAGCAGGGCCACCGGGGCCCCGTCCGGCATCACATGCAGGCTGCTGTAAAGCAGCTGCAAATGCCCCGGGGCCAGCAGCCGGGTCATGCCCTCCCCTGCCGTGGAAGAAAGGGTCAGGTACCCCGCCGCCTCATCCGCATAAATGCGCCGGGCCGGGGCCTGAAAGCCCGCGTACAGGGCAGGCAGCGCAAAGCTGCCCTCTTTGTCCAGCGCGTGCTGCAACGCAAGGTAAAACTCGGTCAGCGGGTGGTTCGGGTCCGGCTGCGGCATCCCGAAATCCGGCCGGGAGACATGTCCGCCGCCCATCAGGCCTCGTAGCCCAGCGTCGCCGCCATAACGGCCTTGATGGTGTGCATCCGGTTCTCCGCTTCATCAAAGACGATGCTCTGGGGACCCTCAAAGACCTCGTCCGTCACTTCCATGGCGTCGCGGCCAAAACGCTCGCCCATCTCCTTGCCCACGGTGGTCTTGTGGTCGTGGTAAGCGGGCAGGCAGTGCATGAACACGGCCTTGGGGCCTGCAATCTTCATGAGCTCCTGGTTGATCTGGTAAGCGGCCAGGTCGTTGATTCGCTCGGCCCAGACTTCCACCGGCTCGCCCATGGAGACCCAGACGTCGGTATACAGCACGTCGGCCCCCTTGGCGGCCACGGCGGGGTCCTCCTCAAAGCGGAGGGTCGCACCCGTCTCTGCCGCAATGGCCTCACACTGGGCCACGAGAGCCGGGTCCGGCTGGTACTTTTTGGGGGCGCAGGCCGTAAAGTGGAGGCCCATCTTGGCGCAGCCCACCATCAGGCTGTTGCCCATGTTATAGCGGGCGTCCCCGAAGTAGACAAAGTGGATGCCTTTCAGCTTGCCGAAGTGCTCCCGGATGGTGAGGAAGTCCGCGAGGATCTGGGTGGGATGGAACTCGTTGGTCAGGCCGTTCCAGACCGGGACCCCTGCATATTTTTCCAGGTCTTCCACGATCTCCTGCCCATAGCCGCGGTACTCGATGCCGTCAAACATCCGGCCCAGCACCCGGGCGGTATCCGCAATGGACTCCTTTTTGCCGATCTGGCTGCCCGACGGGTCCAGATAAGTGACCTGCATTCCCAGGTCATGGGCAGCGACCTCAAAGCTGCAGCGGGTGCGGGTGGAGGTCTTCTCAAAGATCAGGGCAATGTTCTTGCCGTGGAGTTTATCATGCGGGATGCCGGCCTTTTTCTTGGCCTTGAGGTCCGCGGCCAGATCAAGCAGCTGCTCGATCTCCGCCGGGGTGTAATCCAGAAGCTTCAGAAAGCTGCGGTTTTTCAGGCTCATTGTATATTTACCTCTCTATACGCAAATTTATGAATTTTTATGCGAAGCGTTATGCCTTATTATATAGCAGGTAAGATTACAGGTCAAGATTTATTTTCCGGCCGCTGGCCTGATAGGGAGTCAGACGGACGCCCGCTTTTTTGAACATGAACCGCGCTGCCACACTGGAATCCGTATCGTGGTACTTATCGCTGTAGTACACCACTTCCGAGATGCCAGACTGGATGATGGCCTTGGTGCACTCGTTGCAGGGAAAGAGGGTCACATACACCCGGGCACCTTTCAGGTTGTTGTGGGCACTGTTGAGGATGGCGTTGAGCTCCGCGTGGCAGACGTACATATACTTGGTGTCCAGCGGGTCGCCCTCCCGCTCCCAGGGCATGGCGTCATCATCACAGCCGATGGGCATCCCGTTATAGCCCAGCGAGAGGATCTTGTTCTCCGGGCTGACGATGCAGGCCCCCACCTGGCTGCTTGGGTCCTTGGAGCGCATGGCGGTAAGCAGAGCGATGCCCATAAAATATTCATCCCAGTTGATGTAATCAGTGCGTTTCATAACAAGTCTCCTTGCAAAATCATTTTCAGCGCCTTTATTATAACGTATCATCCAACGTTTTACAATCAATTTTCGCCACGTCCAGTCAATATGCACAAAACCATCTCTGGAAGTTTGGCAGGGAGAAGAAAGATTTTTTCAAGCAATCTATTTGAAAATTGTTTTGAGTGTGGTATTATCTTTGTAAAATATGCCACAAAAGCGGAGAGAATGCTC
>OJPN01001480.1_pt1 | contig 16556 bp, 17 predicted proteins | sample 1598511 | NCBI WGS metagenome assembly OJPN01 (sample SAMN03922485, study PRJEB24848) | human gut metagenome | isolation source: stool sample | host: Homo sapiens | place: Germany | collected 2011-05
TCGTCGGCAGCGTCAGATGTGTATAAGAGACAGACAATATATTGGAACAAAATATGCCCGCAATTCCCATTCGTAACCAAGCAACAAAAATCAAACTGTACAATCCTATCTGAAAGGCGGTCAATATACCTGCCAAGACAAAAGATTTATTTTGTCCCAAGCCTCTTACGATTTGGACTTCTACCTCATACAACGAAAGCGTGATTACAAATGCAACAATCCAACCCCAATCCCGTATATCGTAAAAGAAAGAAAAAACAATCCCCACCAACAATACCACCAAAGAGGATTGGGCCATCAATTTATAGGAGAACGAAACGACTCCTTTACGAGTATATTCGTCTTCATTATCGAGCAAAAAACGAAAAGTACCGTCTCGCAATTGAAACGTTACAAACCCCATTGCCAAAAACGTAAGGGTCAGGACAATATCGTAATATCCAAAATCATCGGGGGATATATAATATGTATATAGAGGAACCAAAAGAAACGTAATCAGCTTGGAGCCGAGGTTTCCTATGGCATAAATAAAAATATCGTTTATAAATTTCGTGCTTCTATTCATTTTCCACCCTCGCTTCTCGACCTTTTGCTATGGACAAATCTCTTATGACAAACCCCAACAGAATCATCACAATAATACCGGAACCTTGCAAGAAGACACTACCGGCAACCGACTCAATAAAAACAAAAGAGATGATCATGATACCTATTTTATGGAGGTGCACCGCATAAGGAGAACCTGTAATAATTTTCAATTTCTTATATACCCATACCCAAAAATAAAAGAACAATACAATCCCTACCATTCCAAATTGTACCAACTCCGGGAAATAGGTATCGGATATAAACGGGCAATCGCCTTCCAACAGTCCCCAAACCTCATCTATGTTGTATTCTTTATACAAAAGCGAATAACCTATTATCCCCGAAGAATAAGTGGCATACGATGCCAATCCAGAACCCAGAAAGAAATGGTCCATCAAAGCCAGAGGAGCCCTGATATATAGTGCAGCCCGAGCAAAGGATTCGTCCATATTCTCCTCCCCGGAAAACAAACCGGAAGAAATAAAATAATAATTGATTTTATCCCAAGCTACATATAAGACGCCACAGAAAACCAAAGCCATCATTACCCACTGCTTTAACTTTACTTTCGACAATTGTCCCGGTTTGTACCACAAAAAGAGATACAACGCGACCACATAAAACCCATAAAATTTGGAGCGTGTACTAAAAAATCCCACAGACAAGATAAACAGCATGATAATCTTGTCCTTACGACTCATCTTCTGGCAAGAGCAGTAGTAATATATCAAAAATAGTACCGTGCTGATAATACCATAATACGCTACATGAAAGAAGAAATCTTCTCCTATGCCTACAAGTATTATTACCAGCATCGCCACACTGAGAACAACGCATAGTTTTTTCAAAAAAAGTTTTTGAGTTCCCGTAAACCTTACCCCCATGGCATAAGCTACATAAAAAGCGATGAAGGGCTTGATTTGAATAAAAAAATCATAGAATATCGCCTTAGGGGTATTATAATGAACGCCAACCAACGAATACAACAGGTAAAACGTCATTATCCCTACGATCCAAAAAAGACCTTTATAACGCCGATGGTTCTTATTACTTAATATATCCAGTACACATAAAAGAGCTAAAAGCAATGTAATCAACTCGTCGGAACTTTTAAACCACATCAATTGATAGGTATAAATCCCCGCCACAAGCATCAGAATAAATAGCCCATAGAATATTTTATTCAAGGAAATCATCGCTTATCCCCTTGTATGTTTCATCGAATACCCATAAGTCTTTTTTATTTCCGTATCGTTCAAGACGAACATTACATTTTTCAAAGAACCCTCTGCTACAAAATCCTCGACATTGAATACACTATTTTTATGCGTATAATCAGCCCTGCAAACATATAACGTGGCATCGACAAAACGAGTCAACGAGAACGTATCAGAAACTCTCTCCACAGGAGCTGTATCGACAATTACATAATCATATTTTTCTCGAAGACGAGCCATTAAACTATCCAATTTTTCGGACAATAAAAGCTCGGAAGGATTCGGTGGAACGGGTCCGGCCGTTATGACATCAAGAAAGCCTTCTTGTGCCACATGATGAATCAAATCGTTCTCTCCACCTTCCTTATTCGAAACCAAATAATTCGTCAACCCAGTAGTCACCGAAAGCCCCAAATAATCAGCAATTTTCGGATTCCGCAAATCCAAATCGATCAAAACCGTACGCTTCCTCATTAAAGCTATCGAGTAAGCCAAATTAAGACTGACGAACGATTTTCCTTCTCCCGGTTCTGACGAGGTTACCAACAGAATACCCTTTCCTCCACCCGGCAACATAAATTGTAAATTAGACCGTAATAAACGAAACATTTCAGCGACAGGAGAAATACTGTTTTCTCTCAAAACGACATAGCCCGAAGTAGAACTATGACAAATTTCACCAGCAATAGGCAAATCTGTCAATCTGCGCAGATCATTTTTGTTATTGAACTTAACAGAGAAAACAGTCTTTCCATACAAGTAGACAACGGGCAGTACCAATCCGATTCCACAAGCGATCAATAAAAGAATCAAAGATTGCGGTGCAACCGGTTTATTTTTACTATAAGCCGGATTGACAATCCTACATTTAGGCGAAGTCGCCGCCAATGTCATAGCGTTCTCCTCCCGCCTCTTCATCAAGAAAGTATATAATTCATTCTTAATAAGCTGATTCCTTTTTATATCCATATACTCTCTCTCTTGCTCAGGGAATCCCCGCAACCTAGACCGAAAATCCGCCTCTTGTTTCTTCAAATCGGTACGAGCTATATCCGAACTTTCTTTCGCTTTCGACACCGTATTCAATATATTCTCACGCATGACATCTATTTGAGCGGTAAGTGTACGTAAAGCCAAGTTCGAATCCTTTGCTGTACGAAGCAAACGCATTCTCTCCAATAGCAATTTATTATATTCATTAATCGCCTCGGCCGCGCCCCGATCGGGCAAACCGGTCGTAACAGGAACCAAAGAATATTTGTTTTCTGGCTTATTCAGGAAACTATCTACCATCGAAATAATCGAATATTGTGTTTCGGCTTCCAACAGTAATTTGCGATATTGACTGTTTGCTTCAAGAATGATTTTGGCTTCGGCATCTATATCGGACAAATCGTTTTCTCTTTTATACTGTTCTACAATCCTCTCGGCTTCATGGAGTTCTTCTTCTACCGTTATCAAACGCTCGTCGATAAACGAAAGCATGTTTTGCGCCTTCAAGTTTTTATTCAGCACAGCATCCTCGTTATAACATTCTATCAACGTATTGAGTATATCTTTTCCTCTTTGCTTATTCGATTCCCTTATTTTTAATGAAATGCCATTGGCTTTTTTATCCGACAAATCGATATCCAGCCTTTTCTCCAATATTTCAGCTTCGCCGTCATACCCGTTAACATGAGCAACAAACTTCAACTTCTTACCCGGCTTATAAAATTCGGTCTTATCGATAACAATCCCCTCTCCATAATCTACCTTTATCGGGAACGATGTCGCTTCCATTTCGGCCAAAGTCGTAAAGAATCCTTTCTTCAACAAGACTTTGATTTTATCATCAGAGCCGCCCGTTTGAACTTTAACTACAAATCCACTCGACAATGTATCTGCCATAGATTCGGGAATATCTACGGTAAGTGGAGAATTATGATAATACTCTTTCTTTTTGAAAAAGTTTTTTTTGCTCGTATATGATATATTCAAATCGAGTCTCTGAACCATTTCTCGAATTAAAGAATGCGACGAAATAACCAGTATCTCGTCATTCACCGAGCCACCACCTATCATACCGTCTAACGAAAATCCGCCTCCTGCAATATCCCCCATCAATGAAGACAATCCGCCACCGCCTTTTTTCTCATCTTCATTGACAAGAATATCGGCAGAAACTTCATATACAGGTTTGGCAATCTTCAAATAACAAACTACCAACGCTACACAAACGACAATCGATCCTGCAAAGAGATACCATTTTCTACATGCGGCACGCCATAAAGCGGCGATATCGATATTATCATTTCTTCTTTCCGAGGTATATTTTTCTTCCATAAACAAACTCTTTTCATTACTTAATGAACAACGCTATCGCCAATGATGCCAACACCGAGATGGCACTCACAACAGTACCCACCACAGATATGCGATATTGTGCAAATTGATTGTAATTCGAATTATTTCGCTGTGCTTTATTCGGCATAACGTAAACGACATCGTTCTGTCTCAAATAAAAATAGGGCGATTCAAAAAGAGATTCATCGGTCAAATCGAAACGATGAAAAATCCGTTTACCATTTTCCTCCCTCATCAACAATACATTTTTCCGTTCGCCATAGATAGTCAAATCGCCTGCCGCACCTATGGCATCGAGTATCGACATACGCTCTGTTTGTACCGATATCTGCCCCGGGGTTTTCACTTCGCCCAGTACAACGACTTTAAAATTCATGAATTGTACCAATACAAAAGGATCTTTCAGCTCAGGACGGATTTTATCCTCTATAAACTTCGACAGTTCATTGCGAGTCATTCCTTCGACACGAATACGCCCTACTATCGGGAAATAGATATAACCATTTTTATCTACCGTATAGACTTGTAAATTAGGAACAATCGTCAGCTCTTGCTTCCCCGGCTCAGAATAGGAAACAGCCGGTAAATTATAAGGAGCGGCTGCATCGGGAACAACCGACGAAACCGTTATCGATAACATATCGTCGGGGGCTATTCGCAATTCATAATTGCCGACATCCATTTTTCCGCTCATCTCTTCGGGATCCAAATTAGCAAAATAAGCCGTCTTATTAGTCGAGCAGGAAGAAACTGCCAACAATAAGACAATAGCACTTAACACATTTATTTTCATTACACTATCCTTTTCCGCCCGGATTAGCCCGGTATAATTCTATTTTATAACGTTGTACCACGCCCGTTTATTATACATATCTCAACATCTTTTTGAACCTTTATTACAATTTTTTTCTTACAATTTTTCACCATTCACGAAAAGTTCTTACATACAGCTTTTTAATATACTATTTTCTATCGACCTTCGATAAAAAAGAATATTAAAATCATTTCAAACGGTCTGTTTGAAAAAGTTTATGTACGTTTGTAATTTATTTTATCACATGTTATGGATTTAAACTTTTCTTGGGATTTTTCTACCCCAGAAATATATTGCTTGGGGATACTGATTCTGATTTGGATTATCGAAATAATCTATCAGTTTTATCTTTTCAATCGCCCCTTTCGCTTTTATCAAAAAGAGAAAAACGGGAAAATAGAATATACCCACCAATATCCTGCGGTATCGGTAATCGTTTATGCCCAAAACGATGCCGAAAACCTCGTTAAATACATGCCAAAAATTCTAAATCAGGCGTACCCCGAATTCGAAGTCATCGTAGTCAATGACGATTCAACCGACGATTCCAAAGACATACTCTCCGTTTTGGAGACACAATATAAAAATCTATACCACACCTACGTACCGGAAGGATCGCGCAACCTAAGCCATAAAAAACTGGCTCTGACCCTCGGTATAAAAGCTGCTCGATACAATATAGTCGTATTTACAAACGCCAATTGCGATCCAAGAAACAACGAATGGTTGGCCACTATCGCCCGAAACTTCGTTCCCGGAATCGACATTGTTTTAGGCTATACAGCCATTGAACGAAAGGAAAAAGAAAAACTCTCTTTCTGGTATTGCTCTTATGACCAACTGTTATTTTCTATCCGATATTTGTCTTTCGCCCTCATCAATCGGCCTTATATGGGAGTAAGTTCCAACATGGCATACCGTAAAGAATTATTCTTCAAAAATAAAGGGTTTTCCAAATTTCTACATCTGCACTACGGAGACGACGACCTGTTCATCAACGAGATAGCCAACCGAACCAACACCCGAGTAGAAATATCCGAAGCGGGACAAATGACCGCGACTTATCAGGATAACTACGAAGCATGGAAAGAATTGAAGCTACAATACGACTTTACTTCCAAATACCTTCATACCACAGCCAAATCGATATTCGGCATAGCTAAGTTCTTCGATTATGCCTTCGATATTCTGTTCGTTTGTCTATGGGTAGAGGGCATCATACATAATTGGGCAACCGCTGTTTTGGCCTCGATACTGGCCTTGTCTTTATTCTCGATTAAAGTCATCGTCTATCGACGGGCTGCAAAAATACTCCGCAAACCGAGACTTTTTTTCTCCTTACCGCTCTTTTCTTTCATACAACCATGTATAAACCTTTATTTCAAGACAATAGGTTCTGTAACGAGAAAAAAGAATTTCACGTGGCGATAATACATAAAAGAGAGGGCTGCAAATTGCAGCCCTCTCTTTTATGTATGCTATCCATGCAGAAAAAGTTTATTTTACCATAATTTTCTTTTTTTCTGCCATCATAGGAGTTTGCTTTTTCGGAATCATCACTGTCAATACGCCGTTGTTCTGATGTGCTTCAATGGCATCCGTATTGACATTATCCGGTAAAATCAAAGTCTGTTGAAATTGCGAATACGAAAATTCTCGGCGCAAATAACGTCCTTTTTTATCCTTTTCGCCTTCCTCTTGTTTGTGCTCTACCGTAACGACCAAATGATTTTCTTTGTCGACCGTTATATCGAAGTCGTCTTTGGTAATACCCGGTGCTGCAATTTGGACCTCATATTCCTTTTCCGTTTCTACAATATTAATGGCCGGAGCCGCACTGCTAGTTTTAGCGATCCACTCATTTCCGAAGAAATCGTTAAAAATTCCGGGGAGCCAGTTTTGTTGATGCTTTGCAGGTGTCATAATTATACCTCCTAAATAAGTTTATAAATTAACGTCGCCGGGTTATTCCGACAATCACTCTTAAAACAAGGAGATACCCCTTTTGGGTCAACCGCAAGTCGTTAAAGTTGACGAGAAGTTATAAAAAAGAGTTACGGCTCTATCACAATATCATATCTCAATAGCTGGAAACTCACTTTGAACGGACGTCCAGATACACGAGACGGGGGAGAATCGACATGATAATAATTTTTCGAACGGTCGAAACTCTCGATTTCACACTTGCGAGTCGAACGAGGCAAAAGATCACAATCCACCATGCGAGTACGATAATCGATCATTTGGCCGTCCGGGGTACGATAAATCATTTTCAAGACTACCCGCGACAACCGATAAGGAGTATTGTTTCGCAAAAGGAAACTCTCTTTCGTATCGCTCATACGTTTATCGAACCCTAACATATCGACAGCTACCGGAGAAAACAGCAACGCCCGAGATGTCGTATCGGATAATGTCGATACCAGTTCCCGACTTACCAACTCGGGGTCGGCTTCGGTTATTTTCTCCATTGTTTCCTGACTCGGAATTTTTATAGAAGAACTTCGGCGCGGCATGATACCCGACTGTCCCCACAATGGCACAGCCAACCAAAATGCGGCAATGAATAAAATAGTCCTGCTCATAATCCTAATCCTTTACATATCCACACCACAGAAACCAAAATCGTAAAAACGAGTAGGTTCCGAGCCGTCGCTCCCAGCAGGGGATTCAATACCTCACCTACTCGCTGCTTAATCGCCAACCCTGTCTTTATATGAAGAAACAGATATACAATGGCTGGTAAAAGTATATACACGATTCCGAAATCTGCCAAACAAGGAAAAAGCAACAAAACGGCTACCACCCCGTTCACAAAATACCACCACAAAGCAAAACGCCGCCCGAACAGCACCACCGTCGTTCGTTTATTCGCCGCAGCGTCTTCTTCCATGTCCCGATAATTATTCACCAACAGAATATTTATAGACAACAATCCCATAGCAATCGACAGCAGAAACACATCTGCATCGAACTGTAAAGCCTGTACATAATAGGTCATGTTTACTGCGACCAGACCGAAAAACAAAAACACGGTTACATCGCCCAATCCGTGATAGGCCAACGGATAAGGGCCTGCCGTATAGGCCAATGCAAACAACGCTATAATCACGCCTATCGGTATCAACTGCCAACCAGCAAAAAAAACAAGTCCCAATCCTACCGCACAAGCCACCCCTAAAACACAGAATGTACCCATAAGCATGGCTCGCGGAGTTATATCGCCCGAAGCGACGGCTCGACGAGGTCCTACCCTACCGGCTTTATCGCTCCCCTTCACATAATCGAAGTAGTCATTCGCCATATTAGAGGCGACTTGTGCCAATAAAGCGAACAACAAACACAACACGGCGGGAACCCAACGAAACGTACCGGCATAAAAGGCATAAGCCGAAGCGGCGATCACCGGGCTGGCCGATGCCGGCAGCGTGCGCGGACGAGCCGCCGAAATCCAATCCTTAACCATGAGACTCTTCTTTATCCAATCCGAAACAGGCCCGTATCGTAGTGCGTATGCCCTCGGCTTCCGGTCTATCTTCCCGCAATATGGAAAGTATCACCCTCAAATATTTATCTTTATTCGCCAATCCGCACAGGTTACAGACATTACTGTTCGTCAACATCGACTTCTGATTGTAAACCTTCAATATCGACCGGTAATCTCTGTTCTTGACAAATGTACGGAATTGACTGCAAATCGTATTATAAAGTCCGCGTACATCGGTATCGTCCGTCAAATGGTCGATATGGTCTTCGAACGAACCGATATCGTTGAACCTCCGGTCGATTTTATATTCCAAATCACGCCGTATGCGGTGACGGGTATGTAACAATGCCTGCGACTCTATCTCTTGCGCGAACAACTGAATGACATTATTTTTTACTATTTCGAAGACTTTGTTCTCGTTTCGTTTCATACGTCGGGCAACCGAGCGAATCACCCCTTCGAGCATTAACAGATTCTCCACTTCCGCTACTTCGGGCACATACACATGACGACTGCGCAAATACTCGACTTCTCGCTCCGTCCGCCGATCCCTGTCGACAATTCCCCTAGATTCGAGATGGTGTATCTCCTTCAAATCGGCAAAAGCCCTTGTCGCTTCTATTACCTTATTACAACCACCCAACGGCTTCACGGTGTATTCAGGGAAAATATAGGGATAGAGTTTCACATCGATACTTCCGGTAGCTGCTCCCTCGATAAATAATACCGGTTTGCGGCTGCCCAATATATCCAAATACATGCCTTCGGGAAAAGAGTCGTCGTTACGGATAAACTCATAGTCCCAACTCACGTGATCGGCATCGAACGAACGGACCCAAATACAAGTACTCTCGACACGCGAAGCCGCGAAATCCAAATCGTGCGTCAGATAAACAAAAGTACAATCCTTGCGCAAGCTCTCAATCGAATCCCACAGCGATTTCATAATGGAATGGTGCAGATAGAATTCAGGATCTTCCACCAAAATCACAGCATTGGGCATAGCAAACAGAACACCCGCTATATAATAAAGCACCGCCTTTTCTCCCGAACTCAACCTTAATGGATTGAATGGCTCGGAGTTCTCGTTTTGAATCAACAACCGCCCCTCGGCCCGCAACATTTTATTTCTCGGGAAAACTCGTTCCCACAACTTTTGGACCCGATCGAAACGAGTTTCCGGGAAATTGCCCCGTTCCCCCCTCGGGGTTTTGAATTTATACTCGAACAGATTGCGACACTCTTCGCTCAACAGCAAGAAAAGCAACTGGTCGAACTCGGTGGGAATCTCTCTCGAAACATAGTGCGAATGCTCCATAGCATCCCGGTACATCGCCTCGATAGACCCCGGCCAAACTTCGTGAGGCGGCATAATGCACAATGCCTTTTGAGCCGAAAGCCAAAAAGCATGGTCTTGTATCCGTCGAGCTATTTCCACTCCAAACCGGCTTTTTCCGGCTCCATTCGCACCAACGACCGTTACCGTCCGCGACGACAGTTTTTCGGTTTGTGCGCTATCGTTTCTTTTCGGGAGCAATATTTCCATAGTAGCACTTTTTAACATGAAAGGAAATCCTTTCTCAAAAATAACTATTTTCGGGAATAAACGGCATAACAATCCGAACAATTTTCGTATTTTTGACTTTGTCTATTTATAACCCCTAATTCATTAAATTATGTTTTCAGGAATTGTCGAAGAAGCCGCTCCCATCGTTGCCTTGAAACGGGATAACGGGAATTTGCACCTTACGCTTAAAAGTTCGTTCGCTCACGAATTGAAAATCGACCAAAGCGTCGCTCACAATGGCGTGTGCCTCACGGTCGTAAACATCGAAGGAGATCACTATACGGTCACTGCCATACAAGAAACTCTCGAACGCAGCAACTTAGGGACTCTCTCTGTCGGAGACAAAGTGAATCTCGAACGTAGCATGCTCATGAACGGCCGCCTCGACGGACACATCGTGCAAGGCCATGTGGACCAGACAGCCCGCTGCACAAAAATAGATCTTGTCGACGGAAGCCGATACTATACCTTCACCTACGACCTCAATCCCGAAATGGCTGCCAAAGGCTATATGACCGTAGAGAAAGGATCGGTCACCGTGAACGGGGTAAGCCTCACCGTATGCAACTCGCAGGACAACAGTTTCCAAGTGGCGATCATTCCCTACACCTACGAGCATACCAATTTCCACCAAATCAAGGAAGGCAGTATAGTGAACCTCGAATTCGACATTATCGGCAAATACATCAGCCGTATCATGCACTTCGAAAAAGATTAGAACAAAATGGATATCTACGAAATTATCAACCACCGGCAAAGCGACCGCCAGTACGATCCCGAACGTCCGGTCGAACCCGAAAAAATACGGTGCATCCTCGAAGCCGCCCGCATAGCACCCTCGGCCTGCAATGCGCAACCGTGGCACTTCATCGTAGTGGACGAACCCGAGTTGCGAAACCAAGTGGCCGATGCCGTGGCCAGCCGCATATTGGGCATGAACCACTTCACCAAACAGGCTCCCGTGCATATCCTTGTCGTGGAGGAGCGACCCAATTTCACATCGGGCATAGGCGGGCTCATCAAGGACAAACAATTTCCGCTGCTCGACATCGGTATCGCTGCCGCACACATCACCCTCGCCGCTACTGCCGAAGGATTGGGCAGTTGCATACTCGGTTGGTTCGACGAGAAAGCCGTGCGTAAACTACTCCATGTTCCCGATAAGAAACGAGTCATTCTCGACATCGTATTGGGATATTCCACCCAACCGCTTCGGGAGAAAAAACGAAAATCTGCCGACGAGGTGATTTCATATAATAAATATTAAACTCCCAGTCCGTTCATATTCAATGCCTCCGAAAGAAAAAACTTTCGGAGGCATTTTTAACTACCTATTACGGGGAGTAAAACGGATCATCGTTCATTTCAAACGCTATCTCCACCTCATCGCCGCTTTTTGTAATAACTCCATAACACCCACTATTTTTTTCGAACACAGAATACTTATTAAACCAATGAAATTCAAACGGGAAAAACTCTATTTTCAAATCATTATATACTACCCATACAGACTCTATTACCCTCCTATATCTCTCTTGCTGTTTTTCAGAAGAAACATATTCATCTATATAAGTCCACAAATATATCAACGTCTCATAATATGAATATCTTTGACAATGAATTCTCTTTGCTTTAAAGACATAATCTTGAACTATTTCATAATCAGTTCCACTATATATACTATAATAACTTTTCTGCTCAATTAAAGCATCCATCGCAAGCGCAAATCGAAAAGCATCTTCAATATCCGATTTATAGTCTTCCGGATCGAAACTGTTACAAGACGCAAATAAAAACGTAAATCCTAAAACTGCTATAACGATTCGCTTCATGGCAACTGACTATTACGACTGACATTTTTTCAAAGCCCGTCTGAATGACTCCGCAAATCTTTTCTGCTGCCCGCTTGAAGGAAACGGAATACGTTCATCTATCACATTATATCCTTTGTTCCTCAATGGATAATACAAACTGTCATAAACAGTTGATTTTATCAAAATGATCGGTGTATCTTTGCTCATTCGCCCCTCAGCCACATACTGTTCGATAGTTCCTATACAATTTCCTACATATAAAGAAAGTCCTTTAATAATTTCTGCCGTCGGATACAAATCCAGCAAAAATCGCCCTTTCCTCTTGAAGTTTTCCAACATCTGTTTTTTTAGAAACGGAGGGCGATGACTGTTAAGGTATATATCCGCCTTCTCCGGTTCAAAGACTTTCTGTATCCCGAGGAACAGCCAATCATGCTTTTCCACACATTCATAATAGAAAAAACGATCGACTGCTGCCGGCGGGGCCTCTGCGATAAACAACATACTTATTTTCTCCGGCAAATACTTCAACCGCGCATTTTTTATTTTTTCACTCGTTTCCATAATATATCTTACTTTATTATTTATCCAAAATAATTAAAAACGGACATTATTCAAATATTCTATCGCCAATGAATGCCCTTTTTCGGCGGCTTTACGCCACCAATAGAAGGCCTGTGTAGTCTCGTGTCACGCCTTCTCCATAACAATAACAACCTTCCAAGAGAAATTGAGCGTCTGCATTCCCTTGCTCGGCTGCCTTACGCAACCAATAGACGGCCTGTGTATAATCCTGTGATACACCTTCACCCTCACAATAACAAAAGCCTAAATTGTATTGTGCATCGGCATACCCCTGCTCAGCGGCTTTACGATACCAAAACACTGCCTGCACATAATCCTGTGATACACCTTTACCTTTATAATAAGCATTGCCTAAATTGTTCTGTGCCGCCGCACTCCCCTGCTCGGCGGCTTTACACCACCAAGACACTGCCTGCACATAATCCTGTGATACACCTTCACCATTATCATAGCAAACACCTAAATTGTTCTGTGCTAATGCAACCCCCTGCTCGGCTGCCTTACGATACCAATAAGCAGCCTGCACATAATCCTGTGGCACACCTTCACCCGTATAATAAGCATTGCCTAAATTGGACTGTGCTGCTGCATCCCCCTGTTCGGCAGATCGACGAATCAAGGCTATTCCCTTTTCTTTATCCATGTCAATATCCAGCGAATCATTCCCCTTCAAATAGTTTAATCCTAATTCAAATAAAGATTCGGGAGACTCTTCCTTAGCGGCCTTTCCGCTACAAGCCAATAACATGATAAACAATGCAATACATATAAACGATTTCAATTTCAATTTCAATCTCATTCTCATTTTCCCTTCCTTTGTAAAGAATATTAAAACAACTCCTCCTATTCAAACAATTAAGTCCACGCTTCCTAAATGATTAACCATTCGATTAATTATTGGGAGAACTAATTGTTTTCTATGTTACTTAGGATTTTTATAGCCATAGGATTACCTTGTTTGGCGGCTTTACGCCACCAATAGATTGCTTGTATATAATCCTGTGGTACTCCTTGACCCCAAAAATAACATCCGGCTAAAAAACATTGTCCATAAGAATTTCCTTGATCAGCGGACTTGCGAGCCCAATAAACTGCTTGCACAAGGTCTTGTATAACACCCTCCCCCGAAGCATAACACGCACCTAACCTCAATTGAGCTTCTGCATACCCCTGCTCAGCCGCCTTGCGATACCAAGATACTGCCTGTGTATAATCCTGTGGCACACCTTCACCTTTATAATAGCAAAGGCCTAAATTGTATTGTGCATTAGCCGTCCCCTGATCGGCGGCTTTACGCCACCAAGATACTGCCTGTGCATAATCCTGTGGTACTCCTTGACCTTTATAATAACAATCTCCTAACATAAATTGTGCTTCCGCAATCCCCTGTTCAGCAGCCCTACGTCCCCATAACACCGCTTGTGCATAGTCTTGTAACACGCCTTGACCTTTATAATAACAATCTCCTAAACAGTACTGTGCCTCAGAATTTCCCTGTTCGGCAGCTTTACGATACCAATTAGCAGCCTGCACATAATCCTGTGGCACGCTGTAACCCGCATAATAAAAAGCCCCTAACATAAATTGTGCTTCTGCAATCCCCTGTTCAGCAGCCTTACGTCCCCATAATGCCGCTTGTGCATAGTCTTGTAACACCCCCTCCCCATTGGCATAACAATCTCCTAAACAATACTGTGCCTCAGCATTTCCCTGCTCGGCAGATCGACGAATCAAGGCTATTCCCTTTTCTTTGTTCATGTAAATACCTAATGAATCATTCCCCCGCAAATAGTTTAATCCTAATTCAAATAAAGATTCGGGAGACTCTTCCTTAGTGACCTTTCCGCTACAAGCCAATAACGGGATAAACAATACAATACATATAAGTTTTTTCAAACCCATTCTCATTTTTTCTTTTCTTTACACAAAGGAAATGAAAAACGGTATCGGTTCCCATCAATTTATATATCCCATTAGTTACCAATATAATCGACAAAAAGTTGACACCACTGTCGCAAATAAGTAGAAATTGGGTTCAGTAGAAAATCCGTGGGAATAGACCTGAATTTTAGCGAATGAGATAGATTGCATTTCTCCTTCTCCCCTGCCGTGTCCCGTAGTATTACGGGGAGTTGCGGTAGTAATATAGGGGAGACATCGAAGAAACAATAGTTTTTGAGGAGAGGGGTTGGATAGATTTCATAAGATTTTTGACAGTAAGAATAACCCCTCCGTCCGGCGGACACCTCCCCTATCTTCCTTCGAAAACAACCCGTAAGACTACGGGACACGGCAGGGAAGAAGAACCAAAATGTCTCTGCGAATATTCTTTTTCCTCCCTACTGCGAATACAAGAGTTAAAAGGCAATCCACCAAGCCAGAAATTGGACACCGATTGGAAACCCTTTCACAGCCCTCTACGTGAAACATTTATCCCGTCAAAAAGTCGAACAGACGGCTTACTTCTCTTTCAAATGTTCAGAGAAATATTGAAAAAAATCGTAGTTCAAGATTCGAGAAATACGGGTGAGCAACTCGGTATCGATATACTCTTTGCAGAATATCTTGTACACGTTGGCCCGGCTGCAAGAGAGTTTGCGGGCAAACCAAGCGACACTGCGCTCCTCGGCTTTCAATCGCTCTTTAATGAGTTCCCCTATCGGTTTCATAGCGAAAAGATTCTTCTTACCGTCCCCATAAGAAGGTTTAATATAACAACGAAGCGTGGAACTGAACACTCACACCGCAGTTTGAAGGCCGTAGGAAACCCGAGATACAGATATGAGATAGCAGCCCACGCCCGTGATGCGCGAGAACCACCATGCCTAACCTTGTATCTCGTTTCGAAAATTTCCTACGTTTTCAAACTACAAGACAAGCATAACGCTTCTTTTTAATTTAATATGTATGGAAAGGGCTGCCCCTCTCCCCTGCAAAAATAACGAAAGACAAACACAGAATTTTATTCCGCCAAGTCATACTTCATTTTCACATACTTTACAAAAGTAGTGAAAGGTAAGTGCAGAAAAAAGAGTTTTACTTATTTTTTCTGTTGAACCGCACCTTATATCCAAACACAAAGAAACGTCACAAGAAAGCGAGATCCATCTCCATAATTCTTTATTCGAACCATTTTTTAATAAAAAAGCCCCGAAGAATCACTCCGGGGCTAAAAAACAAGACGTTAAAATTTATTCTTCGTCTTCATTCACTTCGAATAGACCATCGAGTAATCCAGATGCCTGTTGCATGGCATCATTGAAATTTTTTTCGATAAATTTAGCACCTCTTGTCATCGAAGCTTTCATAAAACGTCCCTGCAAGCGTCCAATCTCCACTAAATCTTCTTCGGTCAGTTTATCTTTATACTCTTCATAATACGTTGTGGTAAACCGCTCGTATTCTTTCAATGCCTCGTTCCACTCCGCTTCGGTGTCGAAATCGGTATTCTCCACTTTATCCACAAATGATTCGAACTTTTTCAAATACGAATTTTTACTGTGCACTCCGCACGATACGAGCGATAATACCGAAATCACCGCAACAATTAAACCCATTTGATAAAAACGTTTCATATATCTTCATACTTTGCATTTCATGCAAAAATAATACAAGTAAAAATACTACACTCCAAAATAGAAAGTATATTTGTATATAAAAAACAATCTACGAAAATGAAGCCCATCAAATTATTCTATCAAGCTCGTTGCCCATTTTGTAAACGGGCATTCAATTACATCGACGAATTGAAAAAACGTCCCGAATATAAAGACATTGTCATCGAAACCATTGAAGAAACCGAACACCCCGATATCGCAGACCAATATGATTACTATTACGTTCCCACGTTTTACATCGCAGACGAAAAGGTGCACGAGGGCGGTATCTATCCCAACGAAGTCGAAGCTATTTTCAAAAAGGCTTTGGTACAAAAATAACGAAAAATTTCTGCACTCGTTACCGAGGGTATCAACACTTCTTCGGGGTGGGAGTAAAAAGATAGGAAGGGATTTTTGTTTGTATATTTAACCCCTCCGTCCTTTGGACACCTCCCTATATTTTGTTACGGGACACGGTAAAGGAGGAGGGTAATACTTTCTTATATATCGTGTTTGTACTTCTCTCCTGTTCGGCATTC
>OJPN01001485.1_pt1 | contig 16508 bp, 16 predicted proteins | sample 1598511 | NCBI WGS metagenome assembly OJPN01 (sample SAMN03922485, study PRJEB24848) | human gut metagenome | isolation source: stool sample | host: Homo sapiens | place: Germany | collected 2011-05
CGTCTCGTGGGCTCGGAGATGTGTATAAGAGACAGGCATTGAGGAGGGGATCTACACAGATACCACCCAGACTTTTGTCTTTGATAACGGCACCATTGGAAACACCAACTACATGGGCATTGCCTTCAACTCCCCCAATAAAGCCGGGGCCATGGTGGTCATCAACGCCATCTTAAGCGGAGAGATCCAGCTCACCCAGTATGCCCAGCTGAAGGAACTGCCTGTGGTAGATCAGAATAAACTCTCAGCCGAAGAAAAGGCCGCCTTCGACGCGGTGGAGCTGGGCCAGGGTATCCTTACCCAGGCGGAGCTTCTGTCCCACCGTCTGCCGGAAATGCCTGCCAGCCTTGTTCCTGTGATCGAGGAAATCTGGCTCAATGAAGTTGTAGGTAAATAAATGAAAAAACCTTTTTTTCTGTTAATTCCATTTTTATTGCTCATGGCTCTGGTGCTGGCGTCCATCTGGAACGTACTGACCCAGAGCCTGGGTTATATTCCGGCCTTCGGTCTCAGAGAGCCGACGTTTGGATACTATGCCCGGGTGTTAAAGGACCCGGGATTTTTAAGCTCTGTGCTGGTGAGCCTTAAGATCTCCGTCTGGTCGGCGATGATTTCCACGGTCCTGGGCGTCCTGCTGTCCATGGCCCTCATCCAGTGCGGGAAACAGCGAGGCGGTCACGTTTTTGCTGTCCGGATCCCCGTGCTGGTGCCCCATGCAGTGGCGGCGGTGTTCATGATCCAGATCTTTTCCCAGACTGGACTCCTGGCCCGCCTGGCCTTCGCCCTGGGCCTTCTTGAAGAACCAACGGCTTTTCCGCAGCTTTTGTTTACGCCGTCCTATGGGGGAACCATCCTGGCCTATATCTGGAAGGAGGCCCCCTTTGTGGCGTACTTCGTACTGGCCTTCATGGGCGGCATCCGCAGCTCTCTGGGGGAGGCGGCGGAAAATCTGGGGGCGTCTCCGGTGAAAAGCTTTTTCCAGATCACTCTTCCCTTAAGCGTTCCGGTGATCTCCCGGGCCTTTCTCATTATTTTTATCTTCGCCTTCGGAGGCTATGAGCTGCCCCTGCTCCTGGGCTCCACCCTGCCCAGAGCACTGTCGGTGGAAACGTATCTGGCCTATACCCGGCCGGATCTCCTGGACCGTCCCCTGGCCATGGCCATGAACGGCGTCATGCTCCTGCTGTCCATTGTCATGACCGTCCTTTACAGCGTTGTCATGGACCGGGTCAGCAGAAAGATCGGAGGGATCCAATGAAAAAACATCGTCTCATGGGGCTGGTCCTTTCCGCCGCCCTTTTTAGCATCTTCCTCCCCATGGTACTGATGCTGCTGTGGAGCGTGGCCGGCCGCTGGCCCTGGCCGGGACTTCTGCCGGAGACCTACTCGCTTCGCACTATAAAGGAGCTCCTGACCGGCTCTGCCAGCCTTCCCAGGCTTCTGTCCAGCAGCATCCTCCTGGCCCTCACCGTGGCCGTTCTTGGCACGGCAGTAGGCGTCATGACTGCCAGGGCCACAGAAAACTACGGCTTTCCCGGCCGTTCCCTGGTCCGATTCGGCTCTCTTCTGCCGCTCCTGGTGCCCGGGACCGTATTTGCCATGGGGATCCAGATCACCCTGATCCGCCTGGGGCTTTCTGATACAGTGGCCGGGGTTGTGCTGGTCCATCTGGTGGCCGCCGCCCCCTACTGTATCACCATCATGACCGATGTGACCAGGGCTGTGGGGACAGGACTTGAGGAACAGGCCATGGTTTTGGGTGCCGGACCTGTAAAGGCCTTCTTCCTGACCACCTTCCCCTCCCTTCTTCCCGGGATCCTGTCGTCCATGAGCATGGGCTTTATCCTGTCTTACAGCCAGTATTTTACGACTCTGATGGTGGGCGGGGGCCGGGTAAAGACCATTGCCCTGGTGCTGGTCCCCTACATCCAGAGCGGCGACCGCTCCCTGTCCTCGGTGTACTCCACTGCCTTTGTGGGCTCAGCGCTCCTGGTCTTTTTTATTTTTGAGGGGATCATCCACCGGATCCAGAAAGGAGAAAGAAAACCGTGAAGCTGAAAATCGAAGGCCTTTCGGCTGGATATGATAAGGATTTTGTAATACAGGACCTTTCCCTGTCCGTGAACCAGGGGGAGTTTTTATCTCTCCTGGGTCCCTCGGGCTGCGGAAAGACCACGCTGATGAAGGCCGTGGCCGGGATCCTTCCGGCCCAGGGAGGGCGCATCCTTCTGGACGGTGAGGATATCACCGGCCTTCCTATCCACAAACGCGGCACTGTCATCGTCTTCCAGGATATGCGCCTGTTCCCCCACATGACCGTGGAGGAAAATGTGGCCTTTCCCTTAAAAATGCAGGGAGTTTCCCGGGCCGGGCGGCTGGAGCAGGCCAGGGATCTGCTGGAAAAAGTCCAGATGGGCGGATTCCGGGACCGAAGGCCCTCCGAGCTTTCCGGCGGACAGCAGCAGCGGGCCGCCCTTGCCAGGGCCCTGGCGGCCAGGCCCCGGCTCCTGCTCCTGGACGAGCCCTTTTCTGCCCTGGACGAAAATCTCAGAGAGGATATGCGGAATCTTGTCCTTCAGTTACAGCGGGAATTCCATATGACCGTGATCCTGGTGACCCATGACCGGGAGGAGGCCCTGTCCATGTCCGACCGGATCGCCCTGATGTTTTCCGGCCGTCTGGTCCAGACCGGAACGCCAAAGGAAGTATACCTCCGGCCGGAAAGCAGACTGGCAGCCGATTATTTCGGGGACTGCGTGTATATAAACGGAACCATTTCCGGGGGAAGGTTCACCGGCGGTGGGCTTGATTGTCCAGTTCCCTTCCTCTCCCAGGAATTCATCTCCCAGGCCATCCCCTTCCCGGCTGCTTCTCCAGTGCCTGGCCCGTCTGTTCCCGACGGCCCCTGTCGGCTGATGCTCCGGCCCGGAAGCCTGGATCCTGACCGGACGGGAGGATATTTTCTCACTGTGGAGCAGGTCTCCTTCCGGGGCGGCTCTGTCCTTGTATCCCTCCGGTCTGATGATGGGGCCCTGTGGAAAAAGGCCTTCTCCGGGTCCGTGGACCTTGCCCCCGGAGACCGGATCCAGGCGTCGGTCCGCACCCAGGATGGGGTCCTGTTCCCCGTCTGAGGAGACGGGCCCTGCGGACGCCCCCATTCTGTCCGGCTCTCCGGCCAGGACCAGCCCGGACATATTGACAGATCCCTCTTTCTTGTATAAACTTTTAATAAGCATTCCCTTATAAATGGGAAAATTTATCACAAAGGAGAAAAAAGATGAACAGAAAGATCATTCCGTCGCTCATGCTTTCCGGCTGTCTTGCCATGACGGCCTGCCTGGCGGTCCCGGCCTTTCCGGCCCAGGCTTCCCAGGAGATCTATCACATCAGCGAAGACAACTCCCCTGTGGAATACCACTCTCCCGAAGAGATCCGGGACTTTTTCCACAGCCGCCCCTTCTCCAGGACCCAGCCGGATACATTTGATGAGGAACCGGATCTGGAAAGCGAAACGGCTGGGAAGCTCAGCGGGGAATCCGTGGAAAATGCCCTCAATACGCTGAATTTCATCCGCTATACGGCAGGGATCTCCGCCGATGTGGAAACCAGCGACTATTATGAAAATATGGCTATGGCAGGCGCTGCCCTTATGACAAAGACCGGAATGGAGCATAAGCCCAAAAAGCCCGCCGGCGTTTCCCATGAATTTTACCAGCTGGCCTACGACGGCACCTCATCCTCCAACCTGGGCCAGGGCTACCGCAATCTCTCCACCGCCATCACCGATGGCTGGATCGATGACGGGGATACCTCCAATATTGACAGGATCGGCCACAGAAGATGGTGCCTGGATCCGCGTATGCAGGCCACCGGCTTCGGCCATGCGGGCTCCTATACGGCCATGTACAGCTTTGACGGCACGGACAACGGATACGAGGATGTACCGGAAATGGTACTGTGGCCGGCCCTGAACATGCCTGTGGAGTATTTCACCGGCCCCTGGAGCATCAGCTTCGATCCCTCCCAGTATCCGCTGCGCTCCAGCGACCAATCCAGGATCAAGATCACCATGACCAGCGAAAAGACCGGAAAGCAGTATACAATCTCCGGCAAAGATACCAACCGGGCCGGGACCTATATGAACGTGGAGACCAGCAACTACGGCTATGGACCGGCTCTGATCTTCACGCCCCAGGTACGGTTTTCCGCCGGTGATAATGTGACCGTAAAGATCACAGGTTTCCGGAACGACAGCGGCTACGACGGGCTCCAGTATACGGTCCATTTCTTCTCCCTGTCATCCGACGAGTACGACAGCTCTGAGGGCTCCGGCGAGGAGGACGCTGACGGCGCAGAGGATCCCGGAAATTCCGGCGGATCCGGAACCTCCGGCGGTTCTGGATCCTCCAATGGTTCTGGAACCTCCAATGGCTCCGGAAACTCTGACCGCTCCGAGACCTCCAGCCTTCCCTCCTATGTGGTCCATGGAACCTGGGGGCTCAACGCAGAGGGAAACTGGACCTTCCTGGATGATTCCGGAAGATTCTATAAAAACTGCTGGGCCGCCATCTACAATCCATACGCCGATCCCGCCCGGGGCCAGTCCTCCTTTGACTGGTTCTGCTTTGACGAAAACGGGAGCATGAGAACCGGATGGTTCCAGGATTCTGATGGAAGCTACTACTACCTCAACAGCGCCTCTGATGGCACCAGAGGAAAAATGCTGACCGGATGGCACTGGATCCCGGATGGCTCGGGCCTCAGAAAATGCTATTATTTCAACCCTGCCTCCGACGGAACCAGAGGAAAAATGCTCTCCGGCACCGTTGTGGATGGAAATCTTTTAAACACCGACGGGGCCTGGGTGATCGACGGCGTGGTACAGACCCGGTAAGGAACAGAGTCCTGGTCCTTAGGAATTTCCTATCAAATAAAAAACTCCCGCAGAAAGCCAGCTTTGAATATCCGCTGGCTTCTGCGGGAGTTTTTCTCTTAAGCTCCAGGGCCTCCAGGTCCCGGCATCGGCTCTGGCGCCGGATCCGCAAATCCAGGACCAAAGCTCTCCTCGTCCCCTCCGGCCGTCACAGACGGACCCACAGGGCCTGGCACAGCCGGGGCCGTTTCCACTGGAGACGCCGGAGTTTCCTGGGGACTGGATTCCTCCGGAGACGCTCCGCCTCCCGGACCATCCGTATTTCCCTCCGGAAGCTCCACGCTGGGACCCACCGGCTGCTCTGCCGGCGGCTGGGTCTGCTCCGGTGCCGGTGCGGCCGTGGTCTCCGGCGCAGCCGTGGAGGCGGCTGTGGAGGCCGCAGTGGTTGCTGCCGGTTTTTCCGCCGGAGCCGTTTTTTTGGACTCTGTACCGGCCAGGTGGTAGCAGAGCACCGGATCTCCCTGGGAGATGTTTTCAAAGATCGTCTTAGCCGCCTTAGGCGGAAGGTTGATGCAGCCATGGGAGCCGCCGGTCTTATAGATCGCCCCGCCGAAACTTCCTCTCCAGCTGGCGTCGTGAAGGCCGATCCCGCCGTTGAAGGGCATCCAGTAGGATACGGGCGTGGCATAGCCCTCTCCCCGCAGCGTGGCGTTCCTCTGCTTATAGGTCAGCGGATACGCGCCGCCCGGTGTGGCCCAACCTCTGGATTCGTTGCCGGATACAAAATCTGTTTCCACCAGAAGCTCTCCGTTTTTGTAAAAATACAGATGCTGGGCAGTCAGATTGATCTCCACGTATGTACTGCCGTAATCATTGGCTCCGTGGCTGGCAGCCTTCTGGCTGTATTCCGGCTCCCTGGTCTGCTGCTCTCCGTTTTTTATGATGGAGAGCACCGCCGCCGTTTCCGCCGCCTGGCTGATCCTCCAGCCGTAATGGCCTCTGGAGATGGTCACATCCTTCCCGTAGGACGTTTTCAGGGTCTTTGTTTTATAGGCTGTGTCATACTTTCCCGCCAGTTCCTTTACATAAGCGGCCGCCTGGCTTTCGTCCAGAGTGACGTTTTCTCCATCCACTGTGATCCACTGGCTGATGGTATCGCCGTCCAGCACTTCCCTGGCGTCCCCGAAGGTATGGGTCACCACCGCGCCTACATACCGGTTCAGCTCTGCTGCGGCCGCGTTGAGCCCCCCGTCCGTCTCATCCACCGCCGGTTTTGTATAACAGCCCTCTGCATCCAGGTCCACCTGCTCTGAGAGGCTTACGATGGCCGCAGCCACCGCCTTCTCCACCTGTTCCTCCATCAGCTCCGTTCCCTGGACCGCCGGAACCACCGAGTAGCTCCTGGTCCCGCTGTCATACTCGGAGATCCGGGCATTTTCCGGTTCCCTCATCTGATCCGGATCCATAAACGGAAATTCCCGGACCGCTTCCTTCAGCTTTTCGCCGTCAAAGGCGATCATGGTACGGATCTCATGAGCCGGCCCCTCCTTCAGATACCGGATCCACTGGCCCGGCTCCTGTGCCTCCAGGAGCTTTTCCAGACTGCCGTCAAACTCTGAATGAAGGCCGATCTCCTCGGTTCCAATGGTCCCGCTGGCCCCGTCCCGGGCCTGAACCGTCAGCGTATAGCCGGAAAGTCCGGCCTCGATCAGGCTTTTGACCTCCTCCACGGTCTTTCCGGAGGCGTCTATGCCGTTGATGGTCGTATTGGGAAAAAACGCCGTTTTATACTTTCCCGTTTCCAGAAAGTAATATCCGGCCCCGGCCGCCGCCAGGGCGGCGGTCCCAATGACGGCTGCCAGAGCGATCCGGCCGGCCCTTTTCTTCCCTTCCGGAGCGCCCGCCCGTTTCCGGCTCCTTCCCCGGAGCCTTCCGGTCTGGGGCGTTTCCGGGGAGAGGCTTTCCGCCTCCCCTTCTCTTTCCTTCTTTTCTTCCATAATTTCCTTCCTAAACTTCCCGGTTCCCTAGGATCTCAGCCGTCTCTGGACGTCGTCGCCCAGGAAGCGGTATGCCGCTGCCGCCAGGGGCACTCCCAGGAGCATTCCTCCTACGCCCAGCACGCCGCCGCCAATGGTCACAGCCGCCAGGACCCACATGCCCGGAAGGCCGATGGACGAGCCTACCACTCTTGGGTAGATCAGGTTTCCTTCAAGCTGCTGGAGCAGTACCAGGAAGATGATAAAGCCCACCGCCTGGATGGGATTCACCGTAAATACCATAAATGCGCCCACAGCCGCGCCGATATATGCGCCCACCACCGGGATCAGGGCCGTAACGCCCACCACTGCGCCGGTCATCACCGCATAGGGGAACCGGAGCAGCGTCATGCCCAGGGCACAGAGGGTTCCAATGATCACCGCCTCCATGCACTGGCCGACGATGAAGCTGGTGAACACCTCATGGAGGGTCTTAAGGGCATAGCAGACCGTATTCCGCACCCGGTCCGGCAGATAGGCCCGCATGATCCGGTCGCCCTGGGATGCCAGCTTCTCCTTGGAGCTTAACAGATAAACGGCAAAAATGGAGCCGATCATAAACCGTGCTGCCGTTCCGATGACCTTGGAAAATACCAGCACAACGGAATTGAAGATCCCTCCGGCTCCTGTCAGCAGGATGTTCACAGCCTTCTCCATCATGTCCTTCCAGTCAATATCTGCATTTTCCAGGTACGTCTGGATCTCCGGCATTTCCTCCAGATGGGCGATGGCCCACAGCCGGATCTCCTCGATCACCGGCGGGATCTCATCTGTCACCAGCCGGATACTGGAAACCAGCTCCGGAACCACCAGGTACACCACTCCGGCCATAATAAGCACCAGGGCCAGGAATGATAACAGGATGCAGACCGGCCGCCTGAGCTTTATGAGGAACCTCCGCTTTGTGCCTGGAAACCAGAACCGCTCGATCCTTTTTAACAGGATATTGAGCACATAGGCGATGACGCAGCCCACCAGCAGGGGAGCTGCTGCCGAAAATGCCAGGGCGAACACAGAGGCGATCCAGTCCGCATTCTTCAAAAACAGGCACACTGCCGCAGCAATGAGCCCGATCACACAATACGTTCCGATCTGTTTTTTACCCATCCGCCTTTCCTTTCTCCTGGACAGTCCAGGAATCCCGGAAGATCTCCCGGCATTTTCCTATATCATGATCCAGCTGGGCCTTTAGCTGGCCGATGGAATCAAACCGCATCTCCGGCCGAATAAAATCCAGAAGCTCCACCCGGATCTCCTTTCCGTAAAGATCTCCATCAAAATCATAGAGATACGTCTCCACTCCCACAGGATTCTCTCCCTGGATCGTGGGCTTTTTCCCAATGTTCGTAAGGCCGCCGTAGGTCTTCCCATCTGCCGTCACCCGGGTCACATAGACGCCGAATCTGGGCAGATGCTTTTCCGGCGGCGGAAGCAGATTGGCTGTGGGGTAGAGCTTTTTATGGCCGATGGATCTTCCATGTGTCACGGTCCCTGTGATGAAATAATCATAGCCCAGGAGCCGGTCCGCCTTTTTCACATCGCCCTCCTCCAGCATCTTCCGCACATAGGTGCTGCTGATGATGGCTCCGTCTGTATCCCGTTCCTTTTCTACCACAAAAAACTGGTAGCCATATTCCGGCGCCAGTTTTTCCAAAAGAGCCCTGTCTCCTGCGGCCTTGTAGCCAAAATGACAGTCCGGCCCGGTGATGATGACCCTGGCGTTCATCTTTCCCGCCAGGATCTCCTTTACAAACTGCTCCGGGGCCATGTGGCATACCTCCTGGTCAAAGGGATATTCCACCAGATAATCCACCCCGGCCGAGCGCAGGAGCTCCATCCGCTCCCGGTTGGTCATGAGGACGGTCTGCTTCCGGCCGCCCACCAGGCTCAGGGGCGGCGTGGAAAACGTGAACATCGCCACCTTTAAGCCCTTTTCCTTCCAGCGGACCATTTCTCTCACCAGCTTCTGGTGGCCCACATGGAGACCGTCGAACTTTCCGATGCTGACCACCGTCGGTTCTGTGATCTGAAATTCTTTTGTTTCTGCAATATACTGCATGCCGTCTCCCTTATGACAAAAAGATTTTTACCGGATAAAACATGCGTTTTTCCTCAGAAAATCTGTAAATACCAATGAACAGCCCCGTGCTGTCGTAGACCCGGAAGGGATCTCTAAGACTGGCTTCCCCGTCCATCTGGAAGCGGAAGGGGTTTCCATTTCTCAAAAGACGGTCCATGGACGCATCCCCGGACCGTATCTCTTTATAGCCGGAAAACACAGTTTCCACCGGCAGCACTGCCTCCTCCAGCCGTCCCGTATCCTTCAGGTCCTGGAGCTCATCCAGGGTCCGGCTGTCCTCCATCCGGAATCCGGCGGCCCTGGTGCGCAGGAGCTTTTTCATGCACCCGCCCACAGCCAGCTTTTCTCCGATGTCATGACAGAGGGTCCGGATATACGTTCCCTTGGAGCAGGAAACGGTCATGACCACCTCCGGCAGCCGGATGGAACGGATGGTGATGTCGTAGATCTTCACTGGTCTGGGCTTCCGCTCCACCTCCACGCCCTGGCGGGCCAGATCGCAGAGCTTCCTTCCGTTGACCTTCAAGGCCGAGTACATGGGAGGAATCTGGTCATAATCCCCCACAAAGGATAAGACGGCCTCCCGCACGGCCTCCTCCGTCAGTCCGGAAGCGTCCGTTTCTGAAAGGACCGTCCCTGTGGTATCCTGGGTATCGGTCTCCATACCCAGGAGCAGGGTGGCCTCATACGTCTTGTCCCGGTCTGTCAGCATGTCGCAGAGCCTGGTGCCCTTTCCCACGCATACCGGCAGGACGCCTTCGGCCTCCGGGTCCAGGGTCCCCGTATGGCCCACCTTTTTCTGGCCCAGGATTCCCCGCATTTTAGCCACCACATCAAAGGACGTGAAGCCCTTTTCCTTATATACGTTTATAATGCCGTCGTACATTTTAAACCCCAGTCTGTTCTTTTTCTTCGTCCCACTGGATCCGGATCTGTCCGTCCACCTGGCGGATGATCTCCTCCACTGTACCGGTCATGGTACAGCCCGCGGCCTTTTTGTGGCCGCCGCCGCCAAAGGCCAGGGCGATCCGGCTCAGATCCAGCTCTGTATTGGTCCGGAGGCTCACCTTATACTCCGACGGATTCCCTGTCTCATAAAGGAGGATGGCGCACTCCACTCCGGTCACAGACCGGAGAAGATCCACGATGCCGTCGGTGGACTTCACCGTACAGCCATTTTTCTTAAGTTCCTCCTGGGTCACCACCGTGTAGATGCAGCGGCCGTCCTCAAAAAGGACGCTGTCCAGCATGGCCTGGCCGTGGACCCTGGTCTGGCCGTAGCTCTTCTGGTAAAAGCTTCCGTCAATGATCTTCGGGAAGTCGATCCCCTGGTCCATCAGATATCCGGCGATCTCCATGGTCCTCCGGGAGGTGTTGGAATATTTGAACACGCCCGTATCATGGACGATGCCGGTGTACAGGCACTCTGCCACGGCCTTCCCGATCTTTTCCTGGTCCAGGAGGCCGTAAAGGACCTCACAGGTGGAGCTGGCGCTTCCGGCGATCACATTGACCCGGGCCAGGCCCTGGTTGGTGATGTGATGGTCGATGCATAGGCTGTCCGCCGCCGTTTTCAGATAGGGAGCAAATTCTCCCAGGCGCTTTTCGTCGCTGGCGTCCAGGGTAATGCAGAGATCAAAGGTCCGTTCCGGCTCAAATCCATTCTTCACCTGGCCGTAGCCCTTTAAATATCCGAATTTTGCGCCCATGGGCTCCAGGTATACGGATACCCTAAGCTCCTCGTAGTTTTCCGTCAGGTAATTATACATGGCCAGACAGGAACCGATACAGTCCCCGTCCGGATTCACATGGCCTAAAATGGCCACTGTTTTTTTATCTTTCAGCACATCTGTCAGAATTCCCACTGGGCAGACTCCTTTCCTGGGGCAGGACCTTACCTGCCGTCCTCTGTCTCCTCGCCGTCTTCCTCATCCCGGTCCGTCAGATCCTTTGTCACATCGTCGATGAGCTTCGACATGCGGACTCCGTATTCGATGGACTGGTCCAGGATAAAGGAGATCTCCGGCGTATTCCTAAGGTTCACCGCCTTTGCCAGCTGGGTCCGGATAAAGCCCTCGGCGCTCTTTAAGCCGCGGATGGTGTCCTTGGCCTGCTCCTCGTCTGCAAGAACGCTGATATACGCCTTGCAGTATTTCAGATCCGGCGTCACCTGGACTAAGACCACGCTGGTCATGGGATGGATCCTGGGATCCTTGAGCTCTGAGCGGATGATATCGCTCAGAGCCTTCTGGACCTCCCCGTTGATTCGTGTATTTTTAATGCTGTTCTTTCTCATGATACTCCTTCTTTACTATCTCGGAACCTCTACCATGATATAGATCTCGATCATATCGTCTTCCTTCAGGTCGTTGAAGCCTTCAAATACAAGGCCGCACTCGTAGCCTGCGTTGACCTCCTTCACATCGTCCTTGAAACGCTTTAAGGAAGCTAACGGTCCCTCGAAGATCTGCTCGCCCTCGCGGGTGATGCGGGCCTTGGAGCCGCGGGTGATCTTTCCGTCCAGGACATAGGAACCGGCAATGGTACCCACACCGGATGCCTTGAAGGTCTGGCGCACAATGGCATGACCGGTCACCTGTTCTTCGTATACCGGATCCAGCATGCCCTTCATGGCAGCCTCCACATCCTCGATGGCCTGGTAGATCACGCGGTACAGACGCATATCCACCTTCTCCCGGTCCGCAATGGACTTGGCGGTGGCGTCAGGACGCACGTTGAAGCCGATGATGATGGCGTTGGAAGCGGAAGCCAGGGTCACGTCGGATTCGTTGATGGTGCCGACGCCGCCGTGGATCACCTTTACCACCACTTCTTCGTTGGAGAGCTTCACAAGACTCTGTTTTACTGCTTCCACGGATCCCTGTACATCTGCCTTTACGATGATGGGCAGTTCCTTTACATTTCCTGCCTTGATCTGGGAGAACAGATCGTCCAGGGATAATTTTGCTTTTGTATCTTCAATTAACTTGTTCTTTCCTTCTGTGATGAAGGTCTCAGCAAAGCTTCTGGCCTCCTTCTCGTTCTGGAGAGCCACAAATACCTCGCCGGCGTTGGGAACGTCGTTGAGACCCAGGATCTCCACCGGAGTGGACGGGCCGGCTTCCTTCACACGGTTGCCCTTATCGTCCATCATGGCGCGGACTCTTCCGTAGCAGGAGCCTGCGGCGATGGAATCGCCCACCTTTAAGGTTCCCTTCTGTACAAGGACAGTAGCCACGGGACCTCTGCCCTTGTCTAACTGTGCCTCGATCACAAGACCTCTGGCCTTCCGGTTGGGGTTGGCCTTTAATTCCTTCACCTCTGCCGTTAAGAGGATCATCTCCAGAAGCTCCGGGATGCCCTCCTTTGTATGGGCGGATACGGGAACGAATACGGTGCTGCCGCCCCAGTCCTCGGGGATCAGCTCATATTCGGAAAGCTCCTGTTTTACACGCTCCACATTGGCGCTGGGCTTATCGATCTTGTTGACTGCAACGATGATCTCCACCCCTGCGGCCTTGGCATGGTTGATGGCCTCCACAGTCTGGGGCATTACGCCGTCGTCGGCTGCCACCACAAGAATGGCGATATCCGTAGCCTGGGCACCTCTCATACGCATGGCGGTGAACGCCTCATGGCCCGGGGTATCTAAGAAGGTGATCCTCTGGCCGTTGGCCTCTACCACATATGCACCGATGTGCTGGGTGATGCCGCCTGCCTCCCTGGAAGTCACATTGCTCTGGCGGATGGCGTCCAGAAGAGAGGTCTTACCATGGTCAACGTGACCCATTACACAGATGACCGGCGGTCTGGAAACCATGTCCTTCTCGTCCTCTTCTTCCTCTCTTAAGAGCTCCTCGATCACGTTGATCTTCTTTTCCTTCTCACAGAGAACGTCGTACTCCATGGCGATCTCCTCGGCCTTCTCAAAGTCGATCTCCTGATTGATGGTCACGATGGTCCCCTGTAAGAACAGCTTTTTCACGATGGCGGAGGGCTGTAATTTCATCTTTTCAGCCAGCTCCTTAATGGTGATGGTCTCCGGGATCACGATGGTCTTGATCTCCTCCACCTTGGCCTCGGCCTTCTTGGGCTGCTGCATCACGGGAGCCTTAACGCCCTTTCCGCCCTTGGCGTTCTTTCCTCTTAACTCCTCGTCCCGGTCCTTTCTTGCATCATGCTCTTTCTTATAAGCATTCTTGCTGGCCTTGGTGTTCTGCTGCTTCTGGGCCATGGGGGTATCGAAGGACGGCTTGGGGATATTCAGTCCGCCGCGGCCGTCGCGGCCTCCCTGACGGTTTCCGTCTCTCTGGCCATCACGGTTATACCCGCCCTGGCGTCCGCCGTCACGGTTGTAGCCTCCCTGGCGGTTTCCGTCTCTCTGGCCGTCGCGGTTATATCCGCCCTGACGGTTTCCGTCCCTCTGGCCATCGCGGTTAAATCCTCCCTGGCGGTTTCCGTCTCTCTGGCCGTCGCGGTTATATCCGCCCTGACGGTTTCCATCTCTCTGGCCGTCGCGGTTATAGCCTCCCTGGCGGTTCCCGTCTCTCTGGCCGTCGCGGTTAAACCCACCCTGACGGTTTCCATCTCTCTGGCCGTCGCGGTTATAGCCTCCCTGGCGGTTTCCGTCTCTCTGGCCGTCGCGGCCTCCCTGACGGTTTCCGTCTCTCTGGCCGTCGCGGTTATAGCCTCCCTGGCGGCTTCCCTGGGGCCTTGCCTCTGTCTGGGAAGCGGCCTGCACCGGAGCCTGGGTCCTTACCTCTTCCGGAGCTGCTGCCTCCTGGACGGGAGCTGCGGTCTGCTCCTTCACCTCTTCTGTCGGAGCTGCCTTGGGCTTCTGGGCCGGAGCAGAGGTGGTGGGACGCACCTGCATGCCTGGTCCTGTGGATCTCTGGTTTCTGGCTCCCTGTCCCTGGCTTCTGCCGCCGCGGCCCTTCTGGGTGCTGTTCTGGGGACGGTATACGGCTGCGATCCGCTTCTTGGCCGGAGCTGCCCCTTCCTTATTCTCGCCGGCGGGCTGGGTTCCGGCTCCGTTTGTCATACTGCTGTTTTCTTCCATATTATTCTTCTGCAACGTATCTGTAACCTCTTTATTCGTCTTTCCTAAGTTCTTAGCTAAATCGTTATCCCTCACACTCACTACCTCCGTTCATACAAAGCTGTTTCTTCATGGCCTCGGAAAAGCCTGCGTCCTGCACAGCCAGGGAAGCACGCATCTCCCTGCCGGTGGCGTGGCCCAGCTCCTCCTTGCTTCCGAATTCAAAATAGGGGACCTCATAGTAAGTACACATATTCCGGAACTTCTTCTTCGTATTTTCCGACGCCTCTTCCGAGACCAGAACCAGGTATGCTCTCCCGGATTTCACGGATTTTTCCGTGGAAAATTCTCCGCTCTGTACCTTTCCTGCCTTGGCAGCCAGGCCCAGAAGGCCAAAAACCCTGCTTTTATTGATCAAGCTGCTCCATCTCCTTTTCCAGACTCTCATATACCTCTTTAGGGATCGCCATCTTAAAGGAGCGCTCCAGCCCTTTTCCCTTCACGGCCTTTTTAAAGCAGTCCATGGACGGGCAGAGATATGCGCCGCGCCCATTCTTCCTTCCAGTGGCGTCGATGGTGATCTGCCCGTCTGAAGTCTTCAGAACCCGGATCAGATCCCGTTTGTTCTTCATTTCTCCGCAGCCGATGCACTGTCTCTGCGGAAGCTTCTTTTCTGTACTCACTGTAAGATCACTTCTCTCCTATTCTTCGGATTCCTCCTGGTAGTCTTCCTCTGCGGGAACTTCATAGCTGCCTTCAGTTTCAAACTCGCCTTCAAATCCGTCTTCATATTCGCCGGACTCCAGGGCGTCAAACAGGCCCATTTCCCTTGCCTGGGTCTCGCTCTTGATATCGATCTTATAGGTGGTCAGTCTCGCTGCCAGTCTTGCGTTCTGTCCCTCCTTGCCGATGGCCAGGGATAACTGGTAATCGGGAACGATGACCTGGGCTTCCTTCGCGTCCTCATCGGCCACAACGGAGATCACCTTGGCGGGACTCAGAGCATTCTCGATCAGGAAGGCCGGGTTGTCGTCCCAGTTGATGATGTCGATCTTCTCGCCCCTTAATTCATTGACAATGGCATTGACTCTGGCTCCGTTTAAGCCGACGCATGCGCCCACCGGATCCACGTTGGGGTCTGTGGTGCTCACTGCGATCTTCGTTCTGGAACCGGCCTCTCTGGCAATGGCGCGGATCTCGACCGTTCCGTCCCGCACCTCAGCGATCTCCGCCTCAAACAGGCGCCTCACCAGATCCGGATGGGTACGGGATACGGAGATCCTGGGGCCCTTGGGATTATCCTTTACCTCCAGGATATAGACCTTGATCCTCTCCGTGCGCTGGAATACCTCGCCTTTTACCTGTTCGGATTCCGGCAGGATGGCGTCGATCTTTCCAAGATCCACGCTGACGTTCCGTCCAATATAACGCTGCACGATACCGGTCACTACCTCCTTCTCCCGGCACTGCCACTCGTTTAACTGGGATTTCCGGCTCTCCTCACGGATCTTCTGGAGGATCACGTTTTTGGCGTTCTGGGTGGCGATCCGGCCGAAATCATGGGAATCGATGGGGATCTGGACAATATCGCCCAGGTCGAACTTCGCGCCCTTCATTCTCGCGTCTGCAAGGCTAATCTGGGTCACCGGGTCTTCCACGATCTCCACAACCTCTTTTTCTGCATAAACAGAATAGTCGCAGCCCTCGCGGTCAATGATCACGTTCACATTGTCCGCTTTCCCGAAATGGTTCTTACATGCCGTAAGAAGGGAATTCTCGATGGCCTCCAGCAATGTGTCTTTGCTGATGTTATATTCCTTTTCCAGCACCGTCATTGCTTCCATCAGTTCCTTGTTCATTTTTTATCCTCCTTTTAAAAATCAAATGCCAGACGGATTAAGGCAATATCTTTTCTGTCGAATGTACTTTCTGACCCATCCTCATAGCGGATGGTGACCGTATTTTCATCATAGGCTGCAAGAGCCCCTGTAAAGTCCTTCTGGCGGTCCACGGCCCGGTAGAGCTTGATCTCCACCTGCTCGCCCATGCTCCTCTTAAAATCCTTTTCCTTTTTTAAGGGTCTTCCAAGTCCCGGAGAGCTGACCTCTAAAATATAGCTTTCGTCGATGAAGTCCTCCTTATCCAGCCAGTCGCCCAGACGTCTGGACACCATCTCGCAGTCATCCACCGTAAAGCCGCCCTCTTTATCAATATAGGCCCTGAGATACCAGGTTCCGGCTTCCTTTGCATATTCCACATCCACCAGCTCAAAATGATTTTCTTCCATGACAGGCAGTAAGAATGCTTCCACCCTTGCCTCATAGTCTTCCCGTTTTGACACGATCCCACCACCTTTCTTTTTATCAGCACCGGCTGTTCCCCCGCGTCCGTGCGTGTCTTTTCCGGACCGGAAAGAAGATACAAAACGAAAGAGTGGACTTTGTTTCGTCCACTCTTTTCAGCCAGTTACTTATGTTATCG
>OJPN01001492.1_pt1 | contig 16440 bp, 10 predicted proteins | sample 1598511 | NCBI WGS metagenome assembly OJPN01 (sample SAMN03922485, study PRJEB24848) | human gut metagenome | isolation source: stool sample | host: Homo sapiens | place: Germany | collected 2011-05
TTTCATTTTCTTCTCAATTTTAAATTAATTAGTCAATACGTGTTTCTTTATCTTTACTTAAGCAATTCTTGCAAATACCTTTATAATAATAATGAACTTCTGATACCTGGTGACCATCCATGTCTATATTCTCCACTTTCTTTATGGCTTCCGGGCATTTCAGATCATAAATGTGTCCACAACGCTTGCACAAAAAATGAGAATGTACGGAAGTATCTGCGTCAAAGTTCGTATTCTTCTCATCAATTGTAAGCATCAAGGCTGCTCCTTGCTCCGAAAACAATTTCAATGTATTATAAACCGTAGTTTTTGAAAGTGTCGGCATCGAGGGAGATAGTGCAGTATATATATCATCAGCTGATGGATGAATCGGATTATCCATCAGATATTCCATGATAGCGATACGCTGCATGGACGGCTTGATATTATGTTCTAATAATCGATCGTATGGCTTCATTATCTTCCCTTTCTTTCAAAGTTGTATTCATTACAATTATAAATTCAATGCAAAGATAAAGAGTTTCAATATTATTTCCAAATAAATCTTCGTTTTTTTATATATAATCTGTACTACTGAAGATTAATACAAAAACAAAACCGTTTAAGTGCAAGAAACTGACTTAAACGGTTTTATTATAAAAGATACTAAAAGTATCAAGATTAGAATGAAGTTCGTGTTCCGGTTAAGATATCTGATGGTATATCCTCACATCGAGTATAAACTTTTATTTCCCCCATATCCTCTTTAGCAGTCCATACCATTGAAATATCAGTTAACCCCGAAACGATATATGAATATTCCCATTCATCGTCCGTATCAAGCTGGTAATAATAAGTACCGCTAATAACATCTCCGTAATCCTCCTCTTTATTCAGAGTAAAGGAGCCGGGAATTTGCTGGGACGTAGCACTGTTGAGGTTTGTATAAATGGTATAAGAACGTTTTCCGTCTTTCTCTTTCCGGTCAAACTTGATATAATAGTATCGTGTATCACCGTCTATCTTTTCTCCATTCCATTCACTCAATCGCCAAGTCCCTGCAATATTCGCATAATTTACATCCTTCGTATCAGGAAGCTTCACTTCATCGTCGTCTCCACATGACATAAATAATGCCATAGTGAGCAGTAACATCATTTTGAATATATTTTTCATATACATATTTTATAATAATTATTATTGTAACAATAGTTTCACCTGTATTCTCCTTTCGCAAGGCCGGACAGGAATACCATCCAACATAAAATGAAATGTAATTTCATTCTTTTGAGGTAGTAAGCCCTTATCAATAGAAAGAACCATATCAGCTTCTATTCCCGGAGAAATAATTTCCGGTTCTGTATGGAAGTGAATGTATTCCGGTAACAACAAGGCTGATAACCTCAAAGGCTGTTTCCCTGTATTAACGCATACAAATCTTTCCACTTGCCTCCCTTCTCGGGAAAGTATCCTGACTTGCCAATCCTTTCTTTTCAGCCGTAATGTGTTCCCTATATATACAGGATAGTCCCTCCATCGGTCAGCGGTAGGCAATACCTTACCGACGAGTGCCAACTTAGCTGTAGGATGCTCCTTCGAAAGATCGGTATAAACAAACGCTTCCCTATACAAATCACCAGCCTGATCCATTGGATGAAAGACCAATATGATTTCTCCCTGCTCTCCCGGTTGCACTACCTTTTTATCATATTTGGCTACCGTACAACCACAGGAAGTAGTTAACTTGGAAAGGTATATAGGCTTCTTGCTTACATTATGATATTTAAAATGATACATTGCCGGATCATCGTCTTCTGATAAAGTTCCTATATTCATTACTGTATGTTCAAACTGCAAGACTTGTTCGACTGTTTCCTGCGCAAAGCTATGCACAGGAAACAGGTAAATAAGAAGGAACAGCCCAAGTTCGATGGTTTCGGCAAGATATCGTTTCATAATAGAGTTTACATCCAACTATCGTTCTTACGAACAGTGATGAAAAAATCTTGCTTGGTGCCGTCACTCGCCTTGACTGTAGCTTTTGTAGAACCAACTTTCAAGCCTTTCAAAGTGAAAGTAATGTTGTTCTCTGTCGTAAGGGTAGCAATTGAGTTATCATCAACTGTACAGGTAAAGGTCATATTCTCTCCATTTTTGAAATAACGGGAATAATTGATTTTACTTGTAGCTTCGACGGCCACATACATATTAGGTACAGTCATCTCCACACCACCTCCTTCAACTGCTTTCAACAGCTTATAGGCATCAATCAACCCTGTTCCCATATTGCCCGCATAAGCGGCAGGCTCCATTTGTCCGGCAGCTATTTGTCCGAACGAAGCATTTGTGTACCAATAAACTTTCGTTTCTTTAAAATAGGGTTCCACCGGATTGACAGACTCCAATATCATTTTACGGAATTCATCTGCACGGAAATGACGATGTAATTCAGCTGCATAAGAAAGTCCCAATGCCGCTACTCCCGAAATATGTGGACAAGCCTGCGATGTTCCTTCCATATATCCGTAATGAGAATTTTCCCCACCATCTTCATTGGCAGAAGGAGGTAATGTGGAATATATTTTTCCTTTCGAGCTCTGATGATAATCACTGTCACCACCCGGAGCTGCAATAGAAACGCCCATCGCATAGTTGGAGTAACAGGAAGGAGTCCCGTCGGCAGCCAAAGCGGCTACAGATATATAATCAGGATAAGCTCCCGGATATCCGGCCATAGCTGCATATTCATTACCTGCGGCAAATACAATGATACCTCCGTCTATGACATCGTTTGGCGAACCGGCATTATGAAGAAAATAATCGAAGGCTTCTTTTTCCAACGGAGCAGCATCGACCCAATCTTTATCAGAAGTAAACCCCGGGGTATACCCACTAATAGGATTGGAAAGCCCCGAATTATATCCCCAACTACACTGCAAAATAACGGCACCGTTATCTGCTGCATATTTCACAGCTTTCGCTTCCTGATACAAGTCACATCCTTTAGAACCGGAAAAGACCTGACAACTCATGATTTTTACACCACCTCTATTATTGGCTTTATCCCCTCCTGCAATGCCACTAATACCTTCACCATTATTCCTCACTGCACTGATAATCCCGGCCACATGAGTCCCATGTCCGGTATCATTCGGGTCGTCATAAGAGATATAGCCTTTATCATCTGTGAAGTTGTAGCCATAGCGGTCACCGGCATAACCATTTCCATCAGCATCTTCCTTTGAAGCAAATGTTTCATCCTCATTCACCCATATATTTCCTTCCAAGTCAGGATGGTCGTACATCACACCTTCATCAAGCACAGCAACAACAATGGAAGGATTACCCGTACAAAGCTTCCAGGCTTCCCCACAATTTACATCAACACCCATTACAGCAGGTACTACATTATCTCCTTTATCATTTTTTTCTCCATTCTGAAGAATAGAACCATCATTCTTACATCCCCATTGTAGATTAAAAAAAGGATCGTTCGCATCGGTATTCACAGCACGAGTTGTATGCACCACACGGGTCATTGCCTGCTTGGTGAGCACAGTTGCCCGTACATTCGGATCATAAGAACGCTGAATAGCACGAGTGAACTGGACTTTTGCTACATCCGCCACTTGTGACAAGTCCTTGGCTACCTGCTCCAAATCCGTATCTTCAGCAAAATGGATAATATACCAAAGATTCAATCCCGCTTTGCGAGTACGTTCTTCCGTACGACTGTCCACCGGAAAAATACGTTCCAGTTCAGAAATACCGATTCGCTGCAGAACTGCATCCATATCCGAAATTCCCGAACGGGTCAAAGCACCTCCGATAGAGCGGGTAGTAGCAGCATCCAAAAAGGATGCCGCTTCCGGTTTAAATTTTACCAAAATTTTACCCTGAGTAGCTCCTTCGGGTAAATCTATGATAGGAGCTCCCTGTCCTGTATCAGGTTTCACAGCATCCATATCCTGATCGGAACAAGATGCAAAAGTGATCGCTACAGCGGCTATTAGAATTAAATATATTCTTTTCATAATCAAAAAATCAATTATCTGTTAATGTAGGTCTGGCTTTCGGATAACGTTCATAGAACCATTCCAAATTTGACGGTTCATTCTTAAAACCAGGAATATTGCCACTCTTATCTTTACCTGAATCTTGCGTATAAATCAAGGTAAATGGATCAAAACGCGCAAAACGTGGATGATAGAGTAACCAATCCGGCAAATCATCACCAGTCAAGAAATTCAAGTTAATAGAGAAATGTTCGGCATTAGGCAGAATATTCGGAATTGTTTTTAGTTTTGCTTTCACCTCCTCGCTGGCACTCATTAATGTATCGTTTTGCTGGATATCCTCATCTGTGTAAGTAGATACACCATATTCAGGACTACCATTATAGCTATTAATAAATGTTGGGAGTTTACCATAAATCAAATTATAAGATAATGATAAAGATTTCAGATTTTTCCACTTCAATAAATTTTTTAATGTAGAAGAAGAAGCATCTATACATAACCCTGGATTGTCACGCGTTTCAGTACTTAAATCTGTAATTGTACTATAACGGCGATTACCTGTTAAACTTAAATTGAGCAGTCCCGGGAAATTAGCAGGAGTCAAATCATACGGAATAGTCGTGAAATTATTTCCACTCAAATCCAAGGTGATCAAGTCTTTACGCGAGCTTTCCAATTCTGTTTTCGAGATTGTTGTAATACCTAGTGCACTTATTGTCAGATTCCTTAGATATTTTAATCCTGCCAATGCATTTCCAATCCGATAAGGAGAAGGGAGCAACATAGCGTTCGTGTTACCATAAACAACCAACGTTTCCAGATATTTAATTTTACCGATTTCAGCAGGTAACTCTTCTTTTGTATTCAGCATCCTGAATTCAACGGAACGTACACGTCCCAGCTGCTCGGGTGTTACACCTTTATCTGTCTTTTCCCAAACGGTTACCCCCAACCAATAGTCAAGACGTTCACTAGCATCCCAGTTAGTCATTGAGCGCAATTTTGTACTTGCAATAACAATAGCAATAGAATCTCCTCTTCTATCATCCGTTATTTCCGGTGCGGCTTCCTGCTTTACCGTCAAGGTCACTTCTTTCTCCAATTCATCAGCTTCGTTCACTGGAAGAAATTTTATAGAAGCAATTCTTTCTTGGGGGTCTGTATTCATCTCCCACTTGAATCGCATCTTGATAGTACGGGGACGAGCTCCATAATCCAATGAAATATCAGGATTTCTTTTAGTAGTAGTTACCCAAGAGCCTATCAAAGGATAATCAACCTTAAACTCGACATTTGTAGTCACTGATATATCAAAATATCTTTTATCTGCATTCCCCATATTGGGCACTTCCACTTCATATTTATCCAGTCCAATCATCTTTCCATATCCGGTCTGATGTATTTTCAATTCCTGTTTCGGTTGTCCTTCCGGTACAAATGTCACGACAGCATGTCGCACGTCATTAGAAAGCGTAGAGTCTACTACAATTTCACAATTAGTACTTCCTACACCATTAGCGGGCATCACCTTCACCCAAGGTTTGTCTACCTTTGCCACCCATTTGGTACCTGAAGCCACTTTTACCGGCTCCATTCCTCCAGTAGCACCTAATGTAACTTCTTGAGTGTCAATGGTGAAACCAGTAATCCCCTCTTCATCCGAATCATTACAAGCTGCAATAAAAAGCAAACTTGCAAAGAGGCATAAATATATATTAAACAATGGTTTCATATAGATTCTTTTTTATTATTTATCCATTTAATTTTTCAAATAATCACATCCGCGAATATCCTGTTCCGGATCATAGATAAGGAGATACGCTCCTGCCTTAATCATATTGCAGACATTGGAAAGATTAAGAGAGATATTTGGATTATCCTTTATCTCAAAAACGATAACATACGGGGAAATCGTATCAGTAATCTTTCGCAAATCATTTCCACCAATGCAGAACTGCCGCAAACTCGGACATAAAGATATATTAGACGGCCATTTTCTCAACAAACGATTACCGTTCTCATCGCGCTGGCTACGGACAGCGTAAACAGTCAATGTAGCTGCATCCATCGGACCTGTAGGAACTTCCGTAAAACGGTTGTTACTTATATCTACTCCATAAAGGAAAGGCATGTTCTTTCCGTTGAAATCATCCGGCAACTTCGACAACTTATTATAAGTCAGGTCCAGCGTTTTCATCATATAAGAATATTTTGAAGCACTAAACGTACCTTTCGGAATCTCCTCTATACCGTTACCGTTCAATCCTAAAACAGACACTTGAGAATTTGTTTTGAATAGTATATCCGGGAATTTTTTCAGTTTATTACCACCTAAGGCAATCGTATTAGCATTCACGCCCTTAAATGTACCGTCTTCCTCACCTTCAAATCCATCTATCTCATTGAATGAGAAATTAACCGAAGACATTACATATATAGATTGTGAACTAAATATATTCGGGAATTTTTTCAATTTATTATGTGCAAAAGAGAAAGACTCCACATCTGCATATCCGCAGAAGCTTCCACTTCCATCACGCGGCAATTCTTCTATTTGATTATAATCCATTGACAATTGCACTAAGACCACATCGCTACCGAAAGCTTTCTCAATCTTTTTAATCTTATTGTATGCACAATCCAGTTTACCCAGTTTTTTCACCATCGACATATCCGGTAAGACAGTCAGATTATTGTAGGTCAAATAAAATATTTGTAATGTCTTACTTATATTTTCACTAGCTACAAACTCGCCCAAATCCTCATGAAAATCTCCCAAATTCGGATTGCTCGCCAAATTGAATGATTGAAGGTTAGGTAATTGTTGCAATTCCTCTGGAAGTTTTTTCATTGACGGACAATTGTAAATTTCAAGGTCTGTCAGATTTTCTAATTTGCTAAGATTAGTACCCGGTTCAAATCCCTCAAATTTGCCATTGGCAATGTATAAGTATTGCAAATTTACCAGATTTCCTATAGAAGCAGGAATTCTATGTATTCCATTTGTCAACCGATTAACCGGCACATCCTTCAAAGAAGGACGACTGGCTTCGCTCTTTACATCAGCCTGTGAAAAACGACTAGGTATCCCCTCTTTCTGCCATTTCAGCGCAGCTTGTATAGGTTCAGAGAAATATGATGCCATATCCTTTTTTACGAACTTATTATAAAAATCATTTCGTACAGAGTTCTTCTGTACTTCAGTCAGTTCAGTTCCTATTGTTTTCTCAATAATATTATCACCCACTTGTTCGGAGTGATTACCTAATGACAATGTTCTAAGTTCCGTCAATTCTCCTAAGGATGCTGGAATATCGCCTTCAGGACCGAACGCACCAATAGTAAGACCTATGACACGTCCTTTCTCATCCAATCCTACGCCAGGTTGCTCTCCCCATAAATCAATATCTTTATTAAAATCCCAGTTAGTTCCTAAAGGATATGTAACACCGGAATAACTCCATCCCTTTTGATTCTTTTCAGGAATAGCCGGACCTTTCAGGGCTTCCCAAATTTCTTTCAGAATCAGATAATCTTTAATACTGCCAGTAGTTTTACTGAAATTAACTGGAATTTTAACTTCAGTAGTCACATTATCCGAAACTTCAAAATCAGCCCCATTCACCTCTCCATACTCCAAAGAACTTTTGTTTTTCTTAATGGTCGTATAATTCTTGACTTTATACTTACCTGCAGGAAGTCGGAAAAGTGAATCACTGACGGCCACGGATATTTTTGTTCCATTGCCGTCCAGTTTCTCCGTATATTCTACACTAACATTACTAAAAGTCGTATCCTTTTTTGTAAATTGCTCCTGTACTGTTACATTAATATATTTAATATCAGAGAACAGATAATCCTCTCCCAATGTCGCACGAGTAGATGGTAGAAAATTCTTAGTCACGGTAAATTTCACTATACCTCGATTCACGACTTTCACATGTATATCTTGTACAGCCAATCCACCATTGATCACCGTGATAATCGTCTTTTCATACGGTTCTCCGGAAAGAATTTGTTTCAATTCCTGTGCTGTTCCATCTGCTTTAAATAGGTAGAAACCAACAATCTGGTAGGTTCCGGCCATCAACTGAAGTTTTTCACTTCGCAGGCCAAATTCACTATCATCTCCCATCGCCTCCAGACCCACAGTCTGCACAACTTCAGTACCATCGTCCTGATTGATGAGTACAATCTTCATTTTTTGCGCATCGCGCAAATAGTTCAGTTCATTCGTACTGGCACGCGTTTTTTTCGTTTCTGCCAACCCACTCTTATAGAGTTTGAACTGAGCATATCCATATCCTGCCTGAAGCACAGCATCATCGTCGTCAGAGCAACTTCCTACTGTAAACCCTAGAATAAACAGTATACAGGAAAGGACAAACATTCTTATAAATAATATCTTTGTTTTCATAAAATCATTCTATTAATCTTCATATCGTTTGGATATTATTAATACAGCATAAACTTCTCCACTAGAATCCATAAATGACAATTCCATATCCTTTTCACCATTTACATCGGGACCAATTCCATGAATAGTCACATCCACAAAAGGTTCTTCTTTTTCTATGCCATTCCATTTATAGCCATCTATGAAATTGACAGCCATTAAATAATGTGTCATTGTGATTCCTTTTGGAGCAATTATTAAAGGATCAAAACTAATTCCCAACGGCAATGATGCAATCCATACATTCTTCGTACCATATTTCTCCATCGCTTGCTCTTCTCCAACATTATCTGCATAAGAAGTTAATGTCACATTGGTCAATGCTCCACCATCACCATTCTTCAACACAAATCCCATAGAAGCACTCGCATCTTCCGCTTGCAGCACATTAGCTATAATATTTTCATCATAGGCTTGCGGAATACCCGTTTTAAGCAAAACAAGATCGGACAATTGGTCCTTAATTTCAGCATATACACTATTAGGAAATGCTAAGACATAGGCATTTCTTTTTTCCGAAGAATTCCGGCTTACGGCTATTTTGAGACTCCCTTTTTTATCATTATCTACCCAAAGCCAACGATCAGAACCACCTTCTATTATTTTATAGGTGTATTCATACTCCCACATCATATTCCGTTCTTCCAGATATTCTACACAAACCAAAGTATATTCATCATTCTTAGCCATTACCGTCACAGGAACTCCTTCCGAATCATAGCTATCATTCCCTACAGTATAACTTTCTCCATCAGCCGAAGCCTCTATATTACCTGTCAGAGTACCAATAATCCTATCAGCAGGGATGCCTTCATACTTCACAGGAACTTTTGCAATGGCTCCACTTCTACTTTCAGTTGTCAAAAAGCCGGTAATTTCATTCTTTTTATATTGCGTTATCATCTGCGGGGTCATCTTGACATTATCTCCTGCCCTACCGGATATAACTTCGCTACTGCGATTGAACTCCATCCATTCAGGTTTATCTTTCAACACCCAATCTTCATTGGCATCCAACACTAATATGTCAGTTCCATCGAAATTGATCACAAAGGGATTTTCCTCTGTATACATTACAGATTTATCCGCATTGAAAGCCCGAACTTCATAACCAATAGACAGACGCGTTACTTCTGCTATTACCTGCCGACTTCCCGCCATCGTCATTGTCAGTTCCGCCTTATAGGATTTCATCAGTTCCGTAGCATCATCACTAATATGAATGGTGACAGTCTGTTCGCCAGCACCACCTGAACAAGTGAAGGTCTGTTCACCCTCCTGTTCAAAATAGCACCACAACGACGAAGAAGTCAATATCCAGTTATCAATAGCTTTAAAAGTCAGCGTCTTGACATCCCCGACTTCACATTCTATTTTCTGTAAATCCGGGAACACAGGTGTTGCAGTCTCATCATCATCACTACAAGCAGACGTGAAGAGACAGAACGCCAACACAATCAATTGCAAATAATATTTTATTATATCTTTCATATTTATTTCCGATTATAGTTTAGAGTCCTTCCTCTTTTTTATACTGCTCCGCTTCTTCATCACTAATCCACTCCAAAATATTCACATAAGTACCTACCGTACCTTTACCCACCACATAAATAGTTGTATATAGGATTACAAATTTCTGGCATACATTGTAATAAGAATCGTATGCTACAGGCTGATCACACATTAGTTTTCCATTGCCATAAATAGTTCCGAAAGCTTCTGCTGTACTACCTATAATTTGTTCATCAAACTCTACAAATGGTTTTAACGGATCGGAAGGATCATACTTAATTTTAAGATCATAATTCTTATAGAAGAAATCATGTAATATGATAGTATTATCTTCAGCCTTGTCTCTTTCCGCTTGTAATAATCGATGTTCTGTATTCGTCATATATGCACTAAAGAAAGAAGAAGTCAATAGACAATAGCCTTCAAATGTACTAAGTTCGAAAGGACATGCTTTTTGCATTTGAACACGAGTACGTGTACCGTACAAATCCCATATATTTTCATCTTTCGCAAGCAAATTGAACGTAACCGATAAAGAGTCGGTTTTACCTATATTCTCATAAACACCTTTCATCCGGAACTTTGCTACCCGTTCCCCTGCTTTAATGGTTACCGTATTTGATTCAACCACATATTGCTTTTTTTCAATTGCATTACTAGCCTTATCGTCTACTTCTACGCCAAAAGAACGGTCATAATCGCATATATTTGTAGCTACTACCGGAATTTCAAACCATTTCTCGCTGTCCTGCACCGGATACATAGATAATGTATCGGAGAACATCACGTAGTCGGAACCGCTGTAAGTCGTTCGGGAGAGATCATTACATCCCCAGAATCCGACAGCCAGCGTTATCAGTGCTACTATTCCTGTTATTAATAGTTTCATTGTTTCTCTATATTATCTTTATACATTATTTATTGCTTTCATTAGGCATTAAATCCACACCTGGAGCATCCAACTCATGTTGCGGGATAGGCCATACAAAACGCGGATCGTCTTTCTCCAACTTCAGCGTATTGCCCGGAGAGACAGTCGAGGTTTGTTCTTTACGTTCAAATCCCTCATGCCAACGTTTCAAGTCATTAAGGCGGAAACCTTCCATAAAGAGTTCTTTCATACGTTCTTCACTGACAGTCTTAAACCAGTTCTCTTCTGTTAGTGTGGTAGAACCACCGTAGGAAGAATAACGAGCCATACGTAAAGTAGAAATATCAATTCCGGCTTTTCCATAATAAGCTGTTCCCATCCGGCAATAAGCCTCTGCACGAATTAAATATTGCTCTGCCAACCGAAACGGCTTCGGCATGGAAACACATAATACTCTTTGGCTTATAAAATCCTGATTACCCATATATTTGATCAAAAGCGGCCAGGTTAACGCATGGGAGAAGCCGGTTGTTACCGAACCAAAATAGGCATTGTAGCGTAAATCAGCATTAGCATAGGCATCCAATACCCATTTAGCCGGTACATAATCCGGTTTATAAGATGTATAATCATAATTGAGGAATACGGTACCCAATGCGCCTCCATAGGAATTTACCTCAAACATTACTTTCCAGATGATTTCAGTAGAATTATCATACTGCCACATATACGCAAAATCATTGTAAGTAACCGAATAACTGTTCTTTGTAGCATCAGCTAATGCATACTTCTTACTATCTATCACTTTAGTGGCATACTCAACGGCCTTCTCCCACTTCTGCATATACAGGTACATACGAGCATACAAAGCATTGACTGTACCAACCGTGAAATATGCAGAATTATAGATAACCGCAGTATCATCATCATCCGCAGCCAGATATTCGGCAGCTTTAGCCAAATCATCCAAAACAAACTGATAGGAATCTTTTAAAGAAGCACGTTTTACAGGTCCCGGATTAACGTAACTGGACTGTAATACAACTCCCAGTTCATTGGCAGCCTCTTCATCACTGTCATAAGCTTTACAGAAACACTTCAGCAGTTCCGAATAAGCCAGCGCACGGGCAAAATAAATATGTCCCTTGTAGTTATCCAACTTATCCAGTTGTTCGTCATCGGAAGTAGCCGCTTCTACGGCAGCCATGTTATCAAGAACGAAATTACAACGTCCGATAACGGCATACAAACCACCATACACATATTCCACCTGTTTATTGATAGCTAATATCTCATTACGCCATACATCACCATAGACATTCGTATATCCTTTAACAGCGTACACCTGATCTGCCTGAATATCAGGCAACAAGGTCAAGTAACCGCTATATAGGCTGCTGTTTTTAAACTGCGCATAAATACCGATCAAAGCTTGACGCACATCGCTCACTGTTTTAATAGCATCATCTTGCGGAATAGCATCTTGCGGATATTTGTCAAGACAGGAAGATGCCGAAAGCAATACCGCAACCAAAGCTATATATAATTTTATTTTTCTTATCATCACTGATTTATTTTAGAATGAAACTTCCAGTCCGAATGTGAACTGACGTGACATCGGATATTGGGCCTTATACACATTGGACGTAGACTCCGGATCCATACCCGTGAAATTTGTAAATGTCAACAAATTCTGTCCCTGCGCATAAATACGGGCACTATTCAAAAAGCTAGTCCGCTTCAACCATTTCTGTGGGAACGTATAGCTGAGCATCAAATTCTTTAGACGCAGGAAAGATGCATCTTCAAGGAATCGTGAATCCAGTTGGGGAGTTACTCCATAACGGGGAATATCAGTCACATCTCCCGGTTTTTTCCATCGGTCGTAAAGCATACGTTTTGACTGGTTATAGGCACTGAACAGTCCGTTACTCTCCTGAAAGACTCTGTCGTTGTTAAGCATCCAGCGATCAGCCACCCATGTGAACTGTGCGGAAAGTGAAAATCCCTTCCAGGAAAGTGTAGTACCAAAACCACCTTGCCAGGGAGCTTCATGTGTTTTGCCCAGCATCACCTTGTCGCTTTCATTATATTCCGTAGTAATTTCACCGTCTTTGGTATACCATAAAGCATCTCCATTAATCGGATTAACTCCCGCATAACGGTTCAGATAAAATTTTCCTAACGGATGACCTACCGCAACCATTCTACCGGTATCGGAAGCTACATATTCTGTCACCCCATTATAGAGCTCGGTTATTTCATTTTTATTATAGGATACATTGGCACTCACATTCCATTTAAAGTCTTTGATGCGGAGTACATCTGCGCCGACATTAATTTCTACACCACGATTCCGCATGGCTCCCACATTATCCCAACGGGTCCCAAAACCGGTAGATGTATAAGAAATAGGAACCGCCATCAACATATTGGTCGTTTTCTTATTATAAAACTCCACATCCAAATTGATACGATCAATAAAACCTAAATGCAACGCCACATTAGTAGCCCATGTAGACTCCCAACTCAATTCTTCATTTCCTAACTGGGAAATTGCAATACCTGATTCGTTATCATACTTATATCCACCGGAAACTAAAGCCAGATGCTCATAGTTATTAATAGAAGAATTACCGGATGTACCTGTATTAACCGCAATTTGCGCATTAGTAAGCCAATCATATTTTTGCATGAACTTCTCCTTACGAAGGTTCCACATAAAACCGACTGACCAGAAAGCTCCCCAATGGTTATCGGTACCAAAACGTGAAGATCCATCCCCACGAATCGAGAAATCAGCATAGTAACGGTCATCATAATTGTATTCGCCCCGGGCAAAGAAAGAGAGAAAAGAATATTCTGTGACAGGATCTGACCATGATGAAGCAGTTGAGCCTGAAGCTAAGTTTGTCAAAATATCATTTGTCTGTCCCCGAGTAGTTAACTGGAAACCTTCATAATGATAGTTTTCACCTTCCTGACCAACCATAAAATTGAATGAATGAACATCATTCAACATAAAACGGTAGTTTGCCGTATTTGTAATCATCAGGTTAAGCATATCAAACGAGCTACGCTGCGCACCTCCATAATTATTATTTGGCTTGTAACTGGGGAAACTTTGATAAAAAGAGGTAGTATGACCATAATCAGCACTTAGCTGTGAACGGATTGTCAGATTCTTTACCGGAGTAACCTCGGCATAAAAAGTGGATAAAAGTTTGTATTTCTTATTCGACAACGGATTATTTGCCATCCATGCCAACGGATTTTCTGTCGTTCCCTTCCAACTCCCGTCATCCTGAAGTGCCAGACTTCCATCTTCCTTATAAGGGTTCCAGTAAGGCAACATAAAAAAAGACGCAGAAATAGGAGCCCATAACGCATACTCTCCATCATCACTCTGTTCAACTTCCTGATAGGCAAACATTGAATTTGTTCCTATCTTCAACCATTTATTAGCTTTTGCCTCTACATTGGCGCGAAAACCGACACGTTCGAATGTAGACCCTACTGCAATGCCATCTTGATCGTAATAACTTCCTGAAACATAATAATTCAATTTCTCCGTGCCTCCGTTTACAGATAACTCGTAATTCTGCAAAGGGGCAGTGTCATTGTACACTTTATCCAGCCAGTTGATATTTGTCTTACTCAACTTTTCATAATCTTGTCCTTTATCCAGTCCAACTTCTTTCTCAAATTGAATGCGTTCATCCGTATTCATCTGATCCCAATCTTTTGAGGCTAGTTGAGAAAATCCGAGCTGTGTACGGAAAGTAACCTTAGCCGCTTCCCCCATACGCCCGCGCTTGGATGTAATAACGACCACACCATTGGAAGCACGTGCCCCATAAATAGAAGTAGAAGAAGCATCTTTTAATACTGAAATACTTTCAATATCATTAGGACTAATTGTATTGAAATCCGAACTTGAAATAGCTACTCCATCCAATATAAAAAGAGGATCTTTTCCCGAATTAATTGAATTTGTTCCGCGAATACGAAAAGTGGCTGCCTTACTGGGTTCACCAGAATCAGAAAGCACCATTAATCCTGGCGCCTGTCCTTGCAGTGCCTGGTCGAAACTCGGAGCAGGAACATCTTCCATCTTTTCAGCTTTTACCGTAGATACAGAACCTGCGATTGTTCCTTTCTTACGTACACCATACGCGACAACTACCACTTCTTCCACCATCTGTGCATCGTTTTCCATTGTCAAATTTATACGAGTAGAAGCAGTCACCTGCTTATCTATCGTTTTCATACCGACATAAGAGAACTGCAAAGTAGCAGGAGACTTCGTCACTGTGATACTGTAATTACCATTGATATCGGTAATTACTCCGTTTGTTGTACCCTTCTCCAGAACAGACACACCAATCATCGGCTGATTATCTTCCGCCGAGATAATATGTCCGGTTACCTGATATCCACCCTGCGCAAAAAGCAACAGGGGGATACTTGTCAGAGTAAAGAGTACAAACAAGAGAATTGATTTTCTCATCTTTGATACTTGAATTAAAATTAATGAAATTGATTTATTTTTATAGATTTATCTACAATGAGGAATACGCTTATCTTTGCGTAGGAAATAACAATACACCCCTTCCCCCAAAATCGGTTTTAAGCATATTCTGCACCGACCCGGGATAGGCTATTATTATCTATAAATATAGAATAGGAATAGACTAACTTGGCAAATTCTTAATATTGCGCCAAATATCCAAATAGACTTTTCGTGTTGTTGCTGTGTGAATTAAAGGTTTGACCATCTGCTCTCTTAAGTTATAAATTAAACACTAATATCACTTTTTTATTTTGTCTACAAAGATATATATTATATTTAAATAAATGAAACTATATGTCGCATATTTTATACCATATTTCCACTAATGTCTTTTTGCTACATATTTAAGTACATATAGTCCATTAAAGAAGTAAATCCATAGTATATTTCAAGGATAATTAAATATTAACGTTCATTTTAATAGCTGTTTTAATTGTTTAAACAACAATATCGTAACTCATACCAAATAGCTTATTGAGAGGATTCAACACAGAAAAGATAATTATTCAAAACTATTTCCTATTTTTGCACCCATTATATATAAATAAGGTATAAGATGAACTACGGATTTGTAAAAGTAGCCGCAGCTGTGCCACACGTAAAAGTGGCCGACTGCAAATTCAATGTAGAGAAGATAGAAAGTCTGATTGCAGTAGCCGAAGGAAAAGGAGTGCAGATCATTATTTTTCCGGAAATGAGTATTACTGGATATACTTGCGGTGACTTATTCGGACAACAACTTTTACTGGAAGAAGCAGAAATGGGACTGATGCAAATCCTGAATAACACCCGCCAATTAGACATTATTTCTATTGTTGGCATGCCTGTGGTGGTCAACTCGACAGTGATTAATGCAGCTGCAGTGATTCAAAAAGGAAAAGTGTTAGGAGTTACCGCTAAAACCTATCTCCCGAATTATAAAGAATTCTACGAACAACGTTGGTTTACCTCGGCGCTTCAGTTGACAACAAATAATGTACGTCTCTGTGGACAAATCGTTCCGATAGGTTCTAATCTGCTTTTTGAGACT
>OJPN01001513.1_pt1 | contig 16285 bp, 9 predicted proteins | sample 1598511 | NCBI WGS metagenome assembly OJPN01 (sample SAMN03922485, study PRJEB24848) | human gut metagenome | isolation source: stool sample | host: Homo sapiens | place: Germany | collected 2011-05
CTCTGGAGGCCGCCATCGACTACGCCCTGGACCGGGAGAAAACGGAACAGACCTGCTATGAGACCGCCATCAACTGTGACCGGGAGAGCGTTTACGCCGACATGATGGCCACCAAGCGGCGTTGGGGCAAAGAGGGGCGGAAACGGAAGGGCTACCACATCATCCAGTCCTTTACGCCCGGCGAAGTGACGCCGGACCAGGCTCATGCCGTGGGTGTTGAACTTGCCCAACGTCTGCTGGGGGACCGCTATGAAGCGGTGGTCTCCACCCACCTGAACAAAGCGCATTTACATTCGCATATCGTTTTCAATTCCGTCTCCTTTGTGGATGGAGCCATGTACCGGGACCAGCTGAAGGACTACTACGGCGGGAACGGCGTGGGCATCCGGGGAACCTCAGACTCCATCTGCCGGGAACACGGGCTGTCTGTCATTGAGCCCGTTGCTCCGCTGAAAGGGAGGCCAATGAGCCGAGCCGAGTGGGAGGCGGCCAGACAGGGCAAGTCCACCGTGCGGGACCTGATCCGCCGTGATGTGGACGAAGCCGTCCGGCAAGCCTACACCTACCAGTCCTTCCTCAGCCAACTGCGGCGGATGGGGTATCAGGTAAAAACCGGCCCCAAAGTCAAGTACACCGCTATCCTTCCCCCCGGTGGAAAAGGGTATATCCGTCTGGACAGCCTGAAAGACGGCTATACCGAGGCGGACATACAGGCCAGGCTTGCCGCCGTCCGTTCCGGCGAGGCCCCGACACCGCCGGACAGTCCCCCAGCAGTGCGTTTCCGTCTGCTGGAGCCGGGCCGCCGGTACCGGGTGCGGGGCAGGATGCCAAGCCGTCCCCGAAAACTCAATGGTTTTCAGGCCCTCTGTTTCCAATACCTCTGCCTGCTGGGCGCATACCCAAAACACCGTCCGGGAAACCGGACGGCATTTTCTATGCGGGAGGAACTGCTGAAACTGGACCGCTATCAGGAGCAATTCCGTTATCTCCGTAAAAACCGCATTGAGACAGCGGTCCAGCTCTCTATGCAGTATGACGCGATACAGGCGGAGATGGACGCCCTCACAGAACGGCGCGGGCAGTTATACCGGCAGAAACGGCGGGGAGATGGAGACGAAAAAATTCAGGCGGAGATCGAACAAATCACCATACACCTGCGGGCGCTGCGCCGGGATTTGAAGCTATGCGCCCGCATCGAGGGCGACATCCCCAAGGTCCGGGCGGCGGTGGAAGCCCAGCGCCCAGACCATGCAAGGAGGCGTCCTTATGAAAAAACTGCTCCACGCGGACCTGACCGCCATTCTGGGGCTGATCCCGCTCTATCAGCCCACCGAGGCAGGGAGCCTTGAATTGGATCTGCTCAAACTGCAACAGGGAGGCGCGGACTATCTGTTCTGGCCCGGCGTGAGAGGTCCTGGCTGTTTGACCCGCCCCGTGTCTATGAGCCGGGCAGTTATGAAAATCTGTGCTGGCTGGCCTTTCAGGACCGGGCCGGGTGGCCGGTGCTTGCCCTCTTCCTCCATGTGGAGAAGTTTGTAGGCGGACGGCCCTGGGGGAGTGTGACCCTGCTGGACTACCGGGAGGCGGCCCGCGACGCGGAGACGTTTTCCTCCCTTACCGGGCCCCAGCGGGAGCGGCATTTGAAGCTGCTGAGAAAGCGGTATCTCCAAAAAGTTCAGTATTGTTCCATTTTGGAGGTCATTCAATATTTGAAAACCGGGAGGTGAAGAAGATGGATAACAGCGGTGAAGTGGCCGACCTGATGGTAAAGGAGAGCATCCAGCTCACCGAGGCCGCCGTTAAAATTCTGGCGGCCGGGAGTAAAAACCTGGCCGCCTTCCTGCTGGCCCTGTCTCAAAACAACAAAAAACTCTACGGCAAGGCCAACATGGCCCAGCTGCTTCAGATGGGCCGGGAACTCAAGACATTTCATATCAAGGAAAGTGACCTGGAGGACTTCCGGGCCTACGCCAAGAAAAATGTGCTGTTCTCCGTGATTAAAGACACACGTTCCACCAGCGGGATCGTGGACCTTGTGACCAATGTGGACTATGTGCCGCTGGTCAACCACTATCTGGAGCAGAGGGGCTACCCGGCCCCCGCCAGAGAGCAGGAGGAAGAAGCGCCAAAAAAAGCCGTCCCCCGCGCTCGACCAGAACGCTCCTTACCACAGCGCGGGAGTGGCTCGACAACCAGGCATTTGAGGAGTACGGATACGGAGATGACGGAGATTACTGACAGCCCTGAAAACCGCCCCAGCGTAAAAGACAAGCTGGACGCCTGCCGAACCGAGGCGGAGCAAAAGCGCAGACGGCCCGCTCAGCAGCGTACCCGGCCCGTTAAATCACCGACACGATAATTTAGATTTAGGAGGATCATTCTCATGGCAAATTTGGAAGAGATCATTACGACCAAAGTAGAAAGCGACTCCCAGTGGAAAAACCAACAGCAGGCGGAGCGGCAGAACACCACTGAAATGCAGGACTACGGCATCGAACTGATCGTGACCAACCCAGCCCAATACCTTCGCTACCTGACCATGCAGGGGGATAACCCCACATACAGCGCAGGAAATGTAGCCATCGTCCTGGCCGGGATGGAGGGCGCCACCGTATTCGGCACCCGTGACCGCTGGCAGACGCTGGGCCGGAATGTCATGGAAGGCGAAACAGGTGTGAAAATTTTTGCCCGTGACGCCCGTACTAAGGCATACGCCCTGACCGATGCGTATGACGTGAGCCAGACACAGGGTAAGGACCTGAAACACCGGACGCTGCGTGAGGACAGCATAGAAATGGCCGGCGCCCTCAAAACCCTGCTGAACTACTCCAAGGCGGAACCGGCTGTGGATCATGACCTGGACACCCCTGCTTTTTTCGATGAGGATAAGCGGGAACTTGCCATCAATCCTGACTACTCAGACGCTGAGGCGTTTGCAGCTATCGCTGCGGAAGTGGCTCTGACCCGCTACCATGATAAGGGTTACAACCCGGATTACAGTTGGGCAAGATATGAACTGGACGCGCAAAGTGTTTCCTATATTCTCTGCCGCCGGTACGGTATCGAGCCGAAGCAGCCCAACATGGAACGGCTGGCAGAACGCTTCGAGGGGATGTCCCTGGATGAGTGCAAGAGCGTGCTGGACAAAGTACAGGATATGAGCAGGCAGATCGGGCGTTCCATCGATTTGAATATTGAGGCGGAAAAACGCAAAAGCCGCACTGCCGAGCGCCGCCCCGTGCGATAAGTCCTCGATGTGGGCGTCTCCCCTTGATGGAGACTAATCCGCCCGCCGTCCCCCGTCAAGGCCGGTCGATTGCCGGGGCAATCGCCCGCGAGCCGCCCAGTCTGCGGACTGGGCGGGCCTTGACTGGGGCCGTCCGCCGGATTATGCGGTCTCCAAGGGGAGGACGCCCCAAAAGCCGCCTAACGGCGGCTTTTGTCAGTGTGGGGAACGGGTGCGTCTGCCGCGGCCTCTCCGAAGGCGGGGCCCGCCGTTCAAAAGTCCCCTCAAATTGAGGGGACTTTTGGCCCCAGGTTTCCCGTTGCCTGTTTCCGCTCCCCATGATATAATATTTTTGAACATTTTTTCAAAGGCAGGTGACTGTATGAGCGGAAACGCTTTATTAGACCGTATCGACGCATACGCCCAGGCCATACGGGAGCGCCGCCCCCTCACCACGGACGAGGTGAAGGAACTGGACGCCTACTTCCGCATCGGCATGACCTATACCTCCAACGCCCTGGAGGGCAATTCGCTCACCCTCTCCGAGACCAAGGTGCTCCTGGAGGATGGTATCACCGTGGGCGGCAAGCCCATCCGGGACTGCTACGAGGCCACCGGCCACGCCAGAGCCTACGACTATATGCTGGAAACCGCCAGGGGCGGGCCTCTGCAATTCTGTGAGGGAGATATACTCCGCCTGCACGCCCTGTTCTATGGCGGCGTTGATCCGGAGCGCGCCGGACGCTACCGGGAGGGCCAGGTGTTCATCACCGGCACGGAGTATGTCCCGCCCACGGCGGAGGAGGTGCCGGGCCTTATGGCCGGGCTGGTGGAGGATCTGAATAAACGGAAGGATGCCACACACCCGGTCCTGCTGGCCGCCTATGCCCACTGGAGGCTGGTGGACATCCACCCCTTCCAGGATGGCAACGGCCGCACTGCCCGGCTCCTGATGAATCTGATTCTGGTGAACAGGGGCTACTGCGTGGTCTCTATCCCACCCATCCTGCGCCACGACTATATCACAGCCCTCCAGCAGGCCCAGCGGGCCCAAGGCCCCAGCGACGCCGCCTTTATCAAACTCATTTGCGAGTGTGAACTGGAAGCCCAGAAGGACTACTGCCGGATGTTCCGCATCAAACTCCCGGAGCGGAAGAAAGACGCCCCGGAGCGATAACTCGTAAGTTCCCTCAATTTGAGGGGACTTTTTCTTTTTCCAAATCTGACCCCATGAAAAGGAGTGGTACATTTTGAATGTCTTGATCGTAGAGCCTGGCCGTGTCCCTTATGAAAAAGAGATCCATGGACTTCAGGAAATGCAGGCGGTAGTGGGTGGCTTGATACAGGCCATCTATCCTTATAAAGAATCAGTGGCCCTTGTCTGTAATGAGGAATCTCTTCTTTTGGGCCTTCCCTTTAATCGGAGCGTGGAGGGGGGATATGGCGGGATCTGCGGCACCTTTTTCCTTTGCGGCATCAAGGCGGATAACTTTTGTTCTTTAACCCCAGAACAAGTACAGATCTACAAAAAGAAATTCCATCATGCGGAGTTTCTGATTGGCGTGAAAGGAGATGAATTGATTACCATGAAAGTCCCTCCCCGCCGGAAAGACCGCCCTCCCGGCCAGCGCCACCCGCCTAACCCCAGAGAGCGATAGTTGAAACAGGCCGAACAGTCAATAAGAAGTTTTCCCCGGCTCAGAAAGTGTCCTCAGTTTCAGGGCACTTTCTGAGCGATTTTTATGGAAGGAGTTGACCCACATGAAGAAACGCACCGTGCCTCTGTTTTTGGCGGTGCTGACCGCCTGCGCCCTGGCCTGTCCGGCCATGGCCGCCGAGGCCCCCGCGCCGTCCGTCGGACCTGCCGCTCTCTATCCTGTGGAGGTTTTGGAGTACACTGAGGGGGACCGGGCCGAGCCAAGGATCGGCAAGACCTACGAACTCTCGCCCATGGATGACCCGGCCCTCATCCCCACCGGGGACTTTGAGCGGTCCGGCTGTCTCTATACCCTGCGGGATATTGTCAAGGAGGACCAGACGGAGACGGACAGCAAGTATTACACCGAGACCGTGACCCTGGACAGCAAGAGCAAGGATATGGAGGAGATCATGCCCCTGCTGGCCGCCACTTGTGAGGCCGTTACGGAGGACGGCTATACCGGCCTCCTTACCCTGGACACCGCCAGCATCCAGGTGGAGGCGTCCGGCTATACCACGTCCACCCGAAACGTCTCCGCCACTCGCAGTTATCCCAATCTCTCCGAGGCGGATGTGTCCCTGGTGCCCAAGTCCATTGAGGACAGCGGGCGCACTCTCACACTGGCGGATGTTCAATGGCAGGAGGCTGGGGGGTTCTACAATGCTGCTGCCACTTATACAGGCACCGCTTCCAGCAAATATGCCACCGGCTACACCGTCATGGCGGACTACGCCGGGGAAGTGACCAAGACTACCGGCGGGACCGTGCTCTATACCGCCGTTTTCGGCCTGGCAGAGGAGCAGGAGGCCGTGACCGCTATCTCCCAGCCTACTGCGGAGGGCGGCGGCTTTGATTGGCGCTGGCTGCTGGTCCTGCCAGCCGGGGCGGGCGTTGTCGGCCTGGTATTCCTGGGCCGCTTCCTGCTTCAAAAGTACAAATCTAAGAAAGAGTGGGAGGAGTACAACAAATGAGGCTGAAAACCCTTTGTCTGGCCGCCCTCATGCTGGCGGCTGTCTGCATCACCCCGGCCAGCGCCCTGGAATACACCATGGAGGCCCCGGACGATTACCTGTTTGCCCGGCCCACCTCGTCGTCGCAAACTGCATATCTTTCGCTTCATCCGATGGATGAAGCTCAATCATTCCGTTGCGCCTCCTCTTCAGACTGCAACCGCTATGCTGGGTTGCAGTCTGATACCGCACAGGACCAAAATGTGGACCGGAGCAAAAACACAGCCCTGATCCCGCCCAACTTTGGCAGTCCTACCAGTTACCTCCCCGGCTCCGGCGCGGCCCTGACCCCCAACCTGGTCCCCGGAGCCCTGGACGGTGGGGGGCTGGTCTCCCAGGTGGGGAGCGTCACCTATCCCACGGTAAACACGCACTCCGGCTGGACTGGGACTACCGCCACAGGCTGGACGGATGTGACCAGCGATCTCTACTACTCCGGCGGGCACCTGGGCACCCTCAAAATTCCCGCCATCGGTTTGAGCGTCAAGGTGTACGAGGGCACGGGCAGCAAGACCTTAGCCAAGGGTGCGGGCCACTTCGAGGACACCAGCCTGTGGGATGGAAACTGCTGCATCGCGGCCCACAACCGCGGCGTGAACAACCACTTCGGGAAGCTCCACACCCTGGAACCGGGGGATACCATTACCTGGACCACCAAGCTGGGCACACGGACTTATGAGGTGGTCAGCGTCCAGAAGGTGAAGGAGACCGACACCAGCGGCACCGCCGCTACCAGCGATAACCGGCTCACACTTTTTACCTGTGTCCGGGACCAGCGGGACTACCGCTGGATGGTCCAGGCCGTGGAGAACTGAGGCGTCAAAATCTTCCCTCAATTTGAGGGGACTTTGACGCCTTTCTTTATCTACTTGATTTGACTCATCTATTTTTACAGAAGGGGGTGTTGATCGTTCAACGCCTCCTTCTGCCTATTTTTAAGGAGGCAACATGAAAAAACTGTTATCGCTGTTTTTGGCCTGCATCCTGATCCTTGGAATACTGCCCACGGCGGCCTTTGCGGCCAGCTCTGAGGAGGATGCCTTGGGCGAAGTGGACATCTATAACGGTGACTATGAGCTGGGCTACCTCGCCATCAACGGCGCGGTCAAAAAGCAGAAATACACTTACTTTTTGTACGAATCCAATGATGGGAGCACCAAGGAATCCCCTGCGTACTGCGTGAACCCGAACCAGTACGGCGTGCCCCAGACCGTCGGCCCCGGCGAGAGCATCAAGTACCTGGCTGAGGAAAAGGCCAGCGACCCCAAGGTGGTGGGCATCATCTCCAACGGCTACCCCCACCGCAGCCTGGGAGAGCTGGGTCTGGAGAACAAATATCAGGCATTCTACGCCACCAAAATGGCGCTCTGGTGCTACCTGATCCCCAGCTGGGACATTTCCAACCTGAAGGTGGCCCCCGGCCTGAGCGGCGATGAACTGGACAGAGGCAACCGTATCCTGGCCGCCGCCAAGGACATCTACAAGCGGGGTACCACCCATAATTATATGCTCACTCCCCGGATGACCGTCGCGGCGGATAAATCCACGGCCTACCCTGTGACCATCGGCGGCCAGGCGTACTTGCAGCAGGTGTTCACCGTCTGGAGCGAGACTTGGGTGTATGACTACGATGTGGCTGTGGCCTTCTCCGACCCGGACAGTGTGCCGGAGGGCACGAAGATCGTGGACGCCAACAACAAGGAGATCACCGCCGTCACCACAAAGTACACCTCAGACGGCTATGCCGGGACGTTCAAGGTCCTCTATCCCGCAGGCAGCGTGGAGGGCCAGTCCGGCAATGTCCAGTTCTCCCTCTCCGCCCCGGTGGCCCAGTATGCCGCTATGTACGCCGTGTGCCAGGAAAAGGACCAATACGGCGATTTACAGAATTACATCTGTGACTTGGACAACAAGGTACAGCTGGATGTGGCCGCCGTTAGCAGCTATGCAGACAGTGGGGAACCTGATCCTGACGAGACGGCCCTGAAGATTGTGAAGCTGGAGGAAGGGACCGAGATCCCCCTGGAAGGGGCCGTGTTCTCTGTCTATGACCCGGAGGGCCGCAAGGTGGGCTCTTACTCCACCGGACCGGAGGGGACGGTCCTGATCCCCCTAACCCTGGAGGGCCATTATACCGTGACGGAGGAGATCCCGCCCCGGTATCACCTGCTCCCGGAGGAGACCACCCAGCACGTCGATGTGGAGTATAACAAGACCGCTATCGTGACCTTTACCAACGCTCCCTATGGCTCCCTGCGGGTGGAGAAACGGAGCGACACCGGCGATGCCCTCTCCGGCATTACCATCCAGATCAAGCACATTGAGACCGGGGAGACCCGGACGGAGCAGACCCGCAACGGCGTGGTGGTGTTCGATGAACTGGCTCCCGGCGGCTGGGAGGTCAGGGAGACCGCAGGTATTGAGGGCTGGATCGCGGACACGGACACGGTGCAGACCGTGGCGGTAGTGGCCGGAGAGGAATCCAGCGCCACCATAGTCAACAAGGAACTGCCTGGACTGCGAATCACGAAATATGAGCGGGGCACTATGACCCTTATGCCCAATGTCTCCTTTGAGATTTTCCGGGATGCCGAGAGCCTGGGCATCTTCCAGACGGACGAGTTCGGCCAAATCCTGCTGACAGACTGCGCGCCCGGCACCTACCGGGCAGAGGAACGGGACACTGGCGGGGACGGCCATGTGCTGGATACCACGCCCCAGGAGGTGGAGTTGAAGGCCGGGGACGGCATCAAGGAGCTGGTTTTCTTCAATGACCGCCTGCCCGGAATCCATCTTATCAAGGTGGACAGCTCCGACCTCTCCAAGCCCATCGCCAACGCCCGCTTCCGTATTGAGGCGGTAGACGGCTCCTGGGGTCCGGAGGAGTACACCACGTCCGAGGACGGGACCATCGACCTGTCCAAGCTCCCCGTGGGCGCTTATGTGGTGACGGAGCTGGAGTGCCCCGGCTATGTGGTGGACGACGCCCAGCGCATCATCCACCTGGACGGCGGCGAACAGGCCCAATTCGTGTTCACTAATTCCAAGCTGCCCAGTCTCCATCTGTATAAGGAAAGTGCGGACGGCACGCCCCTGGGCGGCGTCACCTACCGGCTGGCGAAGATTGAGGACGGCTCCCGGTATCTGGACCGCACCACCGGGCCGGACGGCTCTATCTGCTGGGAGGGTCTGGAGCCTGGGGTGTACTCTTTGCAGGAGGTGTCCACCGTATCGGACCACATCCTGGACCCCACGGAGTACCATGTAGAGCTGTTCCCTGGCAGGGATGCCACCATCTGCCTACAAAATGACAAGCGCCCCAACCTGACCATCCATAAGAGCGACGCAGACACCGGCGCGCCAGTCCCCGGCACGGTGTTTCTGGTCAAGGGTGCGGACGGATATTCTGTGGCAGAAGTGACCACCGGGCCGGACGGCTCCGCCACCGTCTCCAACCTCCTGCCCGCGGTCTATGAGGTGATCGAGAAGTCGGTCCCGTCTCCTTACCTCCCGGACGCCCCCAGCCAGCTTGTCACCCTCTATCCCAACCGGGACAGGACGGTGTATTTTGAAAACCACAATCGGCCCACCGTCACCGTACAGAAGGAAAATTCTATCACCCATGACCCGATCCGGTATGCCGAGTTCCATATCACCTGGGCCAGCAACAAAACGGACACCGGAGAGCTGCGGGACCTGGGAATCTTCCAGACTGATGCGGCGGGCCAGATCATCCTGGAGGGCATTGAGGACGGCTGGCTGAAAATCGAGGAGACCAAGCCCGCCCCCGGATTCCAGGCCCCGGAGGACCCGGTTACGGAGGTCTATGCCAAGGGCGGCGAGAACAAGACTGTCACCATATCCAACACACCCCTGTCGGCCCTGGTGGTCTACAAACGGGACAGTGTGACGGGGGCCGGAATTTCCGGCTGCCGTTTCCAACTGAAATATCTGGGCGGCGAGGTCAGCGGCAGCGGCGGGACAGTCATCGGCAATTATGTGACCTCCGCCAACGGCTCCTTCATCGTCACCGGGCTGAAAAAGGGCTACTATATCTGCGAGGAGGTGGAGAGCGACAGCGGCCACGTCATTGACAGCGCGCCCCAGTCCTTCTATATCTCCGGCGAGGAGCAGGACATTGTAACGCTCTATTTTTCCAACGCACCCAAGGGGGCCGTCCTGGTCAAGAAGGTGTCCAGAGCCGACAACAGCCCTTTGAGCGATGTGGAGTTTTTTGTGACCACGGCGGACGGCGCTGTGGTGGGCGACGCCAACGGCAAATTCGTAACGGACTCCGCTGGGAGTTTTCTGGTGGAGAATGTAGACCCTGGCACTACGCTTGTTATCAAGGAAACCAGAGCCAAGCCCGGCTACCTGCTGGACGATACCCCCCAGACCGTCCAGGTCAAGGAGGGCCAGACCGTCACCGTGGAGTTCCGCAATCAACCCCTGGGCAATTTGGTCATTGAGAAGTGGGGGCGGAACGGCTCCACGGAAGTCCCCCTGGAGGGCGTCAAGTTCGAGGTCAAGTACGCCAACGGCCAGTATGTGGACGCCGCTGGCGGCACACTGTCCTCCAACGGCCTTTACTACACCGACTCCACAGGGAAGATCACCCTGTCCGGGCTCACCGGCACAGTGGTAGTGACTGAATTGGAGAGCGTGGAAGGGTACACCATCGACCCGGACAGCCAGAGCCAGACTGTCACCATCAACCCAAACGATACGCAGACGCTGCGGTTTTATAACAACACCGTGGGCGGCGTGGAACTTATCAAGGTCAGTTCGGCGGACAAGACGGAGCGGCTTTCCGGCGTGACCTTTGAAATCCGCCGCGTCAGCGATGACGCTTTGATCGACACCGTGACCACCGGGCGGGACGGCCGGGCTTACCTCCCCTTGGAGGATGGCAGTTACTATGCCATGGAAACCGAGAGCGCCGAGGGCTTCAAACTGGATGACACCCCCATCTACTTCACCGTGGCGGACGGCCAGACCACTAGCAAGACCGTGACCAATGCGCCCCTCTCCGGGATTTTGCTCCATAAAATTTCCACCGCGGACGGCGAGGGCATACCCGGCGTGTCCTTCATCCTCTACGACAGCGGCCACAACCCCGTTGACCAGCAGACCACGGATGACCGGGGCTATGCCTGGTTCGAGGACCTGACGGAGAGCGGCCGCTACTATCTCCGTGAATTAGAGAATGAGGGATATATCCCGGACACCCAGGAACGCACCGTCTATGTCAAAGCGGGCGAGGTAACGGAGGTTGAATGGGAGAATACCCCCATCACAGGCCAAATCCAGATCGTCAAGAAGTCCGCCGACTACAACCCCACCACCGGCCTGCCTGCCGGGACGCTGCTGGAGGGGGCCGTGTTTGAGATCACGGACAAGGCTGGGAACGTGGTAGACACCATCCGCTCTGACAGCCGGGGGCTGGCGGTGTCCAAACCCCTGCCCCTCTCCCGATACACCATCCGAGAGGTCAAGGCCCCGGAGCATTATGGTATCAACGAAACCGAGTTGACCGCCTACCTGGAGCATGAGGGCCAGATCGTGCGCTTTGAAGTGACCAACAAGAGCCTCGCCACCGGCGTGTCCATCTCCAAGACCGGCCCGAAAGAGGTGGTCAGCGGCCAGCCGGTCCGCTACACCTTCTCCGGTATTTCCAACACATCCAACGTCCGGCTGGACAGTTTCTATTTCCGGGACACCCTGCCCGCCCAGGTGCGGCTGGAGCAGGTGGTGACAGGCACCTGGAACTTCCCCGGTGTCTACAAGATCGTCTACAAGGTCAACGGGACCGGGGATTACCGTACCCTGGCGGATAACCTGAGTACCAGCCAGACTTACACCCTGGCCGCGTCCCCCGCAGCCCTGGGCCTTGCCGCCAATAAGCGCGTGACGGAGATCATGTTCGTATTCGGCCAGGCCCCCGCAGGCTTCGCTCAGGTGGAGGCCCCGGTCCTCTACTGCAATTCCGTCAATGGCCTGCCCGCGGGCAGTTCTTTTGTGAACGTCGCGGACGTGGGCGGTGTCTATAACGGCCAGTGGGTCCAGGCCGTCAGCCGCTGGGTAACGACCGTGTACGGTAAGCCGGAGCCCCTGCCCCGCACCGGATATTAAACATCAAGCCCGGAGCGTCAAAACTTCCCTCAATTTGAGGGGAGTTTTGGCGCCCCCTTTGGAAGGAGGAACGTATGCCAGACTATCAGGCCGTTTTAAGCGGCCATGAGATCAGCAAGAAGATCGCTGACCTGCTGGAGGACATTGCCCCCATCCAGTACAACGGCAGCAACCGGGCCCGCCGTGTACGGAATATCAATGACCATCTCCAGGGCCGGAACGATATGCCCCTGGAGGACCTGTTGGGCTGGGCGGAGAGGGCGCTGGGCGGCGAATACGCCGCCCGCATCCAGACGCTCCGCCAGAACGTCCGGGACTTCCAGACGCAAAAGGCCCGGCTGGAAACTCCCTATACCAAAAGCAGCGCCAAGCAGTACAAGTACAAGACCATGGACCTGGACTCGGCCCGGCCTCTCAAGGTCATAAACCAGCAGATCTATGACCGGGCGGCAGAAGCGGGCTTCCCCGCTGACTTTTTCCGGGAGAGTTATTTTGACCGGGTGACGCTCTATTGTATGCCGGACAATGCCAACTGTAACTTTTCTCATTTCTCCGACTGCACTTTTCATGTATGCCGCCTGTATGGGGTGAAATTTTGGGATACGAGGTTATATGGCTGTGAGTTCCACTCCTGCCGGATCGAATTTACTTTATTCCCGGATTCCACACTGGCAAACACGCATTTCCGGGACTGCTCCATCCATTCCGCAGCCTTTCTCCGCAGTCGTATGACCCGCTGCAACACGGTTGACTGTTCCGTGGGGCGGCTGAACTTCAACGGGGCCTGTCTGGATGGCTGTACCTATGGCCGGATCACACGATTGCCTAATAGCCGGATCGAGGGCCTGGAGGACGCTTCTATTACGATGGGAGGGGCGACCCAGGAGGAAGTCCGGTATAACCGTAACGCCATCTTCCGCGCCCTGGGAGAGCAAGCCCCGGAACACCTCCCGGCCAGACAGGACCGGCCGCCCGCACCGGAGCGGTGAGGGGGCGGCTCTATGCGTAGAAACAACACCGTAAGCCCTCTCCTGTGGGCGGCGCTCACCCTGCCTGTCCTCTATCTGGCGGCCCTCCTGGCCTCCGGCTATGAGGAGGGTATGACTGTCTTTGACCTCATGGGCCGTTTCAGCGAACTGCTGGAACGGCCCTTTGCTGTCCGCTGGACGCCTCACACCCCGAAGTTTATGCTGGGGGCCCTGCTGATCTACGGCTTCTCCGTGGCGCTCTACTGCTCCACCAGGGAAAACAGGAGGCCCGGCGAGGAACACGGCTCCGCCAAGTGGGGCAGTCCCAAGCTGCTCGACCGCAAGTACCGGGACAAGGCACCCTTCCAGAATACCATCCTCACACAAAATGTCCGCATGGGGCTCAATGGGAAAGTGCACCGCCGCAACCTCCTGCAAATCGTCATCGGCGGCTCCGGCGCGGGCAAGACAAGGTTTTTCTGCAAGCCCAATCTCATGCAGGCGAATTGCAGTTTTCTGGTCACGGACCCCAAGGGGGAGACGATGCGGGCCGTGGCTCCGCTGCTCCTGAAAAAAGGCTATGTTATCAAGGTGTTTGACCTCATTGACACCGACCACTCCGACGCCTTCAACCCGTTCCCATACCTGAAGGACGACAAGGACGCCATGAAACTGGTGAACAATCTGATTAAGAACACCACGCCGAAAAATTCCACCAACAACGACCCGTTTTGGGAGAAATCCGAGATTGCCCTGGACACCGCCCTCATCCTGTATCTGCTCCATGAGGCCCCGCCGGAGGAACAAAATCTGGAGATGGTCATGTATATGATCGAGAACGGCGGGGCCAGAGAGGATGACGATGATTTTCAATCCCCCCTGGATATGCTCTTTGAGGCGTTGGAGGAGGAAGAACCGGATCATGTGGCCGTGCGGGAGTATAAGATTTTCAAGCAGGCCGCCGGTGTTGTATGCTCTAAAAGACTTCTTAATCAAGCGGTTGGGAAGTCTCTTAGAACACACAACCTAAAACCGAAGAAAGGAGCGCAAGTTATGAGAAAAAACGAGAAAATCACAGCTCTGTACGAACGACTGAGCCGTGATGACTTTGGCAAAGATGATGACCAGCAGCGTGAGAGCAATTCCATTTCCAATCAAAAGGCTATGTTGGAGGAGTTCGCCGCACGGCAGGGGTTTACGAACATTGTCCATTTCACGGACGATGGCATTAGTGGTACTTGCTTTGACCGTCCCGGATTTCTGGCAATGATGAAAGAAGTGGAAGCCGGGAATGTGGAGTACCTGTGTATCAAGGACATGAGCCGCATGGGTCGTGACTATCTGAAAGTCGGTCAGATTATGGAAATCCTGCGTCAGCGTGGCGTTCGCCTTATCGCCATCAATGACGGCGTGGACAGTGCCAGAGGGGACGATGATTTTACCCCTTTCCGCAACATTATGAACGAGTATTACGCCAGAGACACCAGCCGTAAAATCCGTTCCACTTTCCAGTCCAAAGGCAAGTCCGGCAAGCACCTCACAGGCACGGTCATTTACGGCTATCTCTGGAACGAAGCCAGAGACCAATGGTTGGTTGACCCCGAAGCCGCTGATGTGGTCAAGCGCATCTTTGCCATGACGATTGACGGCTACGGTCCGTATCAGATCGCCAGCAAACTGAAATCGGAAAAGGTGCTTATTCCGTCTGCTTACCTTGCCCAACACGGCGAGGGCGTGAACAAAAATAAGACTTTCAAAGATGTGTACGGCTGGGGTTCTTCCACCATCTGCAACATTCTTGAAAAGCGTGAATATCTGGGACACACCATCAATTTCAAGACCCGAAAGCACTTCAAGGACAAGAAAAGCCATTATGTCCCGGAGGACGAATGGACGATTTTTGAGAATACGCACGAAGCCATTATTGACCAGCAGACCTTTGACCTTGTGCAGAAAATCCGTGGGAATGTCAGACGCTACCCGGACGGCTGGGGCGAAGCAGCTCCCCTCACAGGCTTGCTTTATTGTGCCGATTGCGGCGGCAAGATGTATGTCCACCGTACCAACAACGGCAAGCGTATTTCTCAATATACCTGTTCCCAATACAGCAAAGTCCCAGTTGGAAAGCTCTGCACGACACAACACCGTATCAATGAAGATGTGGTATTGTCCCTTGTTTCCGAAATGCTCAAAGCCATTGCCGAATATGCAAAGCATGACCGAGCCGAGTTTGTCCGAGTGGTACAGGAAGCGCAGTCCAGCCAGCAGACAGCAGAGGTTAAGAAACAGCGGACACGCCTTGCCACCGCAAAGCAGAGAGTTTCCGAGCTGGAAGTCCTGCTCTGCAAAATCTATGAGGACAACATTTTAGGCAAGCTGTCCGACAGCAGATACGCCACTCTGGACGCTCAATACGAAAAGGAGCAGACCGAGCTTACCGCTGAAATCTCTGCTCTGGAAAAGGCAGTCAAGAGCTATGAGAAGCACGAAAAGGACGCTGACCGTTTTATCGCTCTGATTGACAAGTATGAGAACTTCGACAAGCTGACCATTGCTATGCTCAACGAGTTTATCGAGAAAATCCTTGTGCATGAGCGTGACCGTAAAGGCAGTATACAGACCACACAGGAGGTCGAGATTTACTTCAATTTTGTTGGGCGATTCGTTCCCCCGGCGTTTGGAGAAGCGGAGCTTACCCCGGAGGAATTAGAGGAAATCCGCAAGCGTGAGGAACGCAAGGACAGGCTTCATCAGAACTACTTGAAGCGGAAAGCCAGCGGAGCGCAGAAGCGATACGAGGACAAAATCAAGGAGAGGAAAAAGGCGGAAATCGAAGCCAAGAAAGCCGCCATTCGTGCAGAGGACATTGCAAAGGGCGTGTTCGTCCCTGTCAGCAGTTTACCGCAGAGAGAGCCGATGAAAGGAGTACAAACAGCATGAATATCACTTACACACGGAACGGCGATTATCTTATCCCGAACATCGTTATCCGCAAGACCAAGCCCATCGGTCACTATGGCAGACTTCGCAAGGCGTATCTGGAAATGCACCGCCCGATACTGTTCAATGAGCTGGTGCTATCCGACAAGCTCTTTGAGCATTGCGCCGAGATTGACGAAGCGGCACGAAACCGCATGGAGCTGATCGTGCGGTCACTGGCAGAGCAAAACGGCGTGACCGAGCAACTAAAAGCCAAAAACCAAATGGAATGGGTGCGGCAGATGAACGCTTGCAAGGCACAGGCAGAGGA
>OJPN01001530.1_pt1 | contig 16152 bp, 10 predicted proteins | sample 1598511 | NCBI WGS metagenome assembly OJPN01 (sample SAMN03922485, study PRJEB24848) | human gut metagenome | isolation source: stool sample | host: Homo sapiens | place: Germany | collected 2011-05
TAGGGCCAAGATAAAAAATAGAAACTGAATATGGAATATTTTTATTCACACATAGCTGAAAACGATCTTAATCGTGATTTTATTGTCGCTCTTCGTAACTACGCAGAAGAGGTAAAAGAACAAATATATCTTCTTCAGCATCCTTTAACGGATTCAAAATATAGTTATGAAGTTCATGATGTAGGTATTGTTTTGATGAGGAAGCACAAAATTGCTTTTGTTTCTTTTAAAAAAGATAATAGAGATCAATTTGAAGACTATAAAACAGATGTACTTGAAGATATTAATTCATTAAGCGATACTTATGGCTATCGTAATCTTGTTGGTAGAGTGCGTAAATGGGAAAATGAGATAACAATATCTTGTTTTTTAGATAAAATTGATGATTATGTACAGTGGATTAAACAACTAGAACTTCATGACGAAAATCAATATAGGAGATTAGAATTAATTATAACTCTTTTTATTGGTAGTATCAATGATGTTTCAAACCTGTCTTTAGAAAAATCAACAAGTATTATTGAACGTGTAAAACAGAAAATACAAGTATTTGATGGAGAACAAACTAGGTTTATCTATGGAGATTACACAGGAACAGGAAAACAAATAATAGTACAAGGATTATCAGGAACAGGAAAGACAGAACTTTTATTGCATAAATTAAGAGAAATATATCTGACAGATCCCCAATTGCCTATTGGTTTTACTTGTCATAACAAAATATTAGCAGATAGCTTAAGAAAAAGGATTCCTGATTTTTTCAATTTCATGAAAGTAAAGAAACAAATAGAATGGGATAAATTGCTTTGTGTTAATGCATGGGGACAATCAAGTTCTATAACTTCTGGAATATACCGTTATATCTGTAATTATTACGATATTCCTTTTTGGAACTTTAGGCAATGTGGTTCTTTTAATAATGCTTGTAAAAAGGCTATAGAAGAACTTAAATCTATTAAAATCAAAAACAATTTTGCTTTTTCTTATATATTTATTGATGAAAGTCAAGATTTTGATGATTCTTTTTTCACGTTGTGTGAAATGGTTACTGAACACAAAGTGTTTATTGCTGGCGACATATTTCAAAGTATTTTTGAAGAAAATGCAAAGACTAAAAGGACTCCGACATTATTATTAAGTAATTGTTATCGTACAGATCCAAAAACTCTAATGATAGCGCATGCTTTAGGGTTAGGACTTTATGAAAAAAAGAAATTATGGTGGTTAAAGGAAGAAGAATGGAAACAATGTGGTTATATTGTAGAAAAAAAAGAGGATGTATTCTCTCTTACTCGATATCCCTTACATCGTTTTGACGATGACAATGATGAATTTCGAAGTTTTGAAATGTTAAGGACAGATGACTTTTGCAATGGTATAAAAAAAATATTAATAAAAATCAAAGAGGAATTTCCTGATGTTAGCCCTGAAGATATTGGTATTATATATATTGATGATGAAAGTTACATTTATGATTTGTCTTCTAATATAGTCAATATTATAAATATGCAATTTGAATGGAAAACAAATGTAGCTTATGAAACAAAGCATACAGCTAAAGATTCTGTTTTTATTAGTAATCGAAATAATGTAAAAGGACTTGAGTTTCCTATAGTTATTTGTATCACAAAGAAAATTCATTCTACAATTTCATATCGAAATACTTTATACACTATGCTGACTCGTTCTTTTATTCGTTCTTATCTTTTAATTGAAAAAGGTGAAGAAAATGGACTTACAGCAGAAATTTTACAAGGTATACGTATGACATTAAGAAACAAAAAGATAGAAGTAACGGCTCCAACACAGGAGGAAACACAAGATATGCTAAAATGGTTTGAAGGTGCGAAGCGAGTGGAATCTTTAGCAGAGAAACTAAAAAAAGTATTTAAAGAGCTGAATATAAACGACATGAAAGTGCAAGAAAGTATTCTTGCAGCTATTAATATTGATAAAATAAAAAATTTAGATTATGAAAAATTAAAAACAATGGTTAGCTTAATGAGTTCAATGATATGAAAAGAGTAATAATTCCTATAGAAAACTATGAATTAGATGATTATAAGACTCATAAAGATGGAATGAAAGACTATGCATATTTAATTCTTTTAATATCGCGTAAACTTATAAGTTTTCCTTATTTAAGCGAAGAAAATATTAATAGTATTTCAAAACCTTTTTTGATGATGGATATATGCAAAAATTCTAGAGCTTTTCTTTTTATTTCTCACAATAAATATTTTTGTGTCTCTTATCCATTAAATATAAAACAGGATGGTAATAATGTGAAAATTTACTCTACGGAAAAAAATGTAGAAGTAACTAATCAAGTTATATCTGAATGTATTGGAATTATCAGTTCTTTAGCAACAAATGGCAATTTTATTGATGCATGGATGAATGATGATGGTTCTAACACTCAGGCTTCCTTAGATATTCTGGAATTATTACTTCATACAGAACCTAGTTATTTGCGATACGATTATGATCCAATAACGGCAAAAGGCAAGGAAGCAAGGCATCCTGTACATCATTTGGATATTAATATGTCAAGAAAGGGAAAATACAAATTAGGACTTTATGAACATTTATCTCCCAAAGATTTTGTTGATATAGTAAGTGAAGATAAAGATTGTCACTTTTTATCTAAATATGTAGCATGTATTCCTAAAAGAACTCAAAAGAAGAAAGGTCGGAATCTAAAAAAGAAAAGATAATATCTATTTATGTATTTGTTGTAACCCCACTCCGCTGTTTCATGGGAAGCCGGCGGAGTGGGGTTGTTTTTATGGCTTCGGTTACAGGAGCTATAACTTTAGCTTGGGTTTGGGCTTTTCGGGCCGGTCAGGATCGGGATCGTCCTTGTTGCCGGACTTGGGGATGCCTCCGATGACGAGCTTGCCGCCAAGCGCTCCCATTGCCTCTTTGATGCTGATGCTTTTGGGCATTCCGCTTAGTTTGGGCGGAGTGCGCTGCCTGTCGGCGAGGAAGTCGGGCATCCGGTGGACATAAGGCTCGGCAGGGGGCGTGTCCTGTGTGGGGACACTGCCCGGTGAGGAACTGCCGGGCGGAGCATCGGCGACGGGTATGCCGGCGGCGGGGGCGTTATCCTGTCCGTCGGGCGTTACCGGTTGGGAGGGCACGACTTCGATCACTCCGTCGGTGCTTTTTTCCTGCGCATCCACTGATTTGAGGGAGAGCAGGATCTTGCGGTCGAGAGCGGCAAGGTCGGCCTTGAGCTGCTTCAGCTCGTCCTCCTTTTTCCAGACTTCCCCGACGACCTGTTCCAGGACGGGGAGTTCCTTCTCAATGGCTTCGTTGTCCCTCGTGTATTTCTCTATCAGGCGGGGGATGCTGTCGAAGGCGTTGATGAAGTTCTGGCAGGCGGTTTTCGGATCGACCGCCAAGCGGCCGTTGTTATAGTTGTAGAGGAAGTTGCCTTCACCACGCACGAAGAAACGGTTCTCGCAGAAGTCCAGACCGTCCTTGACGGTGGTGTCGGTCTTGACAACGATGTCGAAGCCATAGAGCGAGCCGATGACCTTCGGCTGGCCGTGCGTGCGTTCCCTGTCCTCTATCTCGTGGAGCTTGGCGGCAATCACTTTCGGATCATCGCCTGCCACGCCGTCAATCTTCAAGGGGTTGAGCCTGTTGCCCTCCTTGTCGTACTGCATACGGCTCTCGATGGCGGCCTTGTCCTTCCTGACACGGGCGATGATGTCATCGTTGCTTGCCCGGTTCGCCAGGAAAGTTTCCAGTTTGATGCGTGATTCCCCCTTGCCACGCTGGAAGGCCTTGCGCTCCCCTTCCATGCCGGCAATCCGCTTCTCCAACCGTGCCTTGTCGAGCAGGTCGGTATTTCCGGAAAGCACTGCCACGTACTCTGAGAAAGGTATGCCTCCCTTCTCGTCCATGCCTCCCTCGTCGATGGTACGGCAACCCATGTTGTTCTGCTTGAGCTGGGTGATGAAAAGCTGCTTGTTGTAAAGCAGGTTGAACTTGTAGCTGTCAAGCGATTTCTCCACGGCGTAGATTATCACGTCCACCTTGTTGTCCGCATAGAGTTTGGCCACCTCGTTGCCCTTTCGGATGCCCCGGCCGTCCCGCTGCTGCAAGTCCGAAGGCCGCCACGGTGCGTCGAGATGATGGATGGCTACACACCGCTTCTGGGCGTTGACTCCCGTGCCCAGCATTTCAGTAGAGCCGAAGAGAACACGTATCTTTCCCTCGTTCATCGCCTCGATCATCGCCTTTCGCTTCTTCTCGGTCTTGGCTTCCTGAATGAAACGTATCTGGTCTTCGGGGATGCCGTGATCCTCCACCAGCTTGCGCTTGATCTCGCTGTACGGATTCCACTGGTCGGGCTTGTAGGTTCCCAAGTCCGAGAAAACGAACTGAGTGCCTTTATGCCCGGCGTATTTATTGTAATACTTCGCAATCATATCGGCGCAATGGGTGGCCTTGTTGTCCTTGTCGTCGCCGTAGGAAAGCGGATCGATGAGCCGCATGTCGAGCGACATCTTCCGGGCGTAGTCGGTGGCAATGAGCATCTTCGCCTTCTCTTCCCTCTCGTTCAGTGGCGGGCGGCCCAGTACGGTGGCATTGCCGGTCTTGGCGAACTCGATGAGCTTCTGTATGAACTCCCTCTGGTCGGGCGTCGGGGGTATGTTGTGCAGTATCTCGTTCTTCTCCGGACGGTCGATGCCGATGTCGGCTGCGGTACGGAAGTCGGTGATCTCGGAATAGAACGAAGCGAGTTCCGGAACCTTGATGAAGTAGCGGAAACGCTCTTTCTGCACCACCTCGTTGGTGACGGAGAACTCGTAATCGACGGACTTCCGGGCAAACACCGCCGCCCATGCGTCAAAGGAGTTGATCCCCTGACGCTCCAATTCCCGGGGGCGCAGGTACTTGAAGAGCAGGTACAGCTCGGTCAGCGAGTTGGAAATGGTGGTTCCCGACAGGAAGGTGGCTCCCAGGTCCTTGCCGGTGCGCTGCTGGATGGTGCGCAGGGCGAAGAGCATGTTGAGCGCACGCTGGCTGCCCTCGCTGTTGCCCAGACCTGCCACACGGTCGTGCCGGGTGGTGAACATCAGGTTCTTGAACCGGTGCGACTCATCGACAAAGAGGTGGTCGATGCCCATGCGCTTGAAGTCCGCCACGTCGTCCTTGCGGGTTTCGATCTCGTGGAGCAGCTCTTTCAGCCTGACCTCAAGGTTCATCTTGCGTTTCTCCATGCCCTTGATCTGTGCGTTGCTCACTTCCGCACCCTGCTGGTAGAGGACTTCGAGGTTCTCTTCCACACTGTCCAGTTCCTGTTGCAGGATGTCACGCTGGATTTCGGGGGACTGCGGTATCATGCCGAACTGCTCGTGCGAGAGGATGATGGCGTCCCAGTCGTTGTTCTTCATCCGGTGGAAAATCTCGACACGGCGCTCCGGCGTGAAGTCCTCCTTGCCGGGATAGAGGACTTTGGCGTTCGGGTAGGCGGTGGCGAAGGTCTGTGCGATCTCGTGGATGTTCGCCTTCAGGCCGGTGATAAGGGGCTTGTTCGCCAGTCCCAGACGCTTCATCTCGTAGGCGGCACAGCACATGATGAGCGTCTTGCCGCCACCCACCTCGTGATCGGCGATCCCCCCTCCGTTCTGCTTGAGCATCCAGATGCAGTCCTTCTGGCTGGGATACAGGTCGGGAATGCCCAGCCCCTTGAGGTCAAGACCGGGAAAGCTCTGGTGCGAGCCGTCGTACTTGGGACGGACGAAGCAGTTGAACTTGCGGTTGTACATGTCCGCCATTTTCCGCTTGAACTCCGGCGACTGTTCCATGAGCCAGTCGGAGAAGCCGTTACGGATCTCGTCAATCTTGCTGTTGGCAAGTAGGGTAACCTCCGGATCACGTATCTTCATTTCCTTGCCCGTCTTGTCCAATACGGTCTTGGTGATGTTGGGCGTGGTGTTGTGGATGGCATGGCGCATAAGGGCGATGCCGTTGAAGATGCGGCTTTCCGAACGCACCGAATATTGGTTCATGATGCGTGGGGAGGTCATGTCGGCCCTGATGCTGTATTCGTCACTGCTGGCGGTATAACGGACGGACACGTCCGTGTCGAACAGCCATGAGGCGTAGCGGCTGTACACTCCCGCCGGTATCCAACGCTCGCCGAAATTGAAATCCAGATCCTCGAAAGGTATGGGCGCGGGAAGCGACTGCCGCAGGGCTTCGAGGGAAATACGTGCCTCGCCGTTGTCGGGATGCGACTGCAAATATTCCTCGATGTGTTCGGCCTTGGCCATGACGTTGCCGGAAATGAAACGGTCGGCAATCTCGTAGTTCTTCGAGAGGGGATTGTAAAATATCCGTCCACGCAGTTCCTCCAACAAGTCAGATTGCGATTTGTCGGTCAGGGACTCCATGTACGCCATGTCCACGTTGCCGTACTTGTTGAGCGAGGCGGTGAGCGCCTCGTGCACGTCATCGGTATGGGTGATCTCGTTGATGTTGTACGAAACGGGATGGTCGAAGATGTCGGCCTTGACCGCCCGGCCGTCGATGTAACGTTCCAGTGACAATATCTCACGGTTGCCCGCATCCATGCGGAACAGGTCGATGTTCTTCCTGTCGTTCAGATTGCCGAACTGACGGATGAAGTCATCGTAAAGAGTGTTGAGCATGGTGCGCAATGCCGGATTTGCGGCATGGGCGGCCGCCTCGTTCTCGTACAGGTGATGGTAGGTGTCACGTATCTCGATGTAGAGCGACGCACGGCGTCGCTGGCGTTCGGGCAGATCCAACGGGTTGAATACCGGTGCGGCCCCGCCAATGGCGGAGAGGTAGCCTATCTGCCCGTCATCGTCCACAAGGGAGCCGTTGCGGTGGTGTCCCTGCAGGCCGGCCGGATAAGGACGGGGCTTCATGCGTTCCTGCCGTGCGGCCTCTTCCTCCTGCCGGCGGCGTTCCTGTTCCTGCCGTTCCCGCTCCTGCCGCTCTTTCTCTTGGGGAGTCGGTTCGGCCGGGGCGGGATGTTGTTCCAACGGTGGCATATCGAAAAGGGACAACTGCCCGGAGTCCTTCTTCGTGCTCCTTGTTTTCCTTTTCCTGACCTGTGAACGCTCCTCTTGTGTGAAGCCGAAAAGGTCGTACAGGGACATGACCGGCTCCGGCGTGGTCTTTGCGGCGGTTGGCCGGGCATCCGTTGAGGGCTGCTCCGGCGTGGAAGTCCGACGCTCCACCTGTACCGCCTGTCGATCCGTAGAAGTGGAATGTCCGTTCATGTTACCGGACCGGTTGATTTCCCGCACCTGTGCGATGCGTTGCTGCATGGTTTCCGCCGGACGGCTCACCAGATTGCGGAACTCCTGCACGGGTGAATGGCGGAGATACAAGTCCAGATCGAGTTGTTCCGAGAGGTTGCGGTCAAGGAAATACTTCATGTCGGCGGCGATGGCTTCCATACCCCCGTCATGCAGGTAGATGCGTGCCGGCTTGCCGTAGGGATCGGTACCGACATGGCCACGTGTATGCACGATGGCGGCGGTATGCTCGAAATACTCGTTCTGCGTCGTCCCGTCGGCCTGCGTGCCGATTTCCACGAAAGACCGTTCGAGTGACGTATATTCCCTTTGGGAAAGCGTGTCCTTCTGCAAGATGACCAGGTCGCTGCCCACCTCCGTACCGGCATAGTCGGTAAAGAGGTTGTTGGGCAGGCGGACAGCCGATAACAGCCGGGATCGGTTCATCAGGTATTGCCTTACGGGATAGGCCATAGCGGAGTTCATCACCCCCTGTGAGGTGATGAAGGCGAGGACACCTCCCTCACGGACGGCATCCAGCCCTTTGGCGAAGAAATAGTTGTGCAGGCTGTTCAGCGCAAAACGCCTCGCCGTGCCGTTGTCGAAGGAGGGATCGAAAACACGTATGTCACCGAAGGGGATGTTGCTGCTCACCACATCGAAATAGCCGTTGCGGTGCGGGGGCAACTCCTCGAAGCCCTTGATATTGACCTGCGCTTCGGGATGGAGCCGGGCAAGGATGCGGCCGGTAAGCAAATCCTTTTCATAGGCAACAATTTCGGGAATGTTGCCGGATGCGGAGTGGCATTGCGGTCGGAAGGCCGAGACAAAATTGCCGGTTCCCGATGAAGGATCGAGAAAACGGCCGGGCGACACTCCGTGTTCGCCCAAAGAAGAGGCAATGGCATTGACAATTGCCGGCGGCGTGTAGAAAGCGGTAAAGGTGGATGCCTTCACGCTTTCCACCAGCCTCCTGTACTCACGCTCGTCAGCTGCTCCGTCACGCAGGACATTGTGAAGTTCCGTAATCAGGGGGAACAGTTCACGGTCGGCCTGTGTCCAGCGGAGTATGTCGGTGAGTTTCCCGAAAGGGGAAAGAACCGCCTTGATACCTCCGAACCCGGAGTAGGCGGCGAGTATGCCCGCTTCCTCCGGTGTGGCGGTGCGCTGTTCCTTCTCCAAACGGAACATCAGCCGGATTGCCTCTATATTGTCCCTGAGATGCGCCTTTTTATTATAAGCCATTCTCTTCCAACCAGATTACAACCGTACCTGTCAGCTCGTCATAGAGCTGCCCGAACTCCGGGCTGAACATGAAATCATCCGAGAGCGTATAGCCGGCGAAGACCTTCCGGCATTCGGGAAGCAGCTGCAAGGCCACGCTGCGTGCGCTGCCTTCGGGGACTTCGGCGGCGAACTCGTTCCAGAGGACGGTAACCAGCGTGTCCAGAGGAGAGAAATGCAACCCCTGAAAAAGCAGGGCGTTCGCCTGTTGTGCCGCATCGTCGTAGGTCAGGCCGGAACGGACGGCTGCGCTGAAGGCTTCGGCGGCCTGCTCGCTGCGGGTGGCGACAAAAGACTCGTCATCCGCCAAATCGGGATGCGACTCACGCAGGAAGGCCAACAGGGTAAGACGGTAGTAAGACAATTCATCCGGTTCTTCCGCTACGGATACCGGCACGTTGGATTTATTCTGATTCATATAATTATCGGATTATTAAGTGATACAATTCCGGACGGGTTATCTCTTCCTGCCGCTTTTTTCTCCCTGCGGTTTCCTGTCCGGGAAGGAATAGCCTACGGTAAAATCGGGATTAAGCACCAGTGCGGCATCGAAGCTCCTGCCCTCACGGTTCCTGAAGCCTTTGACAAGAGGGGTGCGGCCTGTGGTCACCAGCCCGACAATCTGTTTGTCGGTCAACACCTTGCCTCCCTTGTTGCGGAACAGGGTGAATCCGCAATCGACATCGGCGCATTTGGCGACCTTGTCGAAGAACAGGATGCGGCTCTTCTTGCATTTGGGACAGGTGCATTGCTCCCCTGAAGGAGCGACATCGAGGGTGGCGGCCAGCAGTTCGGCAACGATCTGTGCGGTATAGACCTCTATGTCCCGGCGGAAAGAGGGCGCATCGGCCTCTCCGGTTTCTATTTTGGCGAGGGTATCCTCCCACGCCGCTGTCATTTCGACATCGGCAATCTTCTTGTCCTTTACCGTATCGTAAACCGCCAGTCCTTTTTCGGTGGGCACAAGGTTCTTCTTGTCCCGGCGTATATAGTTACGGGCGAACAATGTCTCGATAACGGCCGCACGGGTGGCCGGAGTTCCGATACCGGCCTCCCGGATTGCGGTACGCAGCTGCCCGTCGCCGATCTCCCTGCCGCAATGCTCCATAGCGGAGAGCAGCGAACTCTCGGTATGCAGCGGTTTGGGTTTGGTCTGCTTCTCCACCGTTTCGGAAGCGAGCAGCGGCAGGGTTTCATCCGTCTGTAACTCCGGCAATGTGGTTTCCTCCACCTCCTCTTCCGGTTCGCCACGCACGGCACGCCAACCGGCGGATTTGACGACCGCCCCCTTGAGGGTGAATATCTCACCGCCTGCGGACAAGGCAACTTCGGTCATTTCCTTGACGCAATGCGGGGAGAAGGCTTCGAGCAGGCGTGCGGCAACCATTTCGTAGATAGCCCGCTCGTCCTGCGACAGACCTTCGGGCAGGTTCTCGGTAACGAGCAGCGCATGGTGGTCGGTGACTTTGGCATCATCGACCGGACGGCGGTTGAGCGGTGTGTCCCGCAAAGCGGATGCGATGGCGGCGAAGCGTGGATATTGTTGCAAGAGCGTTATGCGTGAGGGAATCTCCTCGAAGACATCTTCGGATATATAACGGCTGCCGGTACGTGGGTAACTTAGCACCTTCTTCTCATACAGGCTTTGCGCAAGCGTGAGCGTCTTGTCGGCCGAGAAGTCCAGTTTGCCGTTTGCCTCTTTCTGCAAGGCGGTCAGGTCATAGAGCAGCGGCGGTTCCTGAACGGCTTCCCTGCGCTCTACGGAACTGACGGCAAGCATACCGCCGTCCTCTACCTCACGTAGCCCGGCAGTGGCCGTTTCAAGGTCATCGAAGCGGTTCCGTGACAGTGCGGAGAAGGCGATGCCGTCCTTGGCCGCCGAAACCTTTATCTGGAAATACTTCCGGGGTACGAACTGTTTGTTCTCCCGGTATCGTGAGCAGATCATCGCCAATGTGGGTGTCTGCACCCGTCCCAAAGAGAACACGCCCTGCCCGGCGGCAAGGCTGAGCGCCTGAGAACTGTTGATGCCCACGAGCCAATCCGCCTCGCTGCGGGCCTTGGCGGAGAGGTAAAGATTGTCGTAAAGGCTTCCCTCCCTGAGATTCCGCAACCCCTCACGGATGGCCTTGTCGGTGAGCGAGGAGATCCACAGACGGACAAAGGGTTTGGTACAGCCGAGATAGTTGTACACGTAACGGAAAATCAACTCTCCCTCACGACCTGCGTCGGTGGCGACGATGATGGACTCGCACCTGTCGAACAGCTCCCGGAGCACTTCCAGCTGCCTGACCACTCCGGGATCGTCCTTGTACACCTTACCCTCCCGCACCTGACGGGGTACAAGCCTGAACTCCTGCGGCAATATGGGGAGGTGTTCCCGGCGGAAGCCGGAAAAGCCGTAGCTTTCGGGCATGGCAAGACCGACCAGATGCCCGAATGCCCATGTTACGGCATATCCGTCCCCCGTTAGATACCCGTCTTTCCGTTGGCGTGCGCCCACTACGGACGCTATGCCCTGTGCCACGCTGGGCTTTTCTGCAATGATAACTTTCATATAATTATTGTATTATTCATGTGAATGATCAGATGGATACCCCTTTCTTATCGGCTTTCTGTACCGGGCGGTTCCGGCTGACGGCGTTTGCCGGCTTCGTTCCGTCCTGACGGACGGCCGCCTGCTGCGACTGTTCCTGTTTCTTGCTCTTGTCCGGGTTCCATTTGAAGAAATCGAACTTCGCCCGCTCGTGGTTGACACGGACGAAAGCACTGAACAGGTTCCCCTCGTTGTCGGTCATGTCCTTGATGTAGGTCGCCTTGCCCTGTGCCAGTGATGCCTGCTGTTCTTCGGTAAGGTCTTTCCCCTTCAGCCGTGCGGGGATTACCAGCCCACGCTCCTGCTGCCGGTTCTGTTCCTGTTCCTGAGCTGCGGTCTGCTCCTGCCGGCGGGCGATTCCCTTGAAGTCATAGTCGAATCCGCCCTTGCACGCATTGAACTGCAAACGTGCATCATAATGACGCTGCTTTTTCTCCGACCACATGTTTTCGACAAGGACGGACTCGCCGTTTGCGATGCGTTTTCTCTGTTCGTCGGTCAACGCCGTGCCGTTCACCTCTGCGGGAATGGTTATCCCGCTGACCGGTATGTGATGGAGCCGGTTGGTCTTGGGATTGAGCGATACCAGACACGGCTCACGCACGCCTCCGGCCAGTTCGAGTTCCACCACGCAACCCGCATTGCCTTTTTCCAGCAGGTTCTGTTTCACTTCGGGAGTGAACTCCACGTTGAAATACGGCGTGTCCAGTTCCGGATAACGCTTGCAACATTCGATCTCGTTCCGGAGCGTACCGTCGGGATTCTCCGCCAGACGGATGCAGGCGGGAGTTTCAAACTCTATCCCCTCGATAACGGTTTTCAGGGTGAGTACGGCGGATTCGTTGCCGTTGAGCAACCGTCTGAGCCCCGGTTCTCCTAACGTTTCGGGTGTTACCCCCATGCGCTCAAGCTGCTGCCAGTCCACCTGTTCCATACTCCAGCGGGTGGATTGCTCCGTTCCGCCCCCGCCGGACTGCTGTTGTGCCTGCTGCCGGCTCTGTACGTACTGTTCCGTGTCAAGACGGTATTCGTCCAGCAAGGCAGAATTACTTTCGGGCTGCTTGAACAGGCCGACAAGCTCCTTGGCGGAGGCAAGCAAGTCTGCCGGAAGGTGATAGAAGCGGAAGTCGGACGGCCGCTCGAACTGTCGTTTCATGTTGAGGAAGAACGTTTCGAGTATAGACACGTTGCGGTCTATCCGCATGAACTGATCCGAAGGCTTTGCCCCTGCCAACGGTCTGGTCTTGAGTCCCCCTTCGGGTTCGATGTCCTCCACCACGTGCGGGGTGTTGCCTTCGGCGGCGTTGGTCACTACCAATACCTCGTCTTTCAGATCTTTCAGTTTTTTGTCCATAAAGTGAATGAGTTTAATTGTGATACAATCAGGTTAATTGCGGCACGAAAGTAGAGGTAAGAGGCTATGGCGCAAAGGGAAAGGAGGGAATGGGGAACGAGTGGCTACGGGATGGCATGAAGTGGCCTGCCGGCAAGAAAGAATGACGTTCCGATACAAAAACTTCAAAATAAAAAGCGTACCTTCGCAACAAGAAACATAAAAAAGGACAATCCGATATGATTACCAACCGGGAAGAAGTGATAGACAAGGCATTCAAGGTGTTTTTGAGGATGAATTACGAGAAAGCGAGTATCAGCACGCTGGCAAAAGCCTGCGGGGTGGTAAAGACAGGGGTGGTATATTATTTTCCCCACAAACTCGATCTGTTCATGGCGGTAGCGGACAAGTATGCCATACAGATGCAGACACCGGCCAACAAGTTTGCCGGGCCGACGGAAACGCTGGCAGGATTTATAGAGCAGTATGTGGCAGGAGTGAGTACGGCCATGAACCGTATCATCAAACAGGTGCGATGCTGTGCGGACGACAATGAATGCTGTCCCAACTTCTACTATTTTCATTTTCTTTCCCAAGTGAGGATGTATTATCCCGGAGCCCGTGAGAAAATAGAAGAAATATTCCGCAAGGAACACGAGTTATGGAGAACAGTCATACAGAAGGCAAAGGATAGCGGTGAAATAAAGCAAGATACGGATGTGAAAAAGACCGCTCCGCTGTTCCGCCAAGTGTTTCTGGGCATGTCCTACGAGCAATCGTTCCTGAACGGTCTGGACGTAGAAGAATTGAAGGAGAAGTTCGATTGTCTGTACTCGCTCCTGAAAGCCTGACTCCTTTTTTAGCAATATTTAAAAGACTCCGATAAAAATATTTTCTGAACAACCGTTCAGATTTCAATACTTTGCTTTATCTTTGAGGCATGAAGCAACAGCCAGAGATATGGACAAGGTACAGAAGCAACGGTCAAACATCGTCCTGTACAGGGAAAAAAAGGACGGTGAACAGTACATACGGATAGAGTATGCAGGCGATCCGGCAATAGCCCTACTGCTCGCCCAAGATACGGACGTGGAAAAGACGGACAACGGTTCCGCCTACATGACGGCTGCCGCCTTTAAACTGCCGGATTTCTACGACCGCTATTCTCCCCACGCTTACATAGATTACAGCCGGGTGTACGTACGGCATCCCAAACCACAGCGGACATACGTATTGCCGGAAGGCTATCTGGAACTGCTGGAACAGAAGCGGTACAGTCCCTCGACCGTGAAAACCTACCGTGCCTATTTCAGCGACTTCATGGAATACCACAAGGGACGGAGCATCGACCGCCTGAAAGTGGCGGACATCAACAAGTATATCCTCTATCTCGTAAACGAGAAGAAAATCTCCGTTTCGCAGCAGAACATGCGCATCAACGCAATCAAGTTCTATTACGAGCAGGTGAAAGGCGGCAAACGGCAATATTACGGCGGCATCACACGGGCCAAAGAGTACAAGACGTTACCCGAAGTGCTGAGCCGGGACGAGGTCAAACGTATCCTCTCCTGTCTGACGAACCGGAAACATCACTGCATGATTTCCCTGATCTATTCCGCCGGTCTGAGAAGGAGCGAACTGCTGAACCTCACCCCACAGGACATTGTCAGTGAACGGATGCTGGTACGCATCATGGGCAAGGGTAAGAAATGCCGTTACTCGCTGTTGTCGGAAAAGGTGCTGCACGAGCTTCGGGAATATTTCAAGGAATACCGTCCGAAGAAATGGCTGTTCGAGGGCGATACTCCCGGCGAGCAATACTCGGCAAGCGCACTGGTGAAAGTGCTGAAAGAAGCCGCACAGCGTGCCGGCATCAAGCATCGTGTACACGTACACACGGGAAGGCATAGTCATATTTCTTCTTTATTGAAAATGAGAAGCTTGCAAAGACCGGTTTATTAATAGGTAACGATTTAGAAACGAGCGAAGTTCTGTATCTTACCTTGTTTTGCATTAAATCAAAAGAACACTTCTCTATGTGCAAAGGTACAATTTTTTATCTGAAATCTAATATGTTATACCTATGAAGTTCTAAAAGAAATGATAAAAAGCGTTTTCTTATTGGGTTGTTAATTGAGTTAAATAAAATGTTAAACATATAATTTCGCAGATTATCATCTGATTATCAATTAAAAATATTATCATATTCAAAAAAAGGATACGAATATGATATACGGTTACATAAGAGTTAGCAGCGACAAACAGACTGTCGAGAACCAACGTTTTGAAATCAACAAGTTCTGCGAAAATGAGAAATTGAAGATTGATGGTTGGATTGAAGAGACCATCAGTGGTACTAAATCCTACGACAAACGTGAATTAGGAAAGCTATTAAAGCAAGTACAGAAAGATGATTTGATCATTTGTGCAGAACTATCTCGTTTAGGACGTAATCTATTCATGATTATGGAGATACTGAATATCTGTATGACTAAAGAATGTCGAGTATGGACTATAAAAGACAACTATCGTCTCGGTGATGATATACAAAGTAAGGTGCTCGCCTTTGCTTTCGGGCTGTCAGCAGAGATTGAGCGCAATCTGATTTCACAACGTACAAAAGAAGCACTTGCCCGGTTAAAAAAAGAAGGATATCAAATTGGCAGAGGGAAAGGACGACGCAATAAGAAGTTAAATGCTAAATGCGTAGCAAAACACAAATACATAGAAAGTCAAATGGCAAAAGAAATAAGTGTGCCTCAGATTGCCAAGAAATTGAAGATTGCAAGGGGTACACTATATCGTTACTTGGCATACACCGGATTAAGGATACCAACAAAATCAAAAAATGGAAGGTGGGAACGCGGTATCTATTAACCGTCCGTTTTTTGAAGACTAATTCCGGCAAGAAAGGGGAAGGTATGCCCGTTGTTCGTAACCCTCAATTCTATTTTAGGGAGGGATTGTGTTGGAGTGACATTAACACGACTTTTCTCAAATGTAGAATTAAGCAAAAGAGTATTCATGATGTAAAAAGCATGAGTGTATTTGGCGTTTGCAACAAAGTACCCGAAAATTACATTTTGTGCGTAATCAATTCGACCCTGATTAGTTATTACGTTGATACATTTATAAATAACACTCAAACATTTCAAATTAACGATGCACGACAATTACCGATTATCGTTCCAACGGTTGAACAATTGTCATTTTGTGACACCTTGGCAAAGGATGCAATAGCGCAAAAGCTAAAAGGAGAGATACCCCAAAGCGTACAAGAAAAATTAGATGATTTTATAAAATGTCAGGTCTTTGGTTTGGTATAGGGAGGGCTTTTGTTGGATAGATGTAAACTCTACCTACCTTAAAGCAAGAATTAAAGCAAATGGCGTCTTTGATGTGTTGAGTATGAGTCTATTCACAATGACAAACCTTCCTGATTGGTACTATGTAGCCCTAATAAATTCAGAATTTATTAGCCTATATGTTGACAATTTTATCAACAATACTTCTCATTTTCAGATAAATGACGCACGGCAGCTACCTATAATAATCCCTCAACAGGAAGCATTTGAATCATTGCAAAAAATAGTTGCTGATTGCATCAGCCTCAAAAGAACAGCAGCTGTCTCTTATACACATCTGACGCT
>OJPN01001555.1_pt1 | contig 15964 bp, 11 predicted proteins | sample 1598511 | NCBI WGS metagenome assembly OJPN01 (sample SAMN03922485, study PRJEB24848) | human gut metagenome | isolation source: stool sample | host: Homo sapiens | place: Germany | collected 2011-05
GATAGGCGACGGACGACATCTTTCAGTATCGTCTATGCATTAGCTAGTTTTCTCATCTTTATCCATAAAATTGTCTTGGGATGTCGCGGCTGTCAATGCAGGTCCGGGACTGTCGCTCGGTACGACAGCCCCGGAGCGGCGGGGGGAGGTGTGGTGTACCCCGCCGCGGGATCGGAAGGGCGGCACGGCCGCCTTGCCGAATATCTGCCGCCATGCCGGGCCCGGAAGCGAGGGAACAGGCCGGACATGGCGGGAAACATGGTCGCTACACCGGCGGCATGATGTAGAAGTCCAGACCGAGGACCACGACGGTGAACCAGAAGTAGAGGATCGTCAGCAGCACGGAGATGAGCGCCGCGATCATGCCCCAGACGAACATGGTGCGGAGGTTGGCGCCATAACCGGCCACGATGCCCTGGGCACCGGTGGCGGAAGCCACTGCGTACGACCAGCTGATGGCCGAGCCCGTCACCCAGACCCAGGGCACGGCCCCAAAGGCCAGCCCGCGCCAGTTGGCCATGGATTCGATGGCCAGGGGTACCATGACACCGGCGGCCGCGGTATCGCTGGTCACCTGGGACAGGGCGTTGGAGGCCACGCTCCAGGCCACGATGGACAGGGTGTCATTGATGCCGACCAGGGGCGTGATCCAGCTCCCGAACACCGTACCGGCGCCCGTGGTGGCCAAGATCTTGCTCAGGGCCACAGAGGCGGGCCACATGAAGAGGATGGTGATGGGGAAATGCTCGCGCAGGGCCTTGACGGACAGGATGGTCTCATCCTTGGCGTTGCGGGCGGGCCAGAACAGCATGAGCAGCGGGATGATGCAGAACAGCTGGGTCGGCTTGAGCCAGGCCCATTGGGGCCCCTTGGTGTACGGAGCGTACAGGGGCTGAAGGACGGCCAGGAGGATGGCCAGGGCGAAACCGTAGAGGGAGACCTTTTCCTCATAGGTCATGGGGCCGAGCTTTTCCAGCTCCTGCCGGTAAAACTCCTTGCTGCCGCTGAAGCGCTCCATATCCGTGTGCATGAAGTACATCATAAGGCCCACACCGGCGATGACCAGCAGGGAGACGGGCACCATGCGCAGGGTCCAGTCGATGAAATAGATGTCGTGCCCCAGGTACTTGTTGAGCAGGCCATAGGTCACCACGGACTGGCCGCCGCCCAGCGGGGTGGCCATGCCGCCCACGCTGGCGCCCCAGGCCACAGCGATGAGGATGTTCGACGCGGCCTTGGAATGCCAGCGCTGCTCATTGGTATTGAAGCCGGAGTACATCAGCGAAGCCACGGCCACGGGCGCGAACATGGCGGCCACCGTGGTGTTGCCCACCACGAAGGACGTGACGCCGCACAGGAGGAACCAGCCGGCGGTCTGGGCACGCACGCTGCCGTTGACGCGCATGAGGAAGTTCAGGGCCAGACGGCGGGCAAAGCCCCAGCGTACCCAGGCGCAGGTGATGGCAGTGGCGCCGACGATGAGGACGGCTTCACGATGCACATAGGCCTGCAGTACCTTGCCCAGCGGCATGTAGCTGTACACGCAGGCCACAAAGATGGGCACCAGGCAGGTCAGTTTGATGTCAACGACGCAGGTGATCCACCAGAAGACCATCCAGAACAGGATGCCGAAGCCGAAGCGGGATTCGATGGGGCCGAAAATGGGCATGGCCAAGGCAAGCAGCAACAGGGCCGGCCCTCCTAGGAGGTACAGCAGACGGGAAGAAGACGACGATTCAGACATGACGGGCTCCAGTCCTTTTCCGGGCGGGCCTTGCGGCCCGCCCCTCGATATCATGCCACCCGCGGGGATTCGGGCAGACTACAGGTGGTCGGATCTGTTAAAGGACGACATCACCAACATAGCGACGCTTGATGGAGAAATGCTTCTTCCACTTGTCGGCCGCACGCTGACCGATGATGTATTCTTCGTCAGGATCACCGGCAGGGAAGACCTTGGGCGCCGTGGCGAGATCCCACAGGCCCTTCTTGCGGCGTTCTTCACGCTGGTCGATGAGCCAGTCATTGTAGCTTTCATATACGATATGGCCTTCAAAGCCATCCAGGGTGGCGGCACGGATGCGGCCGTCGAATTCGAGGTATTTTTCGATCATGCGTTCGCTGGGCATTTCGGGCTCCACCGTATTGGTGTAGCCGGCCTCTTCCAGTTCCTTGCCGGCTACGGCGGCGAAGATGCGCTGGTCGCGCAGGGAGAGCAGGTCCTTGTGGATACCCACGTACTTGTCGCTGATGGGCTTGCCCAGGGGAGCGTGGTCGCGGGAAGCCCCGCGGGCCTTGCACATGTCGGTCTTGTAGAACTCGAACATGCCTTCTTCAAAGTCTTCACCCAGGAATTCGCAGACGCCGCGCATGACCTTTTCCGGCTCGCGCACCAGTTCTTCATAGCGCACATCCAGCCACAGGCCCTTTTCACGCAGGGGCTCGCGCCATTCCTTGACGGCGTTCCAGCAACGTTTCCAGGACTGGGCGGCGCAATAGATGTTAGTGGGGCCGAAGGAGGATTCCATGTAGTCCACGCTGGCGTCGCGGCCATCGCGGGTGATGTAGATGAACTGGGCGTTGGGGAAGTCGTGGTGCATGGGGCCCACGAAGTAGAGGTTGTGCGGCGTCTTCTCGCCCCAGCGGGGTTTGTTCACATACTGGGCGAAGCGCAGATGCATGCCCGCATACAGACCGGCAAAGCTGCGTTCGGGTGCCAGCTCGATGACTTCGTCCACGATGGTGCGGGGATTGACCTTCATGCCCCAGAAAGGCGTCTTGAGGCCAAAGACCATCTCCTGGGCCAGGGTGCGGAAGTTGGCTTCGACAGACAGGTCGCCGTAGGTGTGCAGGTAGGGATAGAAGCGGGGATAGTACCAGACCACTTCCGGGACGGCGATGCGGGAGTGGCAGCCCAGCAGGGCCATGACCAGGGTCGTGCCGGAGCGTTCGGCACCAATCATGAAGATGGGACGTTCTTGGAGGTTGAGAGGCATGATTTTTCTCCTTGTTGGGGATTTTTTGACGTTGGGGGTCTTTTCGATCAGGCCTGCAGCAGGGCGCGGACGAAGATGAATGCGCCCACGACGATGCAGACGACAGAAACCATTTTTTTCAGGACGCCGGACGAGACGCTGTGGGCCAGCTTCGCGCCGGCCACGACGCCGACAAGTTCGGCGACCGTGACCAGAAGGGCCATGTGCAGGTCGACGAAACCGTTGGCGAAGTTACTGATGGAACCGGAAGTGGCAGCCGTGATCTGGATGACCTGGCTGGTGGCGATGGACGTGAGGGGCGTAAAGCCCAGGATGACCATGAGGGGCACGGAAAGCACGGGGCCGCCAACACCTGTCAGGCCCGAGCCGAATCCCACGGTAGCGCCGATGAGAAGCAGCTGCAGACGCTGCCGTCCGTCACCGGGACGGTAGGTGATGGTGCCGCCCTTGGCAGGGAACAGGGCATAGATGCCCGCAAAGATGATGATGCACCCCAGGATGAGATTGAGGATCCAGGCCGGGGCGATGGCATTGGCCAGGGCACCGGGATAACCGCCTATAAGGCCGCCGATACAGACCGGGATGGTGATGCCCCAGTTGATGCTGCCGTGCTTGCAGTACAGCCAGGTCCCCAAGATGCCGGTAAAGATGAAGCTGAACAGGGACGTGGCCATGGCCGCATGGGTGGTCAGGCCACCGAAGGCGCTCAGGGCGGGGATCAGCAGGATGCCACCCACGCCGACAGTTCCAATAAGCCCGCCGACGATCAGGGCGACGATGAGAAGAAGGATGATCATGATTTGCTCCGAATGTGATGTTGTTCACAAGTTAAGCAAACAGCGTGCCAAGGATAAAATTTTTTATAATATATTGTTTTTATTTTATTTTATTTAAAAACATGTCAATTGTGACATGATGCGTTTTTTGCAAAATAGAGATGAAACTTTCGATATCTGATACATATCGATGTGAAAGGCACAAGGCTCGCTCCAGCCCCCGGGGAACATAGAAAGCGCATTGCAAGCCCGCGGGTGAGGGTGTATGCTGCGCCCTATGTTGATGGAAAGCTTTTCTTCCTTCCGGGGGCGCTGTGTCCGGCATCTGGGCACGGCGGTCTTGTGCGTGGTCCTGCTGGGGTCTTCCCAGACTTCTTTTGCCGCGTCCGCCGGCCGGCAGGATGCCGTTGCCCGGCAGCCCGTCTATACCGGCCAGCGCTCGGCCGAGACGGCGGACAGGCCCGTGGCGGGCAAGAGCATCGGCATGTCCGATGCCGTGGAGCATGCCCTGCGCTTCAACCCCGGCCTGGGGGCGCAGGAAGCCGAGAGCCGCTCCTCCGAAGAAGGGCGAAAATCCGCGCGCGGTGCCTTCGGGCCGCGTCTGGGGGTGAGCTATTCCGCCACCAAGACCGAGAGCAAGCGCGATCCTTCCGCCACCATGGGCACCAAGAACCCCAAGATGGGCGTCTACAGCTGGGGCGTCGAAGTGACCCAGCCCATCTTCCAGGGCTTCCGCCTGCTCTCCACCTATCAGAAGGCCGCCCTGCAGGCCGACAGCGACAAGGCCTCGCTGCGCAAGGCCGAGCTGGACATGACCGAGCAGGTGCAGACGGCGTTCCTGGAATACCTGAAAGCCGGTGAGAACACCCGCAGCATGCGTGACAGCCTGACCCGTCTGCGCGAGCAGCTGCGCATCGCCCAGGCCTATTTCGAAGTGGGCCTGAGCCCCCGTCTGGACGTGCTCCAGGCCGAGGTGGACGTGAGCGAGGCCGAGAGCCTGCTCATCGAGGCCGAGAACACCCAGGCCACCGCCCTGGCCAGGCTCAATACCCTGCTGGGCTTCGACGCCACGGCCGTCAATACCTATACCGGTACGCTCAAGGAAGTGGGCTTCCGCTATACGCTGGAGCAGTGTCTGGAGCTGGCCTACCGTCAGCGTCCCGACCTGTATGTGGCCCAGAAGGCCGTGGAGATCGCCCGCAAGAGCCAGAAGGAAGTGCAGAGCGACTACTATCCCCAGATCGAGGGCTATTACAGCATGACGCAGAGCGGCAATACGCCCGGCATGCAGCGTTCCGGCGAGAACGGTTCGCACGTCACCAACTGGGAAGTGGGGGCGCAGGCCACCTGGAACGTGTTCGAATGGGGCACCACCTACTATGCCGACAAGCAGGCCGGCTGGCAGGTGACCAAGATGCGTTACGAGCAGGAGAACCTCAAGCTGGAAGTGGGCTACGACATCAAGTCCAAGTATCTGGCCGTGCAGGAGGCCCGCAAGCGCATCGCCGTGGCCCAGAACAGCGTGGCGCAGGCCACGGAGGCCTATAACGTGGCCCTGGCCCGTTATCACGAACATGTGGGCACCAACTTCGACGTACTGGACGCCTCGGCCAACCTCACTTCGGCCCAGTCCTCTTTGACCGGTGCCAAGGCCGACTACCTGACGGCCCTTTCCCAGATCTATGTAGCCATGGGCGAATATCATCCCGACCTGCTGCGGGAAGGTGGCGCCGCCAGAAGAAAATAGACGGTCCCGTATGAGTGATTCTGAACAATTTTTGACAGTGACTCCCCTGGGTGGTCTGGGGGAGATCGGTCTCAACTGCCAGCTGTGGGAGACTTCCGCAGGCGTGGTCATGGTGGACTGCGGCCTGATGTTCCCGGATGATTTCCATTTGGGCGTGGACGTGGTCATCCCGCATTTCGGTGCGGTGAGCGCCGTGCGCGACAAATTGCTGGGCATCGTCCTGACCCACGGCCACGAAGACCACATCGGCGCCCTGCCGTGGCTGGTGCCCCAGCTGCGCGGCACGCGCATCTACGGCTCCTATTTCACCCTGGCCCTGGTGGAGCACAAACTCAGGGAGCACGAGCTGCTGGACTGGGTGGAGCTGTGCCCGGTGGAGCCCGGTGACCAGGTGGCCCTGGGCGACATGACCTTCCATTTCTTCCCCGTGTGCCATTCCATCCCCGAAGGTTTCGGCCTGGGCGTGGAGACGCCCGTGGGCCGCATCGTCCACAGCGGGGACTTCAAGATCGATCCCCAGCCCCTGGCCGGCAGCGGCACGGATCTGGCGACCTTTCGCGACTTCGCCGGGCCGGAGGGCGCGCGCCTGCTGTTCTCCGATTCCACCAATGTGGAGCGCGACGGCCGTTCCCTCACCGAACGGGCCGTCATGGAGTCCCTGGGCAAGGTCTTCGACGAGGCTCCGGGCCGCATCGTGGTGACGCTGTTCTCCAGCCACATCCAGCGCATCCAGGAAGTCTTCGACCTGGCGCGCGAGCGCGGGCGCACCGTGGTCATCAGCGGCAAGTCTCTGGCCAACAATATCGAGATGGCCCGCGATCTGGGCATCGCCAAGCTGCCGCCCAGCTTTTTCAACGCCCATAACGGCGTGCCCGACCTGCCCGACGAGCAGCTGGTGCTGGTGGTGACCGGCGCCCAGGGCGAACCGTTGTCCGCGCTGTCGCGCATGGTGCTGGGCGGCCACCGCCAGCTCAGCATCCGCAAGGGCGACACCGTGGTCATGAGCTCGCGCATGATCCCCGGCAACGTCAAGGCCGTGTCGCGCCTCATCAACGAGATGTATCGCCTGGGGGCCACGGTCCTGTACGAGAGCGTGCGGGCCATCCACGCCTCGGGCCACGCCCACCGTGACGAATTGCGCGAACTGCTGGGCGCGGTGCGGCCTGAATATTTCGTGCCCGTACACGGGGAGTACCGCCATCTGTTCAAGCACGGGCAGCTGGCGCGCGAGTGCGGCGTCAAGCCCGACAACGTGGTCCTGCTGGAGGACGGCTGTCCCCTGACCCTGCTGCCGGACGGCATCCGTCTGGAGCCGCCCGTGCCGGTGGAATGCACGCTGGTGGACGGCAAGGGCGTGGGCGACGTGGGCTCGGCCGTGCTGCGCGAGCGCCGCATCCTCGGCGACGAGGGCATGGTCATCGTGGTGCTGGTGCTGGATGCCGAGACCGGCAGCGTGCTGCACGGGCCGGAGATGTTCTCCAAGGGCTTCGTGTTCGAGCAGCACTACAGCCATGTGCTGGAAGATGCCAAATGCCTGGTGCTGGACGAGATCGAATCCGTCCGCCCCGGCCAGCTCACCCGTCTGCAGGAAGGCATCCGGGCCTCGCTGCGGCGCTTTTTCCGCCGGGTCCTGGAACGTGATCCGGTGGTCGTCCCCATCGTCAGCGAGGTATGACTCTTTTGAATCTTTACAGGAATGAACAGAGGAGTGGTGCCGCCGCAGCCCTGTTTTACTTTTTTTGGCATGATGCGGAAAGGCGGGCATGCTGACAGAGGACAGGTATTTCTTGCCATAATGCCTGTCTTTTGCGCCCGGTCGTCAGGAAAGACCGTTCGCCTTGACCACAGTGACGTATCAACTTAATATTTGTAGCCTTTACCGTGCGCGTCAGGCCTGTCCCGCAGGATGAGCGGGCTTCCGGCAGGATGGTTCCTGCCGCGGGCAACGGCGTACGGGCCGGGCACTCCGGCTGTGATCGCCGGTCCTAAGGCGTTCTTTAACCCCATTCAGCAAAAGGGATGTCCTCCACATGACTTGGGATTGGGATAAATTGCAGGAAAAACGGCAACGGCAGCAGGGGCAGCGCCCCTCCCGTCCGCTCTTCGGTGATGATGATAATGACACCCAGGACGAACAGCCCCGGCGTGCCCGGCGTTCGCCTTCCGGCAACGGGGGCGACGATAACGGCTTCGACGGCGGGAATGCCCTGAAAAAGCTTTCCGGCATGAAGATGCCGGGCGGCATGGTGATCTGGCTGGTGCTGGGCCTGGTGGGCCTGTGGCTTTTGTCGGGCATCTATATCGTCAACCCTGACGAGGAGGGCGTGGTGCTGCGCTTTGGCAAGTACGACCGCACCGAAGGCCCCGGCCCCCATTACGCGCTGCCCGCTCCCATCGAGACCGTCTACAAGCCCCAGGTGACCCAGGTGCTGCGCTGCGAGGTGGGCTTCCGCTCCACCGGGCAGGCCACCACCTTCCGCCAGGGCGAGCTGCGCAGCGTGCCCAAGGAAGCCTCCATGCTCACCGGTGACGAGAACATCGTCAACGTCCAGTTCAGCGTGCAGTACAAAATCAGCGACGCGGTCAAGTACCTGTTCAACATCAGCGACCCCACCAACCTGGTGCGTAACGCCGCCGAGGCCGCCATGCGCGAGGTCATCGGCAACAGCCTCATCGACTCGGCCATCACCGACGGCAAGCTGAAGATCCAGAGCGACGCCACGGTGCTGCTCCAGGAGGTCCTGGACCGCTACGAGGCCGGTATCCAGGTGCTGGCCGTGCAGATGCAGGACGTGCATCCGCCGCAGGAAGTGAGCGACGCCTTCAAGGACGTGGCCAGTGCCCGCGAAGACAAGAGCCGCATCATCAACGAGGCGGAAGCCTACCGCAACGCCCTGCTGCCGCAGGCCCGCGGTGAGGCCGCGGCCATCCTCAACAAGGCCGAGGCCTACCGGGTGGCGCGCCTGCGGCAGGCCGAAGGCGAGTCCCGCCGTTTCGACGCGCTGCGCCAGGAATACGAAAAGGCTCCCGGCGTGACCCGCCAACGCCTGTATTACGAAACCATGGAAGAGATCCTGGCCGCTTCCAAGGACAAGACCCTGCTGGACAGCGGGGTCTCCGGCAAGGTGCTGCCGCATATGCCTCTTCCGGGTACGCCCGCTTTCGGCGTCCTGCCCTCGGAGAAGAAATAATGACCAAGAATCCCCTCCTTTACGGTGTCCTGCTGCTGGCGCTGGCCGTTTTCGTGACCCAGTGCTGCTTCACCGTGCACCAGACCCAGCAGGCCCTGGTGCTCCAGCTGGGCGATCCCCTGCCCGAGATCTACCGGCCCGGCCTGCACTTCAAGCTGCCCTTCATCCAGAAGGTCGTCTATTTCGACGCCCGTGTGCTCGACTACGCCGCCAGCTCGCGCGAGGCCTTCACCGTGGACAAAAAGACCATCGTGCTGGACAACTACGCCCGCTGGCGCATCAGCGACCCCCTGCAGTTCTACCGCACCATGCGTACCATCCCCGGTGCGCAGGCCCGCCTGGACGACGTGGTCTATTCGCAGCTGCGGGCCCTGGTGGGCGCCTACACCCTGACCGAGGTGGTCTCCAAGGAGCGCGCCACCATCATGACCCGCGTGACGGAAAAGGTCTCCGACCTCATGAAGCCCTACGGGGTGGAGGTCCTGGACGTGCGCATCAAGCGCACCGACCTGCCCACGGAGAACCAGCGTTCCATTTTTGACCGCATGCGGGCCGAGCGTGAACGCCAGGCTAAGCAGTACCGTTCCGAAGGCCAGGAAGAGGCCACGCGCATCCGTTCCGATGCCGACCGCCAGAAGGCCCTCATCCTTGCCGAGGCCAACCGCGAGGCCCAGGTGCTTTACGGCCAGGGCGATGCCCAGGCGGCCGCCGTCTACGCCGCGGCCTACGGCAAGTCGCCGGAATTCTATTCCTACCAGCGCTGGCTCGACGCCCTGCGCACATCCTTCAAGGAGAACAGCAAAATGGTGCTGGGCAGCCGGGTGCCCTTGCTGGATCTGCAGAAGTAGGTGGATCATGGGCTTTACGGAAATCTACGAACGCATCAAGCTGGCCGCCAATTGCCGTACCCAGGTGGAGCTGGCGGAGCTGCTCAATATCCGCCAGTCCAGCATCTCGGACGCCAAGCGCCGCGACTCCGTGCCGGGCGACTGGTACATGAAGCTCTTCGAGCGTTTCGGCCTCAACCCCGACTGGCTCAAGTACGGGGTGGGGCCCCTCTATCTGCGCACGGACAAAGGGTATTGTCCGCAGGAGGCCCCCCCAGACCTGGCCAGGACCGTGGCCTGCCACGGGGACGATTTCCCCCGTTCCACCGTGGTGGACGTTTATGACATGGCCGGTGTCTATACGGACGAGGCCCCCAGGCCCGCCCTGTCCGTTTCCGGAAGGGTCCCCCTGCCGCGGGCCTTCCTGCGGCCCTCGCTGCAGGTGCTGCGTCTGCGCGGCCAGGCCATGGAGCCCTTGCTGCGCGAAGGTGCCTACATCGGGGTGGACATGGAGGATCTGGCTCCTGTCTCCGGCAGGACCTACGCCCTGTTCGCCCCGCTGGAAGGCGTGGTGGTCCGCCAGGTGTTTCTGGACGGCCCGCAGCAGGGCTATGTCCTGAGGGCCCAGTCCCCGGATTACCCCGAAACGTTCCTGGATGCCGCCCTGTTGCAGCGCCGCATGCTGGGACGTGTGGTCTGGACTTTCCAGGAGGTTTAGCATGAGCATCTCCATCAGGGACGGACACGGGGCCCTGCGCCTTGTCCTGTGTGCCCTGTTCTGCCTGTTGCCGGCTGCCTGCGGCGGCAAGGAGCCCGTGGATGACGTGGTGGCCAGCGGCACCGTGATCCTGGAGCCGCCGTCCGCGGATGGCGGCGGCGATGACGGCATCAGGGAGCGTTCCCTCGGGCCTTCCCCCGCGGCTCCGGCTGCGGTGACGCCCGTGGCGTCCCCCGCGCCCAGGACCACCGCACGCCCGTCCGCTCCGGCCGTGGCCCCCGTGTGGCAGGATCTGTCGCGCCGCCTGGCTGCCGACGGCATCTCCGGGCCCAAGGTGGACGCCCTGCTGGCGGGCCTGCCCGCCACGCCCACCCAGTCGCCCATGGGCCGCAAGATCAAGGCCCTCTACAATCGCAAGTTCTTTCCTGCGCCGCCTTCGGACAAGCCGCAGGCGCAGTATTACAAGGGCGTGGTCACGGACGCCAACGCGCGCCTGTGCCGCCAGTTCATCACGGCCAACAGCAAGGCCTTCCGTCAAGCGGAACAGCGCTACGGCGTCCCTTCGTCCATCGCGGCGTCCCTGCTGTTCGTGGAGACCCGCCTCGGCAAGGTGCTGGGCGATACCTCGGAGAACGCCTTCTACACCCTGGCCAGCATGGCCGTGAGCCGGACGCCGGAGAGCATCAGCGACTGGCTGCCGCAGCTGCGCGACCATGAGCGGCACATGGACTGGATCGCCGAGACCATGCCCAAGCGTGCGGACTGGGCCTACAAGGAGACCAAGGCCCTGGTGGAACACATGCTGCGCGACCGCGTGCCGCCGGAACATCTGCCCGGTTCCATCTACGGCGCCGTGGGCCTGTGCCAGTTCATGCCGTCCAATATCGCCACCTATGGTGCGGACGGCGACGGCGACGGCCGTGTGGACCTGTTCACCGTGCCCGATGCCGTGGCCAGCCTTTCCCACTATCTTGCCCGGCACGGCTGGAAGGCCGGGCTTTCCCGCGAGCGCCAGCATGCCCTGCTGATGCGCTACAACCACTCCACGGTCTACGCCAACACCATCATGGCTCTGGCTGACCGTGTCGCCGCTCTGAAGTGAGTCCCGGGACGGCAGGTCCGCCTGCCGTCCTTTTTTGACAGGTCGCGTCCCTGGCCACGGATCGTTCCGGCGGCCCTGCCGGGGAGTGCACGCGCCTGCGCCTTCCTTCCTCCTTTCCGGGGCCTTCGGTGCTCCGCAGATCCCTATCCCCCGTTCCTGACATCCTGCTGACGCGCCCCGTGTTGAGTTGTGAACGGTTCCGTCGCGCGGCAGAGCCGCTCCGGCAGGCCCGTGCCTGCTCTTGTGACTGTTCTTCGCGGGCGGGGCCCCTCATCCTTCCTTCGTACAGGGAGCTGACATGACGTTTATCTCGACTTTGCTGAAAGCGGCTGCGGCCCTTTTCATGCTCGTTATCCTGATGTTGCTGGTCCAGCTGGACCTGACGGCCTTCCAGACGGTGGAAGTGCTGGCTCCCGGCTGGGGCTGGCTGGCCTTCGTGTCCCTGCTGGCGCTGGAGGCAGGCGCCGTGCTCTGGCTGGGCCTGGCCTGGTTTGCCCGTGCGCCCCGCCTGGTCTTGCGTGACGATCCCACGGAGGCGGAGCGTCAGGCCTTTGCCCGTGAACTGGAACGCCGCCTGAAGAAGAATCCCCATGTCCGTGCCGCAGGCCTTCGCCCCACGGATGAGCATTTTCTGGAAAAGGCCCTCGACGTGCTGGACGCCCGTGCCGGGGAAGAGATCCGCAACAGCGCCAAACGGGTGTTCCTGGGCACGGCCCTGTCCCAGAACGGCCGTCTGGATGCGCTCATCGTGTTCGTCTCGCTGGCGCGCATGGTCTGGCGGGTCTCCGGCATCTACAACCAGCGTCCCACCCCGGCGGAACTGTGGAGCGTCTACAGCACGGTCTCCTCGGCCACGTTCATTTCCTTTTCCATCGAGGCCCTGGACATCCCCAGGACCATCACCGAGAGCATGAACGAGCTGCTGCCCGCGGTCACGCCCGCCATGGCGGCCTCCAGCGTGCCGCTCATGGGGCCCATGATGCAGCAGTGCACGTCCGCCGTCATCGACGGGGCGGCCAACTGCCTGCTGGCCATCCGGGCCGGTGTGGTCACGCGCAGTGCCTTCCGTTTCGCTGCCCTGGGCAGGGAAGAGGCCCGGCAGCAGGCCTGCGTCCGGGAGGCGGGCACCATGCTGGCGGAGATCTCCCGGGAGACCGTGGGGGCCATCGTGGAGGCCTTCCGCAAGCAGCTGGTGAACTTGCCTGCCTCCATGGGGCAGAAGATCTCGGAGACCGTGGGCACCGTGGCCGACAGCGCCCTGGAAAAGACCCGGGGCGCCGCCCAGAGCGTGGCGCGCGGCGGCACGGCTGTGGCCGAGGCCGTGAGTTCCGGTGCCGGTGCCGTCATCGGTGCGGGACAGGCCGTGGCCGGAGCGGTCAGCAATGGGGCCGGTGCCATGGCGGATGCCCTGGGCAGCGGCACGAGCGCCGTCATCCATGCTGTGGGCGATTGTGCCGCCAGTGCGGAAAAAGCCGTGCTGCGCGGTGGCAGTGCCGTCATGGGGAGCGTCGGCAGCGGGGCAGGGGCCGTGGCGGACATGGTGAGCAGCGGCACCAGCGCGGTCATCGGTGCGGTGAGCGACGGGGCCGCTTCTGCCGGTCAGGCGGTGGCGCGCGGCGGTACGGCCGTCGTGGGGGCCGTGAGCTCCGGTGCCGGTGCCGTCATCGGTGCGGGACAGGCCGTGGCCGGAGCCGTCAGCAGCGGCACCACTGCCGTCCTGGGCGCCGTGCGGGGCATACTGCCCGGCAACCGGCGGCGGGAGGCCACGGCGGACGAGCGTTTCGTCCTGCATCTGGCCCTGGTCTGGTCGCAGGGGCGTCCGGGCTGGAAGCGCCGTCGCCAGCTGGCCCGGCTGTGCGATGCGGAAGGTGTGAGCGCCGGGCTGCGTACGCTGGTGGACAGGCATCCCGACCTCGACCTGCTGGAACCGCAGCTGTCGTTCTGGCGGGGCAGAGTGGAGGACGTGCTGTCCTGCCACAGCTCCCTGGAGCTGGAACACGGCGCGGCGGCCGCGCCGTGGCTGGCGGAACTGGATCACCGGCTGGGGCTGGGCGGCAGTTTGCAGAGCGGCCGTGAGGAGCCCGCCTCCGGCTGGAAACGCTTCTGGAAGTGAGCGCACGGGGCGGGATCTCCCGCGTATCGTCCGGCAGTCCGGCGGATCTGTGAAAAGATTCCCTGTTTTGTGACGATGGTCACAGTTGTAGCCGGGGAGATGTGCTCTAGTGTCATGGACAGACACCCATCCCCCTCAGCACAAGGAGCCCCCCATGTTTTGCAACCAGTGTGAACAGACCTCCAAGGGCAAGGCCTGTACCCGCCTTGGCATCTGCGGCAAGAACGAGGCCGTGGCCATCCAGCAGGACAAGCTGGTCTGGCAGCTGCGCGAACTGGCGGCCGTGGCCCTGATGGCCCGTGACGCCGGCATCGTGGACACCGCCACCGACGACTTCGCTTTCAAGGCCCTGTTCTCCACCCTGACCAATGTGAATTTCGATCCCGTCTCCCTGCGCGCCGTGCAGGAAGAATGCCTGGAGCGCACCACGGCCCTGGCCGCCCGTGTGCCCGGTGCCCCGGCCCCCACGCCTCTGGCTGCCCTGGATCTGCGGGAAACCGCCATCGACCGCCTGTCCGACGACGAGGACGTGCGCTCCGCCATGCAGATCCTGCTCTACGGCCTCAAGGGCGTGGCCGCCTATGCCGACCATGCCGCCGAGCTGGGCCAGCGTGATCCCGACGTGGCCGCCTTCCTGTATCGCGGCCTGCGTGCCGGCACCGAACTGGACCCCGAGAGCCACGACCTCAACGGCTGGCTGGGGCTGGTGCTGGAATGCGGCAAGGCCAACCTGCGCGCCATGGAGCTGCTGGAAGCGGGCAATACCGGTACGTTCGGCACGCCCGTGCCCACGCCCGTCTCCCTGGGCCGGCGCAAGGGCAAGGCCATCCTCATCTCCGGCCACGACCTGCCCGACCTGCTGGCCCTGCTGGAGCAGACCCGCGACACGGGCATCAACGTGTACACCCACGGCGAGATGCTGCCCGCCCACGCCTATCCGCTGCTGCATGCCTTCCCGCATCTGGCCGGGCATTACGGCACGGCCTGGCAGAACCAGCAGAAGGAGCTGCCCGCCTTCCCCGGCGCGGTGCTCTTCACCACCAACTGCATCCAGGACCCCAAAGACTACGCCGACAAGGTCTTCACCTCCGGCAACGTGTCCTGGCCCGGTCTGGTCCATTGCAAGGGGCGTGACTTCTCGGCCGTCATCCGGAAGGCCCTGGAACTGCCCGGCTTCGCCGAAGACGTGCCCGGAAAGGAAGTGCTGACCGGCTTTGGCCGCGAGACCCTGCTGGGTGCCGCGCCCGCCGTGCTGGATGCCGTGGCCCAGGGCAAGCTGCGCCACATCTTCCTGGTGGGCGGTTGCGACGGCGCCCGTCCCGGCCGCAACTACTACACCGAACTGGTGGAGAAGATCCCGGCCGACTGCCTGATCCTGACCCTGGCCTGCGGCAAGTTCCGCTTCTTCGACAAGGAGCTGGGCAGCCTGGGCGACATCCCGCGCCTGCTGGACGTGGGCCAGTGCAATGACGCCTACGCCGCCGTGCGTGTGGCCCTGGCCCTGGCCGATGCCCTGAAGTGCGGCGTCAACGATCTGCCGCTCTCGCTGGTGCTGTCGTGGTACGAGCAGAAGGCCGTGGCCATCCTGCTGACCCTGCTCGCCCTCGGCGTGAAGAACATCCACCTCGGACCGAGCCTCCCGGCCTTCGTGTCCCCCGACATCCTCAATCTGCTGGTCGAAAACTGGGGCATCAAGCCCATTTCCACCCCTGACGAGGATTTGAAGGCCCTTCTGGGCTAAGTACGGGGGATGGGCTTCTCCCGCGTGCCCTGTGACGCCGCAAGGCTGCCGCGCAGGGGCTCGCCAACCCATCCGTCAACAGTCATGCAGCAAAAAGGACGGAAGCTTTTTCGGAAGCTCCCGTCCTTTTTGCATTTGGAACCTTTGGTGCGGAAACGCTTGCGTCTGGCAAGGACTCCGGTGTATTTTTCAAGGAAATACACTGTGAAACAGGAGCGGGCATGTCAAACGAACGGTTGGAAGTGCTCGGGGGCTTGCCGCTGTTTGAGCCGTTGTCCCCGGACGAGCGGGAACGTCTCGCTGCGGGGTGCCGGATGCGCGCGTTTGCGCGCGGGGCGGCCCTGTTCCGTGAAGGGGAACGCGCCGACGGTATGCACATAGTACTGCGCGGCGTCGTGAAGGTCGTCCGGTTCGCTCCCGACGGGCGGGAGATGGTGCTTCACCTTGTCCGTAAGGGAAACACGATCGGCGAGGCGGCAATGTTCCAGAAGGGAACGTTCCCCGCGTCCGCCGTGGCCGTAGACGATGTGGAAACCCTGTTCCTTCCGGCGGATGCGCTGTTCACGCTGGTGACGGAAAATCCGGAGATGGCCTTGCGGATGCTCGCGGCGCTGTCGCTTCGCCTGCGGATGTTCGCGCACAAGCTGGCGGCGCAGGGGCAGGGCGGTGCGGCCTGCCGGCTTGCCACGTATTTGCTGCACCGAAGGCAGATTGGGGGTGGGGACTGCATCCGGCTCGGGGTTTCCCGGGAAG
>OJPN01001559.1_pt1 | contig 15933 bp, 10 predicted proteins | sample 1598511 | NCBI WGS metagenome assembly OJPN01 (sample SAMN03922485, study PRJEB24848) | human gut metagenome | isolation source: stool sample | host: Homo sapiens | place: Germany | collected 2011-05
GCTCGGAGATGTGTATAAGAGACAGCCGTTGATGTCGGAAAGCTTTGAAATTACACCACGGAGGTGATTTCTGCCCATTACATCAATTGTTGCGGTAACAACGGCAGTGCCGTTGCCAGCCTCTCTTGAATTAAGCGAATGTATAAAAATGTGCATATCCGAAAGCTTGATTGTAACATCTGCAAGAAGTCCTGTTCGGTCGGTTGCGGTAATCTGGAGCGTACTTCTGAACGCCTCTCCTACTTCATCCTCCCAGTAACAGCTTACCCATCTTTCGGGTTCTTCACTTTTACTGATATCTTTCGGCACATTTGTGCAATGTCTTTTGTGAATTGAAACGCCGTAGCCCCTTGTAATATAGCCGATAATATCGTCACCCGGCAGAGGATTGCAGCACTTTGAAAATTTCACAAGAACATCGTCTGCTCCCTCAATTACAACGCCTGCGGATGCCTTCGGTCGCTTTACGGGTGCTTGTGGAACATCAATTTCTTCAATATCTGACGCATATGCTTTCTGATATTCTTCTTTGAGCCTTGGCATTATCTTCCAAAGCTGAATACCGCCGTAGCCTACTGCGGCATAGAAATCATCCATGGAATTATACTGCTTTTTAATCATCAGTTTCTGGAGGAAATCGGGATATTCTTCTTCGGAAAGATTGATGCCGTGGCGCTTGAACTCCTTGTCAAGCATCTGCCTGCCTTCGGCAATATTTTCATCACGCTTTTCATGCTTATACCATGAGCGGATTTTTGATTTTGCAGATGCGGTTTTACAGATATCAACCCATCCCCTGTTTGGGTGTTCCTCTTTCTGGGTGATAATTTCGCAGATATCGCCTGTTTTAAGCTTATAGTCAATCGGAACGATCTTTCCGTTGATTTTTGCGCCGACCATTCTGTGACCTACCTGTGTATGAATAAGATAAGCCATATCAATCGGAGTTGAACCCTGCGGAAGATTGAACACATCGCCTCTCGGGCTGAACACATAAACATCGTTTTCCGTAAAATCGTTTCTGATATTCTTTGCGATGTCGGTAACATCTTCTGCCTCAAGCTGATCAAGAATCATATCCTTGACCTTTTTGATGTTCTCCTCCATTTTGTCATTATTTTTACCGCCTGCGCCCATTCCAAGCTTATACTTCCAATGGGCGGCAATTCCGTATTCGGCGGTGTAATGCATTTCCCATGTTCTTATCTGAATTTCAAAAGGAATTGCGTTTTTGTCGAGTACGGTTGTATGGAGCGACTGGTACATATTCGGCTTAGGCATTGATATATAGTCCTTGAAACGGTTAGGAATAGGCTTGAATATATCATGCACTACACCGAGAACATTGTAGCAATCGGATACTGTATCAACGATTACACGCACGGCAAAAATGTCAAAAATCTGATCCATTGTTTTGCCCTGCATATATGTTTTGCGGTAAATACTGTTAATACTCTTTACTCGACCGCTGATATACACACCGGGGATTGTACCCTCGGTTTTTGCGAGAATCTGATTCTTGATGGATTCAATAAACTTGTCACGACCCTCTTCGGTCATAAGAAGATCGTCTTCGATTTCCTTATAGCCGATTGGATCGAGGTACTGAAGAGAACGATCCTCAAGCTCATCTTTTATGGTTTTAATACCGAGCCGATGAGCAATCGGAGCAAACACCTGCATATTTTCAAGTGATTTATCTCTTCTTTTTTGTTCCGGCATACAATTCATTGTACGCATATTATGAAGCCTGTCGGCAAGCTTGATGATAATTACACGGATATCATCAGCCATTGCGATAAGCATTTTTCTTATATTTTCAGCCTGTTGCTGTTCACGGGTTGAGTACGGAATTTTTGAAATTTTTGTAACACCGTCAATCAGCTTGGCAACATCCGCACCGAAAAGCTTTGTAACCTCTTCAAGTGTGACTCCTGTGTCCTCTACTGTGTCATGAAGCAATGCACCGCAGACAGAATCGGTATCCATACCGAGCTCTGCAACAATACAGGCTACCGAAACGGGATGAAGAATGTACGGAATTCCCGATACTCTGCGCTGGTCACCGTGAGCTTTTTCGGCAAATTTATATGCCTTTTCGATTTTATCCATATCGTAAGTGTTGGCAGCAGATGCGGAAAGAATCTTTTTCAGTTCCGTAAAATCCTGATAGTGTGCAACATTTGAAAATTTACCCATCAGAATACCTCCCTTAATTTCTTGATAATCGGGGCTGATTCGAGGTCAACCCTGCCGTTTACGGGCAGGACTGAAATTTTTGAGGTTTTCATTCCCTCTGAAATTTTGATAAGCCTGAGCTCTCTCATAGCCTCAAGTATCACTTTAATTTTACCAAAAGACAGCCTGTTGTCAAGCATGTGAGCCAAAGTTGCGGTTTCAAAAGCGTAACCGCCGTTGCTTTTCAGATATCTGTAAAGCAATGCAAAATCGTTTCTGTCGGGCATTAAATCCGAAAGCTGTGAACGGTCAAGCTGTTTCCCTCTGCAAAAATCCTCGTAATTTGTACGGCTGTCAAGGAGCTTTTCGGTATCGCAGTCCGATGATTTTATATCTTTGACAATTACGGAAACAGACACATTTCCGTTGAACTCATTGCGGTCAAGATTTACTGCAAGATCAAGTGTTTCACCGATTTTATACGGGAATTCTTCGGTTGATGTAAAGAATTTCATCGCAGTAATCTGTATGTTATTGCGGGACAGAGTGAGTCTTAAATGCCTGTTCGCCGAAAGCGGAGTAATGTTCTTCAATGTCATATTGTACAAACCGAAAACAGGCGTCGGATTGCCGGCACCGTAGGGCTGCATAAGCGACAGAGAATCAATCAAATCAAGGTTTATGTATGCCGGATTGAGCTTGCACTCAATGTTGATTTTATCATACGGCATCTTGCCGAAATTGTCGGCAAATTCGTTTATTTTCCTGCGAAAAGCAGGGATATTCTCAGAATCAAGAGAAAGCCCGACCGCCATAGGATGACCGCCTCTGTGTGTGAGAAGATCCGAACAGGCAAAAACAGCATCACAAAGAGGAAATCCCTCTACACTTCTGCCCGAGCCCTTTGCAATATCACCGAGCTTTGAAATAACGATTGCCGGCTTGCCGTAAGCCTCTTTGACTTTGGCGGCAATAAGTCCGATTACGCCCTGATGCCAGTTTTCACCGTCAATTACTATGATTTTATCATTGACAAGCGATGGTTTTCTGCGGATTATTCCGTCAATTTTTTCAAGAATATCACGCTCAATCTCTTGCCTTTCGGAGTTGTCAACACAGAGCTGCGATGAAATTTCAGCCGCCTCATCATAATCTTCCGTAAGAAGAAGCGATACTGATTTTTCGGACAAACCCAGTCGTCCTACTGCATTTATTCTAGGAACAATTGTAAATGACACATTTGTTGAAGATACGGTTTTTCCCGTAAGACCGGAATTTTTGATAAGCGCCTGCAGTCCGGGACGGTCGGTATTTGTAATGCTTTCAAGTCCGTGTTTGACAAATACTCGGTTTTCATCCTTCAACTCAACAACATCACCGATTGTGCCGATGCTCAAAAGGTCGGAATAGTTGTCAAGCAAGGTGGTTGTATCGCAATATTCGCCTTCAAGCGCCATAATCAGCTTGAAGGCAACACCCACCCCCGAAAGATTTTTGAATCTGCTTTTACAGTCCTCTCTGTGCAAGTCAACTACGGCACAAGCCTTTGGCAACTCGCCTGAGGGCATATGGTGGTCTGTGACAACGGTATCAATTCCGAGTGAGCTTGCGTATGCAACCTCCTGTGCTGCCGCAATTCCGTTATCAACCGTAATTATGAGTTTTATTCCACGCTCATTGAGTTTGTCAACAGCGTTTTTGTTCATTCCGTAGCCCTCGGTTTCACGGGACGGAATATAGTACATTGCGTTTGCGTCAATTGTTTCAAGGTAAGAATATAAAAGTGCTGTTGAGGTGACACCATCGGCATCATAATCACCGTAAACACAAATCGGTTCACCGCAATCAAGCGCCTTGTTAATGCGTTCAACAGCCTTATCCATATCTTTTATTTCAAACGGATCGGCAATGAAAGAATCGTTGTAAAGAAAGCCTTCAATTTCATCTTTCGTTGTAATATTCCGTATCTGAAGCAGCATTGCAACAATTGCAGGCAGCTCATAGCGGGACTGAATCTCCCCCGCCTTAGTTTTATCAAGTTTTGCAACCGACCACAGCTTCAAAATGCCGCTCCCTTTCGTTTATATAGTTGATTTATATTAGTTATTATACTTTTCAAGCATTGATTCTGCGTGTTTAAGTGCGGCGTCGGTTATATCAACACCGCCGATTATTCGTGCAAGTTCGCCTGCTCTGCCGTTATGGTCAAGGAGGGTTACATTTGTAAATGTTCTTCCTTTTTCAACCTGTTTGCGGATAAGATAGTGATAATCCGCAAGAGCTGCGATTTGTGCCTGATGTGTTACGCAGAGAACCTGACTGCTTTTGCTGACTTCACGCAGTTTTAAGCCGACCTTTTCTGCCGCTGAACCCGAAACACCTGTGTCAACCTCATCAAAAATGAGGGTATCAACCGTATCCGTGCTTGCAAGAACTGTTTTAATTGCAAGCATCATTCTTGAAAGCTCACCGCCCGATGCGATTTTTGCAACAGGGCGAGGTGTTTCACCCGGGTTTGCGGAGATGAGCAGTTCCATTTTATCCGCACCCTTTGAATTTGGTTCGCACTTTTCAAAGTACGGAACAAGCTCAACATTCGGCATATTCAAAAATGCCATTTCAGATTTTACTTTTGTTGCAAAGGTTTTTGCGGTTTTTCTGCGGAGAGTACCGAGTTTTTCGGCAGCCGCAAGCATTTTTCCTTCGCTTTCTCTGCATTTTTCCGCAAGCTCGTCACGGTTGCGGTCATAGTTCATAAGTTCGTCAAGTCTTGCCTGATATTTTTCGGCAAGGTCCGAAAGCTCGTCTGACGGACAATTATATTTTCTTGTAAGACGATTGATAAGGTCAAGCCTTTCTTCAACTTCTTCAAGCCTTTGCGGATCGGATTCAAGCGAATCAATGGCGTCGGAAATGCTGTCGCAACAATCCTTTAAATTGTAATATGCATCTGTAAGCGTATTTGCAATTTCTTCATATTCAGAATTATATGATGACGCTTTTTGAAGGGCAGTTGATGCAGAATCGACCGATTCAAGACCGCCGCCATAGTTTTCGTCACCGTCAAGAGCCATTTTAGCATCATTGAGTAGAGAAAAGATTTTCTCAAAGCTCATAAGCGCTGTTCTTTCGCTCTCAAGCTCCTGTTCTTCGCCCTGCTTAACATCAGATTCTGTGAGTTCATTCACCTGATATGAAAGTAAATCAATTTCTTTCAATCTTTCACTTTCGTCCGAATCGGCTGAATTTAATTTCTTTTTGAGAATTTTATATTCATCATAACATTTTTTATAATCAGCCAAAAGCTTTTCGCAACCGCCGAAACGGTCAATATAATCAATATGAGTTTCGGGAGAGAAAAGTTCGTAGCTTTCGTGCTGACCGTGAATGTTTATAAGGTGCTTTGAAAGTTCTTTGAGCATTGAAACCGTTGCAGGCTTTCCGTTGATTTTACAACTGCTCTTGCCGTTTCTGTTGAGAGTTCTCTGCAAAATGAGTGTTCCCTCGTCATCGGAAAAGCCGAGTTCATCAAGCTTTTCAACAATGCTTTGGTTAATATCGTCAAATTGGGCACTTACAAAGGCTGAATCAGCCTCGGTGCGAATAATTTCCTTTGATGTCCGCTGTCCCATAATTGCATTGATTGCGTCAATTATTATACTTTTACCTGCACCTGTTTCACCTGTGAGGACATTAAGACCGTTTTCAAAATCTATTGAAGTTTTTTCAATCACAGCAATGTTTTCTATATATAAAGTTCTGAGCATTTCAATCAGTCCTGTCAAATAAGCTTTTTGAGTTCTTCGGTAAGCGACACCGCAAGATCGGCTGTTCGGCAGGCAATGAAGATTGTATCGTCACCTGCAATTGTTCCGACAACAGACGGATAGTCGGCTGAATCGAGTGCGGCACAAACTGCCTGTGCCATACCGCTGAGGGTTTTTATTACAACAAGATTCTGTGCTACATCTATTGAATTTACCGAAGTGCTGAAAAGATTTGAAAAATTGGTACGGATATCGGTTGAACTGCGAGATGCAGAAACATAGCGATATTTTCCGTCACTTCCGAGAGTTTTAACAAGGCGTAAATCCTTGATATCTCTTGAAATTGTAGCCTGTGTCGCCTTGAACCCTTCCTCACGAAGTCGGGTAAGCAACTCATCCTGTGTTTCAATGGGATGTTCGGCTATAATATCAAGAATTCGTGCGTGTCGCCCTGTTTTCATCAAAAATCCCTCTCTTTCAGTTTTTCATTAAGCAGTTTATAAAAATTGCGGTTGTGGAGTAACGCAAGTTTAAGCTTTAAATCGGATTTGCGGATTACAACCCTGTCGGTTGCAAGAACAGGAACATTTTTTTCACCGTCAATTGTCAGCACACAACAGCATTCTTCGGGGATTTTCACATGAACCGAAAGTTCCGATTCTCCGCTGAAAAGTACGGAACGGGAAAATAATGAATGGGGACAAACGGGAGTCATAAGAATACATTCCATTTTCGGTGCGAGGATTGGTCCGCCAGCCGACAATGAATAAGCGGTTGAGCCTGTCGGAGTTGCAAAAAGCAGACCGTCCGCTCTGTATTTTGAAATTTCGTCACCGTCAAGCGTCAGGTGCAAATCAATTGTTTTTGAAAGCTGACCTCTTGCAACAACGGCATCGTTCACTGCAAGATAGTGCTTTGAGCCGTCCTCTTTTATAACCTCAACATCAAGCAAAATTCTCTCCTCTGTTGCGTAATCACCCGTAATAAGCCGTTCAAGCTGTTCGTATTCGTGCGGTTCAACATCTGCGGCAAAACCGAGTCTGCCGACATTAACACCGATAAGCTGTTTATTTGCTTTTGCGGCATATTTTGCGGCATGGATAATCGTTCCGTCACCGCCTACTGTAATTGCCATATCGCAGTATTCAAAAAGCTCCGTAATATTTTTTGAATAATGAATGTGGATTCCCTTAAAACACTGACTGCATTCCTCAATCATAGCAATTTCTGCATTTTTATCAAGAAGAAAAAGAGAAATCTTTTTTGCATATTTAATTGCCCGTTCTTTTGAAAGATTGACCACTAATGCAAATTTCATAAAAGCACCTGCTCATTTTTTATCAAGAGCGGCATGTGAATTTTCAACAAGCTGCTCGGGTGTTACATCTGTGTATGACTTTGGATCATCACTCTTGCGAAGATGGATAAGGTATTCTATATTGCCTTCGGGACCTTTGATTGGCGAATAGTCGAGATTAAGCACATCAAAGCCGTTTTCAAGGCAAAAATCAAATATTTTTCTGACAACCTCAACATGAACGGCAGGATCACGAACTACGCCCTTTTTGCCCACCTTTTCCCTGCCTGCCTCAAACTGCGGTTTGATTAGGCAGACAGCCTGCGCGTTTTCGCTCATAAGCTGTCTTGCAACAGGCAAAATCAGCTTTAATGAAATAAATGAAACATCAACCGAGAAAAAATCAATTTCATCAGGAACCTGCTCCCTTGTAACCTTTCTCATATTGGTGCGTTCAAGATTGACAACACGAGGATCGTTGCGAAGCTTCCAAGCAAGCTGACCGTAACCGACATCAATTGAATACACCTTTTTTGCACCGTTTTGTAGCATACAGTCGGTAAAGCCGCCCGTTGACGCACCGATATCCATTGTTATCTTATCTTTTAAATCAAAGTCAAAATTGTCTATGGCCTTTTCAAGTTTTAAACCGCCACGGCTGACATATTTCTGTGTGTTGCCTCTTACTTCAATTTTAACATTTTCATCATAAGAAGTTCCGCACTTGTCGGCTTTCTGATTGTCAACATAAACCTGTCCCGACATTATGATCGCCTTAGCCTTTTCACGGCTGTCGGTAAAGCCCTTTTCATATACAAGAATATCAAGTCTTTTTTTCATCCTAATTCTTTTCCTTTAAATTTTTGGTAATGGTGTTCACCATTCCGTCATCATCGAGTTTCAGTTCATGAAGAGCCTCGCTGACAGACATCTGCTTGACAAATTTGTCATTAATAGCCTTTATATGATAATCTCCGCAGAACTGTGTGCAACAGAGTAAATCGGAGAAATTTCTCGCAATACCGCCGTTTTTGATGCCCTCTTCAAAAAACCATACATTATCGAAATCTGCCGCAAAATCAACGGCATTTTCGTCAATCGGTTTAATTCTGCAAAGTTTTAATATGCAAATCTCAATGCCCTGTTTTGCAAGGGTTTCCTTGGCTTTGCAGGCATAAGAGAAAAGTCTGCCGTAGGTTATGAGAAGATTTTTACAATTCGGATTTCCGTAAACATCGTATGAAAGATTTTCTTCACCGAAATCATCGGGTCTGTAAAGCTCTCCGCCACGGGGATAACGCACAACAGCGAGGCTGTCGCAAATGTAAATTGAGGTTGAAAGAGATTTTCTCATACCGTCAAAATATGCCGGAGAAAAAATTGTTGTGTTCGGAATGGTGTTGAGTATCGAAACATCAAACACACCCTGATGAGTTTCACCGTCATCACCAACAATTCCCGCACGGTCAACCCCGATTACGAGGTGAAGCTTTCCGAGAGCCGCATCATGCAAAAGCTGGTCATAGGCTCTCTGGAGAAATGTTGAATACACGGCAAAAACAGGTCGCATACCCTTTGCGGCAAGTCCGCATCCAAAAGTTACTGCGTGTTCTTCAGCAATACCAACATCAAAAAATCTTTCCTTAAAAAGCCTTGAAAATTCGGTAAGTCCCGTTCCTCCCGACATTGCGGCTGTAATTGCGCAAATCTTTTTATCTTCCTCGGCTAATTCGCACATAGTCTTTCCGAACTCAGCCGAAAATCCCTTGTGACTTGAAAGCGGTTCGCCCGAATCAATATCGAACCTGCCTATTCCGTGAAATCCGCCCGGATTGTCCTCGGCAGGCTGATAGCCTTTGCCTTTTTTGGTAACAACATGAACAAGAACGGGAGAGTTCACCTTTTTTGCACACTCAAACGCATTTTCAAGCTCATCAATGTTGTGTCCGTCAATAGGTCCGAGATAGGTAAAACCGAAGCAGTCAAAAAGAGTGTTTTTGTACACAAGATTTTTAAGTTTAGACTTTCCTCCCTGAAGAAATCTTTTCAGAGGTTTTCCGATAAGCGGAATGTGTGAAAGAATTTTTTCCGTAATTTTCTTGACTCGCATATACCACGGCTGAATTCTTACCGTTGTAAGGTAGCGTGACAATGCGCCTACATTCGGTGAAATGGACATTTTGTTATCATTGAGAACAACAATAAAGTTCTTGTTGAATCTGCCTGAGTTGTTCATTCCCTCAAAAGCAAGTCCACCCGTAAATGAACCGTCACCAATCACGGCAACGGTGTAGCTTTGGTCGCCCATAAGGTGTTTTGCTCTTGCAATTCCGTATGCGGCTGATATTGATGTACTGCTGTGACCTGTGTTAAAATCGTCGTATTTGCTCTCGGCACGCTTCGGAAAGCCTGAAATTCCGCCTTTTTTGCGGATTGTGTCAAACTGCTCGTAGCGTCCCGTCAACAGCTTGTGGGTATATGCCTGATGTCCGACATCCCATACAATGCTGTCTTTCGGCAGATTAAAGCTACGCTCAAGAGCAACGGTAAGTTCAACAACACCGAGGTTCGGTGAAAGATGTCCTCCGTTTACAGACACGGTTTCAACGAGCTTTTCCCTTATTTCGGTACACAGCTTTTCAAGCTGTTCGTCATTAAGCTTTTTGACATCATGCGGTGATTTAATTTTAGAAAGCAGTTCATACTCACCCATAATTTATTTCCTATCCGTTTAATTAATATTTGCAAAGAATTATTTATTTCTCTTTGCAAGCTTGTAAGCAAATTCTTCAAGCTCTTTTGTATCACCGTCAAAACCATGAAGTGCGTTAACAGCTTTTTCGGTAAGTTCATCAACAAGCTCACGGCATTTTTCAATTCCGAGAAGTGAAACATATGTTGATTTACTGTTTTCTGCGTCACTGCCAACGGGCTTGCCGAGTTCCTCATCGGAGGAGGTTACATCGAGTATATCGTCCTGAATTTGGAACGCAATGCCGATGCATTCGCCGAATTCAGAGGCGGCTTTAATTTGCTTATCGTTTGCACCTGCGCTTATACAGCCCAGTTCACAAGCCGCTTTGATAAGACAGGCTGTTTTTTTATAGTCCATTTCACGAAGGACTTCAATCGGAGCGTTTGTGTTTTCGCTCATAAGGTCAATCACCTGACCGCCTATCATTCCTGTCGCACCTGCGTATTTTGAAAGTACGGAAACACCTCTGCAACACGCAGAAGTTCCGCAGATTTTTACTGTCTTTTCGTTTGTAAGGGTTTCGAAGGCAAGCGTCAGAAGGGCGTCGCCTGCAAGCAATGCGATATCTTCGCCGAATGCCTTGTGGTTTGACGGCTTGCCTCTTCTGAGGTCATCGTTGTCCATACACGGCAAATCATCGTGAATGAGAGAATATGTGTGAATCATTTCAACTGCACAGGCAAATGCCGTTGCAGACTCTTCACTTCCGCCGCAAAGGCTGTTAAACGAGAACACAAGATACGGACGGACACGCTTTCCGCCTGCCTCAAGGCTGTAAGCCATTGCGTCAATCAGCTTTTTTTCACGGCAATCCGTACTCGGCAGACAACTCTTTAAAGCGTTTTCAATATTTTTTGCATAATCTTTAGTCATTGTCATCACCCTTTGAAAGCTTTGAAATTCTCTCGTTTATATCAATAATTTTACCCTTGCATTGTTCAAGCTGTTTCATACAATAAGCAAGGAGTTCACACGCTTTTGCGTACTCCTCCATTGTTTGTTCGAGAGTAAGTTCACCGCTCTCCATTTTTGAAACCGTATTTTCAAGCAGTTCGTTTGCCTGCTCAAAAGTCAAATTTTTATTTTCCATTGGTTTTCACCTCTGTACCTGCATATTCAAGCAGTCTTTGCATACGGTGATTTGCACCGCTTCGGCTGATTGGGGTTGAAAGATTCTGTCCCAAATCACGAAGTGACATATCGGGATTTTCAAGCCTTAAATATGCGATTTCACGCAAGTCCTCGGGCAAAGAATCGATTCCGACTGTCTTTTTTATATGTTCAATTGCACTGAGCTGTTTTGCAGACGCCGTTGCGATTTTTCCGATATTCGCAACCTCGCCGTTAATTCTGCGGTTCACATTGTTGCGAACCTGCTTTATTGCCTTTGTACCCATAATTTCCATTGATCTTATCGGTGAGCCTATGTAGGTAAGCAAGTCACAAATCTGCTCGCTCTCCTTAAAATAGACAATGTAACTGCCGCTGCGGACAACCGTTTTTGGAATAAGGGTACATTCGGTTATTTCGGAAAGAATCTTGCACAAATCCTGAGAAAGATTTTTGTGCGGAACACAGAATTCAAGATGATAGCTTTTCATGGGATCGGATACCGAACCGCAGCTAAGAAAAACTCCGCGCAAAAACGATTGCGAAAGTTCTTCGCTTGAAAGATTTGCCCTGTTGACACGCAAAGTAATCTGACCGTCCGTATGACCGAAATCTTCAAAAATACGCTTACAATCGTTTCCGTCAACCACAATTATTTTGTAAAGATGGCTGTCGCTTGATTTTGTACGCAAAGCTGATTGTTTTTCAATTATCGGCATATATAAATTCTGCAAAAGAAATATAAGACGATTTCCCGCATAATTGCTTTCTGTTGTGAAGGTTATTTTGTTCGGAGAAAAATTTCTGCTGAATAAAAGCATTCCGTAAAGCTCCGCTTTGAGAGCCTCACGGTCAAACTGTTCAACCGAACAAATTTCTTTTTTTACATCCGAGGAAAATGACATTTCTGCACCTTACCTGTCAATATCTCTGTGCTGAATAACACACCTATAGCCTTTTTCACGAAAGTGGTCGTTCAGCTGCATTGCGATTGTAACACTTCTGTGCTTGCCGCCCGTACAACCTATGCCGACAACAAGCTCGCTTTTGCCCTCTTTGAGATAGAGCGGTACGGAAAAATCGAGCATACTCAAAAGTCGCTTTAAAAATTCGGTTGTTTCTTCACTTTCAAGAACATAGTCACGCACATCTTTGTCAAGTCCTGTAAGATGTTTGAGTTCGGGAATGTAAAAAGGATTAGGCAGACAACGCACATCCATAATAAGATCTGCCTCAAGCGGAATTCCGTATTTGAAACCGAACGACATAAATGTCAGCGTAATGCTTTGAGAAGTGTCCTCCATGAACATTGACATAATTCGCTCTCGGAGCTGTTTGTTTGACATATATGTAGTGTCAATGTTATAATCGGCTGTTCTTTTTATAGGCAAAAGAAGCTCCCTTTCAAGCTCAACGGCAGACAGTACCGAACCATCCTTGAGTTTATCCGAAAGAGGATGTCTTCTTCTTGTTTCCTTATAACGAACAACGAGCCTGTCCGTCATTGCGTCAAAGAACAATACCTTTACATTTTCGTAATGCATTTTGAAGTGTTCAATCTGGGAACACATTTCCTCAAATTTTTCATTTCCTCTTACATCGACAACAACCGCAACCCTCTTCATTGAATCATCTTCAGATTTGAGGCAAAGCCGATAGAGTGTTGACAACAGGCTTGACGGAAGATTGTCAACACAATAATAACCGATGTCTTCAAGCACATGAAGAGCGCCTGTTTTGCCTGCACCCGACATTCCCGTAATGATTACAAATTCCATAAAATTACACCTTTTTTGCTTTATAGAAAAATAAGTTCACATTCAAGCTTGTAGCCTGTTTCATTTTCAACAGTTTTCTGAATTTCCGACACAAGCTGTTTTACATCGTCAGCCGTAGCCTTTGATTTATTGATGATAAATCCTGCGTGCTTTTCGCTGACCTGAGCACCGCCGACTGTTTTGCCCTTGAGTCCGCATTGCTCAATGAGCGCACCTGCAAATGCACCCTCGGGTCTTTTGAACACACTGCCTGCGCTCGGATATTCAAGCGGCTGTTTTGTTGAACGGCGGTTCATATAATCGTTCATTCTGTTCTGAATTTCTTCGGGATCATCTTTTTTAAGTTTGAATACCGCACCTGTGATTATGCAACCGTTTTTGCGGTAAACGCTTGTTCTGTAGCCAAACTCAAGATTCTCCGCCTCTGTTCTACCGATATCACCGTTCTGTGTGATATGAGAAACGCTGTATACAACATCTTTCATTTCACCGCCGTATGCACCTGCGTTCATAAACAAAGCACCGCCGACTGTTCCCGGAATCCCCCATGCAAATTCAAGTCCCGAAAGTCCGCATTTTTGGGCAAACTTACAAAGACTTCCCAAAGCCGCACCTGCGCCGCAATAGATTGTTGTATCGTCAATTAATGAAATATTCCTGAAATCACCGTCAAGACGGAGAACCGTGCCGTGGATTCCCTCATCCGGAACCAGAACATTACTGCCATTGCCGAGAAGAATATACTTCTCCTTGCAGACATCGCATTCCTTTAAAATTTTCATCAGCTGAGAAAGATTTGTCACCTTTATGTAAACATCTGCTTTTCCGCCGATTTTAAATGAAGTGTGTCTGCTCATCGGTTCAAATCGTCTTGCGTCACAATCAAGCTTTTGAGCACAGTTATATATAATATCGGTAGTGTCCATTCAATTACCCTCCGTTGTTAGTTTAGAATATGAAATTTCTGTTCCCTGTATTCCGTTACAAAGCGGAATTATTCCCATGTATCAACAATAACCTTTGGTGACGGCGGAAGATCCTCAACAGCCATTCCTAGATTTTTGAGAAGTTCTCTTGCGGCATTGTAGCCCATTTTCTTCTGTCTGTTATTCATGGCGGCAACCTCTATGATTACAGCAAGGTTACGGCCGGGCTTTACGGGAATTGTAAGAGTAGGCACTTCGACACCGAGAATCTTCATGTATTCGTTGTCAAGTCCCATTCTGTCATAAACCTTTGCGCTGTCCCATTGCTCAAGGTTGATTACCATATCAATCTTTTCCTGCAGCTTGATAGCACCCATACCGAAAAGTTTTCTGGCATTGATAATTCCGATACCTCGAAGCTCAATGAAGTGACGGATATTTTCGGGCGACTGACCATAGAGTGTTGTCTGGGCAGTTCTTCTGATTTCTACGGCATCATCGGCAACAAGGCGGTGACCACGCTTAATAAGCTCAATTGCGGTTTCACTCTTGCCGACGCCGCTGTCGCCCGTAAGCAGACAGCCTTCGCCGTACACTTCAACAAGAACACCGTGACGGGTGATTCTCGGAGCAAGCTCTTTGTTAAGATATTGTACAAGTGACGCAGTAAGATCCGATGTACTCTGCGGGGTACTAAAAATAGACACCTTGTGCAGCTTTGCACTTTCGAGAATTGCGTTTGACGGTTCAATATCACGGCAGATTATTACAGCCGGAGGACCAAAGCTGAAAATGGAGTCAATAACCATTTTCTGAGCCTCCGGACCGTATCTGCCGAGATATGAGAACTCTGTATTACCGAGAACCTGAATTCGCTTGTTGTCAAAGAATTCAAGATAACCCGTAAGCTCAAGTCCCGGTCTGTTGATTTCAACAGTCGATATGTTAGTTTCCTTGTAATTTTCAGCGACATAAACTTCGGTGAGGTTCAATGCTTCTGCAATTTGCGACAGCGGAACAGAAAATTCAACAGACATAAATCATCGTCCTATCCTAAATATTTATTACCTTTCACAAATCAGAGCAACCGCCCTGCCGCCTAACGGGCAGATGTATGCTCTCAGGCTATATACTTATTGCTATTATACACCATAACGCAGTTTTGATAAAGTCTTTTTGTGAATTATTTTTCAATTTTTAATAAAATTTTCTCATTTTTCTGTTACTGTTTTAACAATGTCTGCTTTTAATTCTTTATCGGAACTAATATAACAAATACTCAAATAGCCGTTGTTTTTACCCTTAAAATTATTGAATATGGATAAAGATGTCACGGAAAGGTTGTTATTATTATTCTTCAACAGAACAATGTGTTCTTTAACTTTTTTCAGTGCGTTTTTATCTTTTGAAAAAAGTTGCAAAGTTTTTGTATCCGAAAGGGCAGTATAGGTCAAAGGTGAAATTGCGGTTTCTTTTGAAATATAGTCAATATCGGTTTTGACAGTTTTTTCTCCGAGATTTGAGTCAATAAGATACAATTCAAGCTTTGAAAGCGTCAGCGCAGGGATATAGGCTTTCTTTGCCGATATTACGGCTTTTTCAAGGCTGTCAGCCTCAACCGAAACACTTTGCACATCCTCGCTGTTCTCAAGTAGATAGAAATTATACACGGCCTTGCCCGATTTATTTTCTGCAGTAATCGTCTGAACAAGCGAAGAAGTATCAATTCGGTTTGAATTTGAACAGCCGCCTAAAATCAAAACAATTGCCATAATCGACAGTAAAAATAATTTTTTATTCATAAAGCTTTCTCCGATATACAAAAAGATAGATTATAGGAATCAGAAGTGCGGAAATAAAATTGAGTACAGTCAGAAAAATATTGTTCAGTAATAATTCTTTTACAGCATTATAACTATCTGCACAAACAAACAAAACAAACATTATAACAGCTATTATCGAAACAAAAACAAGCGTTCTTTTTGAAGATGTGTTTATAATGCAGTTTGAAACGCTGATGAGGACAGCCGTTACAAAAACGAAAATACAGGCAGTTACTGCGGCAAGGTAAAAGCTGTCAAAGCCTTTCATATCACCAAAATATGCGGTTTTTGACAATAGC
>OJPN01001568.1_pt1 | contig 15871 bp, 10 predicted proteins | sample 1598511 | NCBI WGS metagenome assembly OJPN01 (sample SAMN03922485, study PRJEB24848) | human gut metagenome | isolation source: stool sample | host: Homo sapiens | place: Germany | collected 2011-05
ACAAGCCCATTGGCAGAATTAAGTATGCACTAAATTAATTCCGCCAACAGGTTATCATTTGCTGAATTGTTATTATATTTGTTCGGACTAATAAAATAGGTCTCTTCACATTCTTCTTGATTTACGAAAATGAAAAAGTCGGTAATGGGAAAATTCCAGCGATTGGCAATACTCAGTAAGACGTTTATATTCATATTTCCGCCTCTTACTGCCTTGCCTATGGTGTTTTTATCCAAGCCAAGCTCTTTGGCTGCATCTTTGTAGGTGAGACCTTTTCGATGCAAAAATCTTCGGAGCGAGTCTCCGGAATAAACGAGCTTTTTACCGTCTTTCATATGGAATAAGGTGTAAACGATTAAATTCTCTCTGAAACTATTATGATAGTTTGTTTATACCAATATACAAAAAAATCGGCAATTAGTTTGCTCGAAGGTTTCCTTTCGGGAGAGAAGAAGAGGAATGTTTTTACAACCGCATTTGGTTTGACTTAGTATTAAGTAGAGGTCGATGACGGTATTGAAAAAGATAGAGGAGGGTGTTTCTTTTAAAAAAGCATCGTCCTTGCCGATAAATCCGAACAAGGACGAAATTGCCAGTATTGTAATTGTTTGTCGTCAGGTATATCGAATCTTGTAAAATATTGCTAACTGGTTTTATGTTTTTTTGAGGGTCTATCGTCGTTATAATTCTATGCTGCCACTACCGCTTTCACCTTCTCCCCAGTCGATACTTCCCGGAATTTCTATGGTTACTTCTTTGCTATCGATGGTGATGTTATAAGTATGTACTTTACCTGCTTCGAGTTCGGCGGCTCCCTCTTTCGGGGTGTAATAATGTGTGCCGAGTTCGGTGTCGATAGCGATTAGTCGTTTACCGTCCATGTTTTGCGGAATGACAAGAGCCGTATAACTGACTATGTATTTCGAGGGGTCGGTAGGCTGTGACAATTTGAAAGGTGTAATTGTTTTGTCCATCGGTCCAGGAAGCCATGTCCCTGTTGTTACGCCTGTACCAGAGGGAGCCGTGTAAGTCCCCGACAAGGCGAGGTTGTTATCTCCGATTTTTACGGATTGAATCTGGTCGGCGGAATCGATTCCTTTCGTTTTTTTGATGTTAACGATGATTTTTGCCGTTTGATGGTAGAAAATCAGGTTAGCTGTGCTACCGAATTTTACTTCGACGGGGGCTGTAAATAGAAGATCGCTTGCTGCATATCCCTTTCCGGTTTCGTTTTGGTCGGCTGCTACGCTCCACGAGTCGGGCAACGTGTTTGAGGTCGAACCATCGGCACAATACCAAGCCCGCATGAGTTTTGTCTCATCGCTACGCTGCCAATAGTGGGTTTCTTCTTTTGTTAAGGCAACAGGTATATCGTTGTTTATTTCATAGGGGTAGGAGATCGCATCGTTCCAGTTGTACGCATCGCCTGTTTTGGTTATGGCCTGTACGGTCACTTTTTCACCGTTCGTCCATGTGCCGTCCACAGAGGAACGGGCGATGGGGCTTTCTACCGAAACGGTCATGGCAACCGGATATTTACCTTGCGGCAACGTTTTTTCGGTTATCATGTCTCCGTCCGAAGTGCATGATGCGAATATCACAGCCCATAATCCTATAAAAGTTGCTTTTCTGTATGTCATCTTCATATTGCGATATTTTTTATTTGTTTCGTGCTACCGCTCCCGGCGAAAAGAGCGGCTACACCTTTATGTGTAGCTCCGGGCGTTACGCTCGATGCCCGGGATAGCTGTATTTGACTTTACGAAATTGATCGAATGTAATTTCTATTGAAGTCAATCGTTTAGAACGCACAAATCGCACGGACATTGAATTTTTGGTTCTTGAAGAGGCCGTTCCCCGATATTGTTCCTGTCGAGAATGCTAAACAATAAGCTCTATTGGTACGGGCATAGCTGTTTCCTGTGTATCCTTCCTGTGATGTCCAATAATACACGTCGGCGAGGATTTCAGTATCGATATCGTTATCGGACAGGGCATTCAAGATGTCGTTTATTTTTCCTTTGTTGCTCGTATCGGTTGTGCCGTAACTGGGTAGCGGATATTTCCACGAATCCTCATCGCAGAGCAATGCCAGTTCTTTCAGAGACGGGAAATACCAGCTGCTACAACCTTTGGGCGTAATGTTGTTATCGGCGAAGGTTTTGATGGATTGAGCGGCTTGGCATCTGTAAAGTATTTTCGCAGGGTCGCTGTTATAAGCCAATAATACCATAGTGTTGTTATATCCCAACAGTTTGTGAGCTTCGCTGTCGAGCGTCTCGTCTACCGGAGAGATAGGGGCGATTTCTGTGTATTTGCTGTCGAAAGTCGCTGTTTCTTGCCACGTTGTCACACTTTCGCGGAAAGTCGTGCTTGCGGATTGCCAAGGGGTTTCCGTGGCGGCGTCTTTCAAAGCGACGATGAGACCGTGGGTACAATCGGGATAATCGGCCATCAATACCTTGTCGTTGGTCAGCGTGGTTTTGGGATAGGTGTCTGAGTAGGTCCAGAAGACGATACCGACACATGCTTTTTTCTGTTCGTCGGTGAGGGTGGTATAATCTTCGGTTCTGACAAATGTTCCGTCTTCCATCGCCAAGTCGCCGACTTGTGCCTGAGTCCGGTCTGTGATATTTCCTATCGGCGGCGGTATTACAGCTATCCCGTCATCGTCTCCTGTGCCTTCGTCCCAGTCATGGATGCTCGAAGATACTTCTATGGCTGTTTGATTGGCTGTGATGGTGTATCGGTATTTTTTCCCGCTTTCGAATGTCGTCCCGCCGTCTTTCATTTTGTAAACTAATTCTCCGCCTGCCGCTAACGTTATTTTAATGAATGCCGTCCCTGCTTCGATCGTTTGCGGTACGATAATGGCTTCGTTCAGTATCAAAGTTGCGCCTTCGGTTGTTATGTCGGTATCGATGGTTATATTTTGAGCTGTTCCGTCTGCCGTGATTTCAATCCCGTCGGGGAGCTCGGTGTTTTTGCCATATGCAGGCTTTTCTTTATCGAGCGTGAATTTGGCTTGGGGCAGGGTATTCAGTATCTCTACTTTGGTTATACCGGCGAGAAAATCGTTTTCACCGACTCCCTTTTTGAGTATTACTTCGACTTTGGAGAGCAAATGCCTGAATTGTACGGCCACGGAGGTGGGGTTACCGCTTCGTGGGACTCCGGTAAGTTTGGCGTAAGTCAAGTCGGAGGTGGCATAACCATCGGTCTCGCTGCGTTGGTCTGCGGCTACGGTATGGGTGAGCGACCTTGCCGGATAGGTGTTGCCGAACCATGTGGCGTTGGTATGGAGGGCATAAATGTTTACGTCGTTGCCGGTTAACGGGAAGTACATGGGCGTGCTGCCGCTTAATGTCCCGGCAACCCCTCCTTCTTTGGTCAAGAGTATATTTTCATAGAGATTTTCTTGATCTATGGTTTGTTGTCGGTTTTTAGAATCGTCGATCCATAGATGTACCGTTTCTCCATCTTTGAGCTGTGTGTCCAGTCCGTGGGAGGATCGAGTCTGTACATCGATGCCGCTGGTGAATCTCAATTCGACTTGTCCGTCATAACCCGACAGACTTTCTGTTTCGTTGCATGCCGCCAGTCCGAGCAGGGCGGTCGCTAAAAAGAGATATTGTTTCATATTATTTTAGGTTTGTTGAATTTTCAAATTTTATTCTGCTTCTCCGCTATCGCCTGTACCGTTGCCCGATATCCAGTCTACAATTTCGGACGTTACGCCGATTTCTGTCTTGTTGAGCGTGACATTGAATTTATATTTTTTACCGGCTTCGAAGCGGGTTGCGAAATCGGATTGTACGGGCCATATAAAATGTCCACCGTCTTTTAGCTTGAATTTCAGAGACATTTCATCGAAATTATCACTCGGTAGAATGATGGCTTCGGCTTTCGTCCCTTTGTTTGTCACGAGTAAATCGACTGTTCGGGGCGTTTCTGTTACGATCGCTACCTCATTACCATCTATGACATCGTATGTCGCAGAGGTTTGTTGTCCGGTCAATTCTACGGTGAGACCTTCCAAAACCGAGGAATCGTCGAATCCTGTTCCGCTGGTTATGTTCAGTTCTATTTTCGCCAGTTTGTGGTAGAACGTGAAACGCACGGACGGTGTATTTTTATCGGTCTCCGGGTTGTCGCTTCCCAAAAGGTCGATTGCGCTTTGAGAGGATTGGTCGGTTATATCGATCGTATAAGTGCGACCGTTGTCACCAAGATTTTCCGTGTAGGGATAATAGGCGACAAAATTGCGTCTCGAACCGTCTGTCGGCAGGTAGATGGCCTCGGCTTCGGTGGCCGTGAATTTGCCGCTTCCATCGGTCGTGGTATAAAGTTTATTGTTTTGTTCCACTGTTTCTCCGGCGAGCATATATATTCCGATACGGTCGTTCGGTTCCCATCGGGTGTCGTTTGCACGCGATGTCACGCATATATTACCGTTCACATGCAGGGCTGTCGGGCCGCTATTCCCTGTTGTATCGCCGAGAGGAGATTCATCGTTACCACAACCGGCCAAAGTGACGATGGAGAGTGCTAAAATCAAAATTTTTACTTTCATTTTTATAGTCGGTTTGTTTCGTTTGTCTTTTAATAAATTTCGATGTTTTCACCGTTTTCTTCGTTACCGTTTTCCCAGCCGACGATCGTTGCCGTCATATCGGCTTCGATCGGAGTCAGCAAGTCTCCGGTTATGTACATGGGAGTCGGCATATCGTCGTTGAAATTTTTCAACAGATCGGTGAGATCGTTTTCGATGGTTTGCGAGCTTCCATCTGTGAAAGTCAGATCAATTCGTAAGGATTGTTTCAAACCGGTTGTACCCAACAGTCGGGTATGCGCTGTTATTTTATCGTTAGTTCGAGCAAAAGGAAAACTTGTGTTCATGGCTTCGCCGCAGATTCGTTGTGATGAAAGGTCGAACGAACCTGCTATTCCCGAAAGGGTTCCCGTGATGTTTGAGATGCGATCCGGGTCTCCTTCTTTAACGGTCAGTTCGAATAACAAATCGCGCGTTTTTTGTTTCATGTAGATTTCTACTTCGAGTGTATCGTCTTTTATCGCATTGATGTTTTGTACTTCTGTCAGCAGATATCCCGGCAATGACTCCAATAAATCTCCTTCTACCGTATTTATATGAGCCGTAGTATGGTCGATCGTTATTCCGTCGGCTTCGTTCCATGCGATGAGTGTATGGGAGTTGGGCTCAAACAGAGAAGGGTGGCAGAACTCGCGGTCCGCAGGTGCTTTGAGTGCCGTCCCTTCGCAGCAGGAGTGCAGTAATACATATTCTTCCGGTAAAGGGCAGTCTGTCGAACGATGAGACCAATCGGCCGTTATGGTTATTCTTCCTTTATCGGGGTGAGGTGTTTTGTAGAGTTCGTCTTTTACACAAGAGTTTAACAGTAGCAAACCTGCTACTCCGCTCATTATATATCGTATCGTTTGCATATTACCTCCTTTCAATTAAAATACATTCCATACTAATGTCACTCCGGCAGATATGGGGCCCCACCAGTTTTTAGTCTCTTTTCCCTGACGTACCCGTATGCCGTCGATAACGATGTATTTGTCGTAATCGGCATGGAGGCAGCCGAGAGCGAGAGAGAAATCGAGGTTTAGCGCCTTATTCAGTTTCAATTGGTAGCCGCCCGTTAATCCGCCGCCCATTAAATTGCCTTGTTTACCGATCTCGGATAGTTTGTAATTGAACGAGCCGGCTTTGTATATGGCTCCGATATAGCCTCGTTTTTCTTTACCGATGTAGTAGCGCGCTTCGGGTGCGATTTCCCACAAGGCATAACGATGGTCGTTGCTGTTCCACGTCCAAGAAGTGTAGGAGCCGTTCACGAGTATGCCTACGTGACGGTTCAAGCGCCATTCCACTCCGAGGTCGGGGGTGAGAGTACCCCAACGGAGCAGATTTGCCCGCAAGGAGAGCGAATGAGCCTTCGCTTTTGCGGCGGCTTCGGCAGCGAGGCGCTCTGTTTCGGCACGTTCTTTTTCTTCTCTTTCAGCCGCAAGCCTTTCGGTTTCCGCTTGTTTGCGGGCCTTTTCTTGGGCGGCAAGGTGTTCTCTTTCGGCTTGTTCTTTCGCCAGTCGTTCTGCTTCGGCTTTTTCACGAGCAGCTTGCTCTATGAACAGACGTTCCCGTTCGGCTTTTCCCGATCTCTCTTTATTATAATTTTCGACCCGTCGAGCCGCTTCTATACCCGCAATTTCGGCTACTTTTTCTACGCTGGCCGGAAAGGTGACGACAACGACATTGCGCAGTTTTTCTTTCCCATAAGAGGAGAGGATAGCCCGGTCGGTGACGAACATCTGTTCGGTCAATCCTCCCTGCGTGATGAGTTCCGATTTTATTCTGTTGTTACGAATGTATGCCATGCGTTCGGAAGTCAATATATCGTTCGCCGATGCGGCATAGCTCGAAACACTGATATACATTTGCCCGGCTTGCAACTGCTTTTTGTTCTTTTCCAAAATATTCAGGAGCTGGTGCAGAGACCGGTCGTTTCCATTCCACGGTACATAGAACATATCGTCGTTCGGAACGAAACGGAATATGTAAGTTGTGTCTGTCGGTTGTTGTGCTATTACAGGTAATTCCCATATAAACAACAATGCTGTTATCAATAATAATTGTTTGCTTTTTTTCATATTGGGCAGTTTTGTTTTTCTATGGATATAAATATGTATCGACTATATAATATTAAAAGATTTTTGCAAATCTATTATTCTTTGTTTGAAAAAATGTTTTTTGATTTGTTAATTTAGTGTAATAAAAATGGTGGTCTTGAATTTCTTAATATTTTACTATAAGAGAAGTATCTATACATAAAAATTACAGAAAAAATTCTTTATTTCAAACTATTTGTACTACTTTTGTTGTCAGATGTCGGGCATATAGATTTTATGCTCGGCTTGTTTTGCGGATAATAGTATATATTCTATATATTTATATAAATAGTTTGGCTTAAACAACTTAACTAATAACAACTATGGCAGAAAGTAAAGAAAAACTGTTTGACCAGTTCCCTCCGGTGTCCACACAGGAATGGAAAGAAAAGGTCGTGGCAGACCTTAAAGGAGCTGATTTTGACAAAAAGCTCGTATGGAGGACTAACGAAGGGTTTAATGTTAACCCCATGTACCGTGCCGAAGACATAGCGAATTTGAGTACGACCGATTCTCTTCCCGGTGAATATCCCTACGTGCGGGGAACTCGTGCCGACAACAATTGGCTGGTTCGTCAGGATATCAAGGTAACCGATGTGAAAGAAGCCAATGTAAAGGCTCTGGATATTTTGAAAAAGGGTGTGGAATCGTTGGGATTCGAGATTGCCAAAGATTTGATTTCGGTAGAAAATTTGAAAACTTTGCTGCATGGTATCGACGTGGAGAATGTGGAATTGAATTTCTCTACTTGCATGAAAAGCACAGTGAAACTTGCCGAAACAGTGGCCGCTTATTTCAAAACGACTTCTATCGATTTGACAAAAGTATCGGGCTCGATTCGTTTCAATCCGTTTAAGCGAATGTTGACCAAAGGCCGTGATTTCGCCGATTATGCCGATCAGGCTGTTGCGGTTATCGATGCGGTAAAAGAGTTGCCCGGATTCCGGGTATTGGCTGTCGATGCCGTGATGTTGAACAATGCCGGATCTTTTATTTCTCAGGAACTCGGTTTTGCTTTGGCTTGGGGCAATGAGTGGCTGGCCGCCCTTACAGATAAAGGTCTGTCGGTCGACGAAGTCGCTAAACGAGTGAAATTTAATTTCGGCATATCGTCCAATTATTTTATGGAGCTTGCCAAATTCCGGGCTGCCCGTATGTTGTGGGCTCAAATTGTGAAACAATATAATCCGGCTTGCGATTGTGCTTGCAAAATGAAGGCTCATGCGCAGACTTCGGAGTTCAACCAGACTATATTCGACGCTCATGTGAATCTCCTTCGTTCGCAGACCGAGACGATGTCGGCTGCTTTGGCGGGTGTGGATTCCATTACGACGACTCCTTTCGACAAGGCTTACAAGGAACCGGACGATTTTTCGGAAAGAATCGCTCGTAACCAACAGTTATTGTTGAAAGAAGAGTCGCATTTGAATCGTATTACCGACCCGGCTGCCGGTTCTTATTATGTGGAGACTTTGACGGTTTCGATCGCCGAGCAGGCTTGGAAACTTTTCCTCGAAGTGGAAGAGAAGGGCGGCTTCTACAAAGCCGTGAAAGAGGGATTCGTACAAAATCAAGTGAACGCTTCGGCCGAGACTCGCCATATGAATGTGGCTCGTCGGAAAGAAATTCTATTGGGAACGAATCAATACCCCAATTTCAATGAAGTCGCCAGCGATAAAATCGTTAACGGCGAAGCGTGCGGTTGCGGATGCGGAAAGCACGAGGGAGGACATCATTGCGAACCCGAGTTCCCCGTGTTGAATACCAAACGGGCAGCCAGTGATTTCGAAACTTTGCGATTGGCAACAGAACGTTCGGGCAAACGTCCGACGGTATTCATGTTGACTATCGGGAATTTGGCCATGCGTTTAGCACGTTCTCAATTCTCGTCGAATTTCTTTGCTTGTGCCGGATACAAGATCGTCGACAACCTCGGTTTCGAGACCGTACAGGCCGGAATCGATGCCGCTTTGGATGCCAAAGCCGATATTGTGGTACTTTGTTCGAGCGATGACGAGTACGCTCAATATGCTCCGGAAGCATTCAAGATACTCGACGGTCGCGCTCTGTTCGTCGTAGCCGGAGCTCCGGCTTGTATGGACGAATTAAAGGCTCAGGGTATTACCGAGTTTATTCACGTTCGTTCGAATGTACTCGATACGTTGAAATCGTTTAATGAAAAACTTTCGATTTAAAGGCGGACAATTTGTATCACACAAGAAAAAACAAAAAGACAATGAGACCTAATTTTAAGAATATAGATATTACGAAGGATGCTTTCGCCCATTCGGCAGGGAAAGTAGCCCATGAGGGTGAAAACTGGATAACCCCGGAGTTGATACCCGTCAAACCTGTTTACACCAAAGAAGACCTCGAAGGTCTTGAACACTTGAATTATGTAGCCGGACTTCCTCCGTTTCTTCGTGGCCCGTACAGCGGTATGTATGCCATTCGTCCGTGGACAATCCGTCAGTATGCAGGTTTCTCGACCGCAGAGGAGTCCAATGCTTTCTATCGTAGAAACTTGGCTTCGGGACAGAAGGGATTGTCTGTGGCATTCGACCTCCCGACACACAGAGGATATGATGCCGATCACGAGCGTGTGGTAGGCGATGTAGGTAAGGCCGGTGTATCGATTTGTTCGCTCGAAGATATGAAGGTTTTGTTCGACGGTATCCCTTTGAACAAAATGTCTGTATCCATGACGATGAACGGAGCCGTGTTGCCTATCCTTGCTTTTTATATCAATGCCGGGTTGGAACAAGGCGCGAAACTCGAAGAGATGGCCGGAACGATTCAGAACGATATTTTGAAAGAATTTATGGTGCGTAATACCTATATTTATCCGCCTGAATTCTCGATGCGTATCATCGCCGATATTTTTGAGTTTACTTCGCAAAACATGCCGAAGTTCAACTCGATCTCCATTTCGGGATACCACATGCAGGAAGCCGGAGCGACAGCCGATATAGAGCTGGCTTATACGCTGGCCGACGGTCTTGAATATTTGCGTGCCGGAATCAACGCCGGTATGGATATCGACGCATTCGCTCCGCGGTTGTCTTTCTTCTGGGCTATCGGCATGAATTTCTTTATGGAGATCGCCAAGATGCGTGCCGCACGTATGTTGTGGGCTAAGATCGTAAAACAGTTCAACCCCAAGAATCCGAAATCTCTCGCTTTGCGTACTCACTCGCAAACATCGGGTTGGTCACTGACCGAACAAGATCCGTTCAATAATGTGGGTCGTACTTGTATCGAGGCTATGGGGGCTGCTTTGGGGCATACCCAATCGTTGCACACCAACGCTCTCGACGAGGCTATCGCCCTGCCAACCGATTTTTCGGCTCGTATCGCTCGTAATACTCAGATTTATATTCAAGAAGAGACCTATATTACAAAAGAAATCGACCCGTGGGCAGGTTCTTATTATGTAGAGGCTCTGACTAACGAGCTGGCTCATAAGGCATGGGAACATATTCAAGAGATCGAGAAGTTGGGCGGTATGGCTAAGGCCATCGAAACCGGACTCCCGAAACTTCGTATCGAAGAGGCTGCCGCCCGTACGCAGGCACGTATCGACTCGGGTAAACAGACGATCGTGGGTGTAAACAAATACCGTCTTGAAAAAGAGGCTCCCATCGATATTCTCGAAGTCGATAATACGGCTGTGCGTAAAGAGCAAATCGAGCGTCTGCAAGATTTGAAAGCTCATCGCGACGAAGCCGCGGTTAAGGCGGCTCTTGATGCGATTACCGAATGTGTGAAGACGAAGAAGGGTAATTTGCTCGATTTGGCTGTCAAAGCCGCTAAGGTTCGCGCTACGTTGGGAGAGATTTCCGATGCTTGCGAAGTTGTCGTAGGTCGTTATAAAGCAGTAATCAGAACTATATCAGGCGTGTATTCATCAGAGACTAAAAAGGATGCCGATTTCGTTCGGGCAACGGAATTGTGCGAAAAATTCGCTAAAAAGGAAGGTCGCCAACCTCGTATCATGATAGCGAAGATGGGACAAGACGGTCATGACCGTGGGGCCAAAGTGGTAGCTACCGGATATGCCGATTGTGGCTTTGACGTGGATATGGGACCTTTGTTCCAGACTCCGGCGGAAGCTGCGCGTCAGGCTGTCGAAAACGACGTACATGTGTTGGGCGTTTCTTCTTTGGCTGCCGGCCATAAGACTTTGGTTCCTCAGGTAATCGAAGAGTTGAAGAAATTGGGTCGCGAGGATATTGTGGTAATTGCCGGTGGAGTTATTCCCGCACAGGATTATGACTTCCTTTACAAAGCCGGTGTAGCTGCTATCTTTGGCCCGGGTACTTCGGTAGCCAAAGCTGCGTGCCAGATACTCGAAATTCTTCTCGACGAGTAATTTTGGAAAAGGATAATGTGTTGAAGCCCGGTGGTTTATTGCTGCCGGGCTTTTTTATTGAGTTGTTTCTTTTTAGATGAGTTTAGGTTTCTCTGAGAAATCCAAAACTTTTTTCATAAATTAAGAATACTGTATTTTTCCTTTGTTTTATTTTTATTAGTATCTTTATTCGCTTTTATAAACATGATTGTCTATGAATAAAATTTTTATCTCATTGTGTGCCGGTATTTTATTGGGTGTATCTCCGCTTTTTGCCGTACCGGCCAAGCCTGTCCTTGTTAGGGTCGCTCAACCGGACGGATCTGTTATAACGGTTAAAACCGTAGGTGATGAATTTTATCATTACAAGTCTACTTCCGATGGCATTCCGGTAGTACGTTGCGAAGATGGTTTCTATCGCTATGCCGAGTTGTCTGCGACAGGACTGGCTGTTGCCGGCAATGTGGTAGCCCGAGATTCGTCGATGAGGACTGTTTCGGATAAGGCGTATTTGACATCGCTGTCCGAGAAGAAGATTTCACAGAAACTTTTTAGTCGTCGTAATCTACGGAAGCAACAATTACAAAACAATATAACTCGTCGGGTTACGCAGGCTACTGCCGGTGACGATGTGCACGGTTTGGTCTTGTTGGTTCAGTTCAGCGATAAGAAATTCAGTTCGGTGGGGACACAGCAGGCTTTCGACGAGATGATGAATAAGGAAGGATATGATTATATGGGAGCCATCGGTAGCGCTCGGGATTATTTTATTTCTCAATCGGGAGGACTTTTTCAACCGACATTCGATGTGGTAGGGCCTATCACTCTCGACAATACGATGGCTTATTATGGGGCTAATGATTATTCCGGGCAAGACGTACGTCCCGATGAGATGGTTATCGATGCTTGTAAGAAGGCCGAATCGAAGGTCGATTTCACGATATATGACAGAGATAATGACGGTTATGTCGATTTGGTGTATGTGATTTATGCCGGATATGGAGAATCGTCGGATATAGACGGTTCTTTGGAAGATGCGATTTGGCCTCATGCTTGGTATATTTGTCAAGGTGCGCAAAAGCGAGTATCGGTCGACGGTAAATATCTCGATGCTTATGCTTGTTCGGCCGAGCTGTTGGGAAACAGCGGTACTACTCGGGACGGAATCGGTACATTTTGCCATGAATATAGCCATACGTTGGGACTCCCCGATTTTTACGATACGAGCGGTGTGACTTCGAATTATGGAATGGGCACGTGGAGTTTGATGGATTATGGCTGTTATAATGGCCCTGATTCCGATGGTTCTGTTCCGGTCGGGTACACAGCATACGAACGGGAGTTTTGCGGTTGGATAACTATCGAAGAGCTGACGGCTCCTTCTTCGGTTACACTGGAAAATCTGGCCGATAGCAAGAAGGCCTATAAGATAGTATCGAGCGATAAAGATCAATATTTTACATTGGAAAATAGGCAACAGACAGGTTGGGATCGATATATGGCATCGGCCGGGCTGATGATCGTGAAAGTCGATTACGATCAGTCCGTTTGGGATTATAATACGGTTAACAACGAATCGAGCCGCCAGCGCATGACCATTATGCCGGCTGACAATAAATATAGCGAGTATAATGAAGATGGTGACTTATATCCCTATAATGGTAATACTTCTTTTACCGATGACAGTCGCCCAGCTGCAAAGACAAATACCGGATTGAAGTTGGGAAAACCCGTAACCAACATCGCACAGGATAATGGCGTGATTACGTTCGACTTTATGGGAGGAACCCCGGCAGTGCTTGCTCCCGTGGCCGATGTCGCCACTCATGTGACAACAACCGGATTTACCGCTAGCTGGTCGTCGGTAGAGAATGCTGTCAGCTATACGTTGCAGGTCGATAGAAAACAACCGTCGGCCGGTGGCGAAATTCTGTTGGAGGAAGATTTTGACAATTGTTCTATTGCGGGTACGACTAATTTGGGGGGAACCGGTTCGTTTCAAGATATAGATGATAAATATTTCCAAACCCCCGGTTGGAGTGGTAAATATGTGTATACCGAAGCCGGAAGAGTAAAACTGGGCAATTCGTCCAATGGTGGAGCCTTGTGTACCCCTGCGCTTGATTTGTCTTCTTGCGACGGAGTGTTTACCGTCCGATTCGATGCCTCTATGTACAATGGAAGCAAAGAGACAAATGTAGTGATAAAGGCATATCTAGAAGGAGATGAGTCGAATGCTCAATCGACAGAAATTCTTTCGACCAGTAAGATGAATACTTACACGATGACTTTTACAGGTGGTACAGCCGATAGTAAAATCGTGCTGATGTCGACAGCGAGCAGTGGAAAAAAGAGGGCTTATCTCGATAATATCGTTGTATATAGCGGTGAAGTTTTACCTGAGAGAGCTTATAAACAAGTTGTTAGCGATGTTTGGCCTCTGATTGTGACGGGAATTACGGATACATCGTATCAGCTCGTTGACTTGGATCCGGGGTATGTGTATTCTTATAAAGTAAAAGCTGTGACCGCAGAGGGGGAAGAGAGTGACTATTCCAATGTGGTGAAGGTGGACTTATCTACCGGTATTTGTGATTTGCCGGAGTCGCACAATCGAGTGTATACCGATAACGGTTATATTGTGGTCGAGTGTGAAACGTCACAGCCGGTCGAGGTCGTTAATTTGACAGGACAGATTGTCGTATCGGCATCCGTGAATGGGCGTTCTTTGTTATCGGTTCCGGTTAAGGGTGTATATGTCGTGCGCTGTGGCACATCGGTAACTCGTGTGGTTGTGAAATGATGATATTTATATAATAAAGAAAAGACCGAAGCGAATGTAAATGGGCTTCGGTCTTTTTTTATAGTCTATGTGTAGAAGTTTTTGAGAACTCAAATTTTTACTTTTCGATCGTTCAGCCGACTTTCTTCGGCTTTGAATCCCATGATATGGCTTTCGACTGAAACACTTATGGGGCTGGACAGATAGTCGCGGTTATCGTTCCCGACAGCGTTTATAAAATCGCGAACCAAACACAGGTCTCCGCCTCCGTGCCCGTGTCCGACGTAACTTTTCACTTCTTCTACTTTGGCATCCCATATGCGCTGTTTCCCACTGCGGAAATCGGTTACGGTAAATGTTGTCATATCACCTACAATTTCTCCTTTCGTACCCATTATTTGAGTCCTTCTTCCTCCTTTGGCCATGAATGCCTCCATAGAGAAATTGGCTGTAACACCATTTTCAAATTCCATGCTGGTCACGTAGTGGTCGCATTGGTCATTGTCCATTTGGAACACGCAGCGTCCGTAGTCGGTAGTCCGTATCACTTTACGTATTGCCTCGTTTTGAAGGCTGCGTTCTTTGGGCAGGTCGAATGCATATATATGTTTTCGTTTTTTCAAATAAATGTCTAATGCGGAATAGGGGCATTCATTTTCATGCGGACAATCTAAACAACGTTCGGTAGCACCTTGCGGCATATTTTTCCGCTTGAAATAGGTTAAAGAGCCGTAGGCCGAAATGGACTTGCATGGAGAGCCGACCAGCCATCTGATAATGTCGAGGTCGTGGCAGGATTTTGCCAAAATAATGGGGGTGGTTTCCTTTGAATTATGCCAGTTACCTCTTACATAAGAATGCGCCATGTGTGCGTATTGTATGGGTTCGAGATGTTGTATACTAATCAGTTGCCCTATGTCACCCGAATCGATGATTTGTTTGAGAGCGATGAAATAGGGTGCGTATCGTAATACATGGCAGACTCCTACAATGGCATTTTTTTTGATTGCTAAATCTCGAATGTCCGTACATTCTTTTTCAGTAGGTGCTATGGGTTTTTCGAGTAAGATGTGATATCCCATCGAAAGCGCTTTCATACAAGGATCATAATGTAGATTGTCGGGTAGACTAATGATAACGGCATCTGCGAATTTTGTTTTATTCAAGGCTTCTTTCCAATCGGTAAATCTGTTTTCTTCCGGGACATCGTGGTCTTCGGCCATAGATTTTAGCCGCAATTGGTTTTTATCGGCAACTCCTACTATTTTCATGCAATCGGGGTACTTTTTCGCATATCCGGCGTAAACGCTTCCTCTGTTACCTGCACCGAGGACAAGAAATGTTATCGGTCGATTTACATTGGCTTTCAGGTCTTTTATGTCGGTGGCGATTCGAGATACATTGTTTGTCTGTTTTCCGTTGGCTAAAATAGAAGGAATACGAAACAATTTATATGTTTAATATTTTCGATTTGTATATATATTGCTTCGATTTGTTTCTTATGAGATTGTAATGGTGTTTTTCTTGATCTTGTTTGTGTGAGAGAAGTTGAATGATTACATTTGTTTGTTCAATATCGGCATGTATGGGGAGCGATGAGTTGAAGGCATTTTTGACGGCTCTGTCGGGTAGGGATATGAAAATTCGGATTGCAGAATTTTTACAGCAGAAGGATTGTATCGCCGAAGCAATGGATATAGCTGTGGGGGAATCTGGTTCAGAGGCATTTCGTGCAGCATGGGGTATCTCTGCAATATACGAAACGAACCGCCTTTGTTTTTTACGATATAAAGATAAGTTCGTTTCGGATTTTTGTCGTGTCAACCACCACGGGGTAAGAAGAGAATATGGCCGTATAATGTTGAGTATGTTGAAACATAAGGAGTATATTCCAGATAGGCATTCTGCTGAAAATTTGGCCGAAATAGTCTGTTCGTGGAGTATTGACCCGAAGATAACGATATCGGAAAAAGTGTGGACTTTTTCGATATTGAAATTTTTATCCCGGTGGATAGAATGGGGTCTGTCTCTTATACACATCTCCGAGC
>OJPN01001572.1_pt1 | contig 15858 bp, 14 predicted proteins | sample 1598511 | NCBI WGS metagenome assembly OJPN01 (sample SAMN03922485, study PRJEB24848) | human gut metagenome | isolation source: stool sample | host: Homo sapiens | place: Germany | collected 2011-05
TACGAGTCTAGAGTCGTCAAAAATACAAACCTGAGAGAAAGGAGTGATTTAATGGGCAGTTTATCAAAGTATGAGCAGGAGACAGTTATCAATTTCAATGCAGGGGAGCAGAGAGCAGTTGTTTATACCCGAGATAAGGCAGTTATGAGGAAACTTGACGCATTAGTTATTGCGTTCCCAGAGGTTTATAAGCTGGTAGGCGAAACAGATATTGATAAGACCTATTCCATGCCGAAATCATGCGTGAATTATCGTAAGCCGAGAAAGCTCGATGATAAATACAGAGAACTAAAAAGAACACAGATGAAGCAGTATAATATGCAGAGGTAAATAGTTGTAAGTTATCGAATAACCTGCAATAATGGGAACCAACGAACCCTTATAAACCCTTAAAGTCCCTTACACGGTGAGAAATCCCGTGAATAGGGGCTTTTTTAGGCTTATAAGGTATTTTTAACCCTTAAAATTTTAATGGGAACCAGAATTCCTATTGAAAAACTTAAAATGGGAAGAATCCTTGAAAATAAGAGTGGAGAGGGGCCGATGGAAAGTGGATGTTTAAAGCCTTTTAAAACTTTTTAAATTAAAAAGATGAAATGGGAGAAAGTATTGATAATTCAAGGATTTTCTGCGTTTGAAAGGCTTTAAAAGACCGTTTAAAACAATAAAATTTAAAAGCAATTATAAGCGAGTGCTGCGGAATCCATGATCAACGTGATCGCCGGGGAGATGAAGAATCTGCGCTTCGCTGATATTGCGATCAACAACGGAACGAAAGCGGGAAGCGGTTTTGGTATTGTCTCCACAAACCAGGGTACGATCGAGAACTGCGAGTTCGAGAAGGTAAAACTTACCGGTTATCAGGCATCCCAGGTCGGTATGATCGGAACGAACACAGGTACGATCACAGATATCTCCTTAAAGAATATCGAGATCTCGGTTTCCTCGACATCGAGTTATGTCGGTGGTCTTGCCGGTTACTCGACCGGTGCGATCAGCAACATCATGGCGGAAGGAGACGCGGTGGACTATACGTCCCTCGACGGTCTTCCATCGGACACACTCTTTACCTACCGGATCGTTGCGCCGTACAGTGAGGGCGTCGGCGGTATCGTCGGCGGAACAAAAGCGACGCTTACAGACGCTTCGGTCAAAGGAATCTATGTCAGTGGTTATAGTTATAACGGCGGTATCGCCGGACGTCTCGCTCAGGGCGTGCCGTCCGGAAACCTTACGGTCGGTGAGAGCGGATATCCGGTCTTTGTAAGCGGCAAAAACTATACCGGCGGTATCGGCTCCCTGTTCTCCGAGTCGACGAGAGACAGTGCACCGATCACGAACACGAAGGTGCAGTACACTTATGTCTCCGGCGGAGGAACCACCGCAGGTATCCTCGGAATCGGAAGCTGGTGGACGAGGATCGATGATGCCATGGTATACCGCTCCTATATTAAGGGAACCGGAAGCTACACGATGGGAATCATCCAGAGTGGAGCGAGAGTGAACCGGGCACTCGTAAAAGAGTCCGTGATCACCGGAACTTCCTACGTTGCCGGTATTTCAAACGGGCAGAGTGGCGGTATCTACTACTCGAGCGTCGTTGATTCAACGGTCGAGGGAAGCGGAAACTATATCGGCGGCATCATGGGTAATACATCTGCCCAGGAGGGGATCTCTCAGGTTGCGGTTGTCGGATGTACAGTTCAGGGAACCGGAGCAACTTCGATGGGTGTCGGCGGAATTGCCGGAAGAAACGAGGGAACCGGAACGGCCGCCAGCTTCTTCGTTGTCAATAACACAAAGGTCAAAGGCGTCACGGGGGTTGGCGGTATCACCGGAATTGCGATCGCCGGAAGATATACGTATATGAACTGCAATGCGGATGTCGAGGCGACTGGTTCTGCAGCCGGTGCATTTGCGGGAATCCTCTACGACTACAAATACGATAACCGTGGATACATTTCATACAACCGCGCGATGGTGAAGGAAGGTATCTTCGGAGGAACGGTCAAATCTGTTGAGCAGGCAGGCGCTTTTGTCGGACGTCTCACCTACAGCAATCCGGAGAGAGATGCAACGGGTGCTGTCGTTGCCCACGGAAATGACTATCTGAGCAGCGAAAATTATAATAATCTCGTTCTGACTTCGGATGTAACCGTGACGGGCAGATCGAGTACACCGACCGTCTGGGGTACTTTCTATCTGGACACGACTGAGTACACAGATACGGATTCAACTTATTTAAGACCGACAAGGACTCTTGACGATGAGGGGATCCGGACCGTGAACGGAGCAGCTCCGAAGGCAGCTGTCTGGGGCGGACTGAAATTAAACGGCACACCGCTCTGGGGCGAGAACGGTTCGAAGATCCAGGATTACACCGGAAGCGGAAAACCGTATGCGGAACTTAAGCTGAATGCAAATGCGAAGGATCCGACGAAATTCGATGATCCGGCAGCCGTTGCTCCGTACCAGTATTTTGTTACGGATGCGAATGTGTTTGGTACCAATGCGTTCTACACGAATGTTTTGAGCCTGAATTCCAGCTACTGGGATTATAAGAACCTGAAGCCTGGAAATAATGATACGTATACGGCACATTTCCCGTATGTAAAGACGGGGGAGAGCTTCTACCCGTATCCGGATCAGACACAGACAAACCTCATCAACTATGAGGATGGCTCCTACGGCTTCTGGGGAGTTCCGATCCCGACAGGCGCGATGACTTCGATGTTGTCACTTCGGGATCTTACCGACGAGCAGTACCTCTGGGTATCCGCTTCGGGACCGGCGTCCATCACGTTTGAACTCGCTCCCGACGTTGTCGGAGTGACGATGACGGTTGCAGATGGATCCGGGGAAGTCCTAAGTGTCAACACGACCGACCGGATCTATACGATGCCGTACAATTACAGTACGCCGCTTACCGTAACGCTCTCGGCACCGGAACTCGGATTTACACAGACCTATGATGTTCTGGCGACGGACCTTGTGTCCTCCGTCATGGCATGGAACGGGGATCAGTATTACCTGACCGGTTCCGGGATCCGGAGTGCGTCCGGAAAGCAGATCGCGGGAAGCTTCCTGAACCTGCGCGACGGAAAAGCGCTCGACTTAAACGGCGATGTCTGGGATGTGGAGAGCGGAAGCGTCGTATCGCACTGCGATTTCTCTGACATTCAGTGGGAGGAACCGAAGGCAGTTCATACCTTTACATACGATGGAAAGAAGCTTTCCGTCTACCACCAGTTCATCCACTACGACGGGGAGGACCTCGACCGGCTCGCTTATGTGAAGAACGGAACCCTGTTCGGATTGGAGACGGATCCGGAGCTTGTCTACGGGGCAGTGCTCGCAGATACATATCAGGACAGTCAGTATCTGACAGTTCTCGGAACCGATGGAATGCTTCATGACTTAAATGAGTCGATCCATCTTCCGGAGAGCTTCACAAACCGCGGGATCGTGGAGCTGGCTGATAACATGCACGACAGCAGCCATGTCGCGATCGGCCGGTTTGAGGACGGAAAGGTATTTGCCTTCAACTTCCTGACCGGAACGGAGCTTATGCTTGAGGAGGCGGATTCCTGGGAGAACGGCGAGGATCTGACACTTGCGGATTACGCGGGTCAGTATATCGAGAGTTACTTAGGAAGCTGGTTCGGAATCAACAATTCCGGATATCAGGCATCCGTGAACCTCATGACGAACTTAAGCAACGGAAAACTTGGAAGTCTTGACGATATTCTTTCCTACAAGGGAACCGCCTCCGGAGATGGGGATGCGGCTGTTTCTTCCGGAAAGGCAGGAGGAGACGGATCCTCATCCGGTGATCCTGACAAGACCGAAAAGAACGGAGAAAACGACAGAACGGCTGACAAGACGGAAACGACAGACGGAAACGGAAGGACCTCCGACAATACGGAGAAAAATACTGTTTCCGGAACATCGGTGAAGGATCGTGAGGCGGATACTTCTGAAAAGGATGTAAAAGCTTCCGAGAAGCCGGATTCCGAGAAGAAGACGACTGACAAAAAGGATGGCGGAAAAGAGAAAGCCGCTGTATCTGAGAGCGCGGCTGAGAAGGAGAAATCCGGAAACAGCAGTATCGTGGATAAGATCAGGAGTCTCTTCGGAAAGGCGAAGGACGATGTGAAAGCCGATGCGGCCGATGTGAAGAGCAAAGATGCATCAGAGAGCACGGATGCAGCGAAGAAATCCGGTGCAGCCGATACTCAGATGAAGAATGCAGCTCAGAATGCAGAATCCCTGACAGTGCAGAAGGAAGACGCAGAGAAGACTGCAGACGGATCAGACAAAGCACAGAACGCGCTGCCGGAGAACCGTGCAGATGACGCAGAGACCGGCAATACGGACAATTCCGGTGCAGCAGCTTCCGACTCTGCAGGATCGGAGAATGATTTTGAAGATACAGCTTCGAATGCTGTCTCTGAGGATACGACCTCCGGAACATCTGCAGAAGGTTCCGCGGATGAAGCCGGAAAGGCAGCAGACGCGGCAGCTCAGACTGACGGAGAACAGGCCGGAGAGTCCGCTGGAAATTCTTCTGAAGCTTCCGGACAACAGGCTTCTGAGGCCTCCTTCGACGGAACATCTGCGGAAGTAGCCGATGGAACGACCACCGATCCGACATCCGGCTCTGTGACGGAAAGGAAACTGATCACTGTCTACAATCCGGCAGACGGATCTTACAAGGTCTACACAGCGAAAGATTACCTGTCTCAAAAGAGCGGTGATCTTACAAGTGTGGACGACAAGGTGAAGGAGATGGCATCTCAGGGACTGATCGCTGATCAGGCACAGTTAAAGAGCAACGATTTCGTGGAAGACAAGAAATACGGAATCATGATCTTCGGTGCGTTCTCTGCGATGGGAGTCCTCTTATCCCTTGGTCTTCTGCTCAGAAAGAGAGAGGGGAGGAAATAAGATTCCATGAAACAGAAAAAAAACTGGAAAGTATTCGTTCTGTCGCTCCTCATGTGCCTGACGTTTTCGTCAGGCGCGTGGGCGGCAGAGGGAGATCCCGTGAAGATCGAGCGGGTGAAACTGAAGCTGGAATCCCAACTGACAAAGACCGGGGAGGTCAAGGTCACAAATATGGGAAAAGGCTACACAGTTACCGGCTGCGAGGTCATCAACGGTGCGGATGTTGACAACTGGAATTCTTCCTACTGCGCACGTGTCCAGATCGGGCTTGTTGCGGACAGCGGGTATGAGTTCCGGAAAAAGGGAAGCTCCTATTTCGACCTCAAAGGGTCCGATGTCTATCGCTTTGTATCGAGAGAATACGAGGGGAATGAAGAGGTCTGGCTCTATGTGGACATGATCCCGATGAATAAAAAGATCGGGGTTCCTCTGGATCCGGACTGGAGTGGTACCGGGACAGCAAAGTGGAGTCAGGCATATAAGGCGGTTTCCTATCATGTAACCCTTTATGAGAATGGAAAAAAGAGAACGAGTGAGACGGTAAAACGTGGAAATACGATCGATTTTTCCGGTCAGATGAAGGAAGGAAAGCTCTACACCTTCTTTGTGACAGCAGAAAACAGCGATGGAAAGAAGAGTAAAGCGGTTGCCGGACCCGGGATCGTCTATACCGGAACCAGATTCACATCACAAGATGGAGGTACTCCGAAAGATCAGGCATTTTCAGGTGCGTGGATCGAGGAAGACAAAAACGGAAAGTGGCGTTATGTGATGAATGCCAGAGGGACTTCTTGGTGTCAGAACCAGTGGAAGGAGATCGGCGGAAGCTGGTACCGGTTTGATGCGGACGGCTACATGGTGACCGGCTGGTACCAGTCTCCGGATGGAACCTGGTATTATCTCGATGAATCCGGTGCGATGGTAACCGGAGAGAGAACGATCGACGGAAAGACGTATCGTTTTGGAAATGGTTCCGACCGGGAAGCCGGAGTCTGGATCTCCTGAGCATGTGATCCGGGAAGACTCATGACCGGTTTCAGAGCGGCATGAAATTTTTCACGGATGTGCGGCAGCAGAGAAAATGGCGGCTGGGAAGACATGCTCATATGACATGTCGTCCCAGCCGCTTTTGTTCACTTGTTACCTCAGCCGCCCGGCGAGGCGGCGGATCATTTCGGCTTTCTGACGCTCCGGCGGGGAGAGGGATTCACACAGGACATCAAAGAGAAGTTCTTTTTCGTCTGCCGAAAAGGAGATGGACTCTTTCTGCAGCTTCTGATTCAGGTTGAGAAACGCACGCATTCTCTCATTTTCGGGGGTGTTTGCAAGTTCATCCGCAAAGGATGCGAGAAGCGCGATCTTCGAGGCGTCCATGGCGTGAAGTCTCGGGTCGGATTTCCATGTGGAGTTGTTCATGCAGAACCTCCCGGCGCGAAGCTCTGGATCACCATCTGCAGGGTCTCAAACTGATTTTTTACATCCGGCGGCAGAAGCGCGAGAAGCTGATCCGGTGTGACTCCGGCATTTGCGGCGCCTTTCCGGGTCTCTAAGAACCGGGTCATCATATCGATCATCTCCTGCTCCTGATGGTTTGCGTAGGGGCGGACGGCTGAGAGCATGGATCGCGGAGAAGTGTGTTCCGCATCGAGCGCACAGATCTTCATCATGCCGTCTTCGTTGTCCCGGAAAAATTCCATGGTCCGCAGAAGCTCTTCGACTTTTACGAACATGGAAAGATTTCTCTGCCTGCCGATGTCGAGGTAGGGGAGTGCGGCTTTCACCATCTGGAGATGATGATCACCGGTAGCGTAGTCGAGATCGGTCAGTTTTAATTCTTTTTCACTCATACTTGTGGACCTCCTGTATGTGAAAATATATGAGAGGAAGTTCCGGCTCATGACGGGAAATTCCGGATGAAAGAGGAATGCGAAAGGTTACAGTACACGGTCACTCCATGCCCGCGTACTGTAACAGGATTTTGCCGATGCTTCGCATTCCAAATCGGCAAAATCCGCGACCACAACGGTATCATACGGAATTTTCAGTTCAGAAAATTCCTACCCGTGAAAAGTAACTGCGAAAGCACTGCTTCTCCGGGTTCACAGTGAAAGAAGTTCCGGAATAAAATAACAGTAAAAAGACGCAGATGGAAAGAAATGGCGCAGCTGCGGACGGAATCCGGATGGAAGAAAATGGGAAGACTTGTCATAGATGGAAACAGTGTGTATGAGATCGATGAGGAATGTGAGAGAAAGAAGATGATGGAGGAGTTGAAACGTGCAGAGGAAAACCATCCGACGGGAAAAAGCGGATGGAACAAAGATGGAACGAAGGTGCCGCTAAGGCGCGGTTAGGAAATATTGGGCGAATCTTAACAGGAGGGCGGGAAGATCTCCCGCCCCATGAAAGAGATGAGACTGCAAAAGGATCAGCAGCCAAAGCCGCATCCGTTTCCATTGCCCCAGCCGCCGCAGCAGCAGAGGAGCAGGATGATCCAGAGACAGCTGTTGTCACATCCGCATCCATTTCCACAGCCATTGCCGCAGCCGTTATGTCCCCAACCGCCGCAGCAGCAGAGAAGCAGGATGATCCAAAGAGAGTTGTTTCCGCATCCGCATCCGCCGCAGCCAGGTGCCGGGCTGTCACATCCACATCCACAGTTTGTAGCAGCTAAATCACTCATGTTATTTCCTCCGGAAATATCTTTACACTTTCAGTATATGCAGGATGGCATGTCAGAATTTAACGAATATCAGCAGAAATTTTCTATTGCCGTGTAAGGGGCATTTCCGTATGCGGCGAAAATGCAGGACCATGGTACGGATCGAACTCACAATATATGGACTCTCACCGCTTTAAAGGGCTGTGGGATTTATCTGATCGAGATAAAATTAAGGAGGAACAGGTCAGTATGAAAAAGAATCAGCGAAAGCTCAGACAAGCAGGTTTTATTGCGGGGATACTCCTCTGCGCAGGGATCAGCGTTTTCCCTGCATCGGCAGCCGGGCGGATCCAGAAAATTTCCCTTTATCTTGAGGGGGAGGCGGCAAAGCCGGGACAGTTTCTGGATGATACGCTTCCGGAGATCACTACGTCTGCGGAAAAATATACGATCCATTCTTACGATTATGTAAATGACCGGGTCAGATGGGACCGGATGGACACACCGGAGCTCATGATCGATCTTTATTATGACAGTGGTTACAAGCTTTCGAAGGAGACCGTCGAGAAGATCCAGCTGCGCGGTCTGGAGTGTACCTACGAAAAGTGCGAATGGCTGAGAAAAGATGATCTCGAAGAAGACGGAGTCCGGGGTGTGCGGATCTATCTGAAATTCCCGGCATTCAGTACGCCGGGAGAAAGTGCGAAGGCGAAACAGGAGGCAATCGAGGCGGAAGTAGCGGAGCTTGAGAAAAAGTCAAAAAAGAAAGCAAAACGTCTGCGCGATTCTTCTGTCGCAAGCGGATGGTATCAGGATACGAATGGCTGGTGGTACCTTGAGGACGACGGCAAGTGGCATGTGAACGAATGGAAAAAGACTGGTGGCAACTGGAGCTATCTGGATGCCGACGGTTATGCAAAGACCGGCTGGTTTGAGGTCGGCGGGACCTGGTACTGCGCAGACAAGACCGGCACGCTCTATGTCAACACAGTTACTCCGGACGGGTATCATGTGAACGGGGACGGTGCATGGGTGTCATAACATCCCTTTTCGCAGACAGAGATTTTTTGAACTGAAAGTTTATATGACACAGTAATAGATGGGGATTTTGGCGATTTCGAGTGAGAAACATCGGCGAAATCCCCATCTTGTCATATGGGAAGCGAGATGGTAAAATCAAGATACACTGGGACGTTCGGCAGCAGGGACTGCAGCAGATGGTTCCGGGAGTACGGCTCCGGAGAGGAGACAGGATATGACAGGACGGAAAAAACTGTCAGTCAGGCTTGATGATTTCCGGAAGATCCGGGGAAATTGAGAGACAAAGAGGAGAAAGACAGTAATGAAAAAATTATATTATGATTCAGCATATATCCGCACATTCGAGGCGAAAGTCCTTTCTTGTACGGAGGGAAAAAAGGGATATGAGGTGGTCCTTGACCAGACGGCGTTTTACCCGGAGGGCGGCGGACAGCCGTATGATACGGGAATCCTCGGCGGAGCGCATGTGACGGCGGTCCATGATGTGAAAGGGGAGATCGTCCACTATACGGACGCACCGCTTACCGTCGGCGAGACCGTGACTGGCCAGATCGACTGGGACAGACGTTTCCGCAACATGCAGGGACATTCCGGTGAACATCTTGTCTCCGGCCTGATCCACGCGAAATACGGATATGACAATGTGGGATTCCATATGGGATCGGAGGAGATCACGATCGATCTGAACGGAACGCTCACATGGGACGAGCTTCTGGAGGTCGAAAAGAAAGCGAACCGGATGCTCTGGGAGAACCTGGAGATCTACGCGGGATTTCCGTCCCAGGAAGAGCTTGCAAAGATGGACTACCGGAGCAAAAAGGAGCTGACCGGGGACATCCGGATCGTCAGCATCCCGAACGGCGACACCTGCGCCTGCTGCGGGACACATGTGGCGAAAACCGGTGAGATCGGTCTTGTGAAATTTTTAACCATGATTCACTATAAGGGCGGTGTCAGGATCTCTCTGCTCTGCGGGGAAGAGGCTGTGATGGATTATGAGAAGAAAAGGGAAGAACTTCAGAAAATTTCTGTATTCCTGTCCGCAAAAGCCGGAAAGACTGCGGATGCCGTGGAAAAACTGAAAAATGAGCTGATGCAGACTCAGGCAAAATTGTCTGAGACTTCAAGAAAACTTATGAAATTCCAGGCGGATCAGTTAAAAGAGGGAAATGAGAAGATCTGTTACCTCGGAAATGATCTCGATATGACGGAGCTCCGCCACTTTGTGAACTTTGCATTGGAAGAGAAGAAGGGGGAAATTGTCCTCGTCCTGTCAGAAAGTGTGAATGGGGGATTCTCTTATGTTCTGGGGAGCCAGAGCGAGGACATGCGCGCTCTCTCGAAGGAATTAAATGGGGAACTCTCCGGGAGAGGCGGGGGAAGCAGCCAGATGGCACAGGGAACCTTCTTCGCAAAGAAGGAAGAACTGCTCTCCAATCTGGCCGGTAAAGGGTTTGTTATGGCTTAAATGGATCAGCAGCCCTGAACCATGTACTGGATCAGACGCTTGGAATCCTCATCGTTGTGTGTGGTAAGGCTTAACTCCTTGATGTTTCCGTTGGAAAAAACGGTAGCCATGGAGAAGTACTGGCTGAGTTTGGACTTTAAGTTTACGCTTCCGCCTTCCGGAAGACTTAACTCAACAGCACCGTCACACTGATTGATGACTTTGAAAAATGTATCAAGATTGGAAATATTTCTCATTTTTAATTTCATAATTAGTTACCTCCTCAAAGGTTGCTTGTAACTGCCACAGTTACTCGTGTTTTACTTTGTCACTTCGTTTTTCTTTTAACGATTTGAATTCTACCAGATGAGTAGGGAAAAAACAATCGACGGAATAGATAAAAATTTAACAATCTAAACTGGATTTTTATGGAATTTATGGGGAACATCGGGCGGAAGCTGGACGGACTGTCGAAAATGCACCAAAAACAGGGAAAGGATCAGGAAAAATGGCATATTTTCCATTGTTTGTGAATCTGGAAGGGCGTCGTGTCCTCGTAGTCGGCGGCGGAAAGATCGCTGCAAGGCGGATCCGGACGCTGTTGGAGTTCGGATGTGAGATCACTGTTGTGGCACCGGAGGTGGGTGAGGAGCTTCTGGAAATGCTGGAGACGGACGCCGGGACCGTGTATGCGGAAGAGGAACGAAAATCAGAAAAGGTGACCCCGGGGAGTTGTCGGATCATCTGGAAAAGGAAAAAGTATGAGATCAAAGAGCCGGAAGCAATTTCAGCAGATCCCATGGAGACAGATAAATTCACATTCGTTCTTGCCGCCGCCACCCCGGAGATAAATGCACAGGTCGTCCGGGAATGCCGCAAAAAAAATATCCCGGTCAACAATGCGTCGGACCGGGACCAGTGTGATTTTTATTTTCCGGGAATCGCGAAGGATGGCGACACGGTCGTCGGAATCACTTCCGGTGGGAGAGATCATAAGCTGGCGGCTAAGATCTCGCAGGCTGTGCGGAACGTGTTACATGTCTAAGATCTTCCAATTCCGGCCATAAACATCGAAAGCTTGATATCGTCGAGATAGAGCGCCGAGACCCGCAGCCCGCCGCGTCCGGATCCGATCTCGATATCGGGCTTTGCGGCACCGTGGAAGTCGGAGCCGCCAGTGGGAGCGAGGGAGTATTTCTTTGCGAGTTTTCGGAGCTTTCCACTCTCATCCTGATTGTTGGAGGAGTGGAAGCACTCGAGACCGCAAAGACCGTGGTCGGTGAGCTGCGAGACGAGTTCTTCCGTGCCGGCCCAGCCAAGCTTATACTGGAGCGGATGGGCGAGGACCGGGAAACCGCCTGCGGCCTGGAGAGCGTTAAGGACTTCCTCCGGCGTGATGAGCTCTCTGGAGCGGTAGTACGGTCGGTCCGGGTTTAAGTATTTCCGGAACGCCTGATCGACAGAGGACACATACCCCCGCTTTAAAAGCGCTCTCGCAAAGTGGGCGCGAGTGATCACGGTTTTCGGATTCCCGCAGTGGAGATCTTCCACGGTGATCTCAAATCCATCTTTATTGAAGGCAGCCAGCATTTCCATATTGCGGTCATATCGTTTCCGGGAAGCTTCTTTTAAAAAGGAGAGAAGCTCCGGGTTCGTATGATCAATGTAGAGACCCAGGATATGGATCTCTTTTTCTTTATAGATACAGGAGACCTCGATCCCGGGAATGACCTCCATATCGAGGTCCTTTGCGGCTTTTAACGCCTCGTCGATCCCGGAGACCGTATCGTGGTCCGTGAGAGCCATGGCGGTGAGCCCGAGACCGGCTGCACGGTTTACGACCTCGGTGGGAGTCAAGGAGCCGTCGGAGGCGGTAGAGTGAACGTGAAGGTCGATGAGTTTCATATATCAGAAGTTCCTTTCTTGATCTGTAATTGCGATGCTGTACATCAATGACGAACAGCAGACTGTTACCTTATTTTAACATATCTGAGACAAAATTGTGAATAAAATTTAAGATTTCTGTTATACCATTTTTCTTAAATTATGCTATACTACTACCTGTATATCTGCGCATTTTGCGGAAACGATGTCCCGATACATTTTCTGTACCGGGATCGGCTGCCTGTAAGAGCCGGAAGCTTCGCGCGGATTCGGATTCAGAAAAACGGATGGATAGAGAGAAGATCCGTCCTGAAAACAAAAATAAAAGGTGAGAGCAATGAGTGACACATTCAGAAACAGCAGAGCGGGCGGAAGATCCCGCCAGTCCAGCGCGGCAGACCGCATCATGGCGGTACAGAATGCCCGGAATAAGGGAACCGGGGCAAGAAGAGGGGGCTCCGGAAGAAGACGGGGCCGGGGCCGGGGAAGAGGAAGAGGTCAGGGACCGGATATGGCAAAGATCGTCCTGATCGCGATCGGCGTCGTGATCTTTCTGATCTGCGTGGCAGTCGGACTCCAGAGCTGTGCAAGGTCCGGGAAACAGGACGCGGGATCCGAAACATCCACGGAGGAGACAACGACGGAGCCGGAGACAGAGATCGAAGCGGAGATCACGGTAAACGGGATCCAGATCCACGGTCTCACAAAATCCGAGGCGATGGAGAAGGTCCTTGCAGATATGGGATGGAAGATGAAGGTGACCTTCGGTGACAGCACGGAAGAACTTCCGAACCTTATGGAAGCAAATGTAGATGCGGTGATCGAAGAGGCACTCGCAAAGAAGGAATCCGGCGACTATACTGTTCAGACGGATGACCTTGATGACGCGGTCCAGGTCGAGGTAAAAGCGCTGGCCGCAAAGTGGGATGTTGAGCCGAAGAATGGTTCGATCGCTTCCTATGATAAATCGACCGAAAAATTTACATTCGCGGGCGCCCAGACCGGAAAGAAGATCGATCAGGAAAAACTTGCCTCCGATATCACGGCGGCGATGAAAGCGGGAGAGTACGACAAGACGATCACGGCGACGGCGAACGAGGTACAGCCGGAGATCACGGAAGCTCAGGCCCGCGACAATTTCAAAAAGATCGGAACATATACGACGACGACAACGACAAATAAGGACAGAAACGAAAATATCCGTCTCGCCTGCGCGGCGATCAACGGCACGATCCTTCAGCCGGGAGAAGAATTCTCCTTTAATAAGATGACAGGCAACCGTACCACAGAAAAAGGATACAAACCAGCGGGTGCGTACTCCAACGGCGTTGTGGTTCAGGAGCCGGGCGGCGGTGTCTGCCAGGTATCCTCAACCCTTTACAATGCGGTCGTATTTGCCGGACTCAAGACGACGGAACGCCATGCACACACATATGAACCTTCCTATGTCACACCGGGCGAGGATGCGATGGTAAGCTATGACGGATATGCGGGTCCGGATCTGCGGTTTGTGAATAACGGAAAGACAGCGATCGGCATCAAAGCGTCCATCTCCGGTCAGACCCTGACGGTTTCCATTTACGGAAACCCGATCTTAGAGGACGGCGTGACCGTGTCGATGCATTCCGAAAAGATCAAGGAACTCGACGCGCCGGCACCGACTTATGTCGAAGACCCGACTCTCCAGCCGGGTACCGAAGTTGTCGCAAAGGCGGCAACACCGGGAAGCAGATGGCAGACGAACCTGATTACGAAAAAGAACGGGCAGGTCGTGAGCGATGTCCTTCTCCACAACAGCACTTATAAAGGAAAGGCGGCTACGATCAAGAGAAATACTTCCGGAACGGTTGCGGCAACGGAAACGCCGTCCACAGAGTCAGCGGCAGCACCGTCTGAATCTGCTGGGGAGTCAACGGCAGCGGAGACGACGGCTGCAGAGACAACAGCAGCACCGACAACGGCAGCACCGACAACGGCAGCACCGTCCGCCGGATCCAACTACGGACCGGGGTATACGCCGGAGACAACGGCAGCGCATGCGGAGACGAACCAGGCTCCGTCCGATATGGGGCTGATCGCTCCGAACGGACAGTAGCGGATCTCCCACTCCAGGACAGCAGCGAAGGTCCTGCTTGAGAGCGGGGAATGGTCGGACCAATAAAAAGAATACTTTATATAAAAAAGCGGTGAACAGGAATCAAAATGATTTCCTGCCTCACCGCTTTTTATTTAAAAGAAATCATTATCTGTAAAAGAGAGAAGTGCTCCGGAACAGGAGTTTGTCAAAACTAACCAAATACACATTCTCACAATGCGGATAACATTCCATAATATGAAAAGATAATGCAAAAATTTTAATATTGTTTATGATTTGGTACATGATTCTGCCGTTTTTGATTTGCATTTTAGGGAAAAATTGCTATAATAATTTATAGATGTTCTGATAAACGCGGAACACATAAGTTTAATAAATATTTACATATTTATACACTTTACAGGAGGAAATCAACTATGGCAAGAAAAATGAAAACCATGGATGGTAACCATGCAGCCGCTCATGCTTCCTATGCATTTACGGATGTAGCAGCCATCTACCCGATTACCCCTTCTTCTCCGATGGCGGAAGCTACCGATGAATGGGCAACCGATGGAAGAACAAACATGTTCGGACAGCCGGTACAGATCACCGAGATGCAGTCCGAGGCAGGTGCTGCCGGCGCCGTACATGGCTCCCTTGCAGCAGGTGCATTAACAACAACTTATACAGCTTCTCAGGGTCTTCTTCTTATGATCCCGGATCTCTATAAGATCGCTGGTGAGCAGCTCCCGGGCGTATTCAACGTATCCGCTCGTTGTGTAGCAACTCACGCTTTAAATATCTTCGGTGACCACTCCGACGTTTACGCCTGTCGTCAGACCGGATGCGCAATGCTCTGCGAATCCAGCGTACAGGAGGTTATGGACTTAACACCGGTTGCACACCTTGCAGCATTAAAGGGTAAAGTTCCGTTCATCAACTTCTTTGATGGTTTCCGTACTTCCCACGAGATCCAGAAGATCGAGACATGGGATTACGAGGATTTAAAAGAAATGGCTGATATGGACGCCATTGATGCATTCCGTAAGAACGCTCTGAACCCGAACCATCCGGTACAGAGAGGTTCCGCTCAGAACCCGGATATCTTCTTCCAGGCAAGAGAGGCATGTAACCCGTACTACGATGCTCTTCCGGCAATCGTACAGGAGTACATGGACAAAGTAAACGCTAAGATCGGTACAGATTACAAACTGTTCAACTACTACGGAGCTGCTGATGCTGAGCACGTTATCATCGCTATGGGTTCCGTAAACGATACAATCGAAGAGACGATCGACTACCTTGCAAAACAGGGCAAGAAGGTCGGCGTTGTTAAGGTTCGTCTGTACAGACCGTTCTGCACAGAGGCTCTTATCAACACAATCCCGGATACCGTTAAGCAGATCTCCGTACTCGACAGAACAAAAGAGCCGGGTTCCATCGGTGAGCCGTTATACCTTGATGTTGTCGCAGCATTAAAGGGCTCCAAGTTCGATAAGGTTCCGGTATTCACAGGTCGTTACGGTCTCGGCTCCAAGGATACAACACCGGCACAGATCGTTGCTGTATACGAGAACACAGAGAAGCAGAGATTCACGATCGGTATCAACGATGATGTGACACACCTTTCCTTAAAGTTAGGTGCTCCGCTCGTTACAACTCCGGAAGGAACAACAAACTGTAAGTTCTGGGGTCTTGGTGCTGATGGTACTGTAGGTGCCAACAAGAACTCCATCAAGATCATCGGTGACAACACAGACATGTACGCTCAGGCTTACTTCGATTATGACTCCAAGAAGT
>OJPN01001575.1_pt1 | contig 15828 bp, 9 predicted proteins | sample 1598511 | NCBI WGS metagenome assembly OJPN01 (sample SAMN03922485, study PRJEB24848) | human gut metagenome | isolation source: stool sample | host: Homo sapiens | place: Germany | collected 2011-05
AGCCCCCCTCTTTCAGATAAGACTCCTTCTTCATTAGTTTTATATCGTTCTTCATCATATCCTCAATTAAAGCCGCTAATGAATACTCCGGTTCCCACCCTAAACGAGTACGTGCCTTCGTAGCGTCACCGATCAGCAACTCTACTTCCGTAGGGCGGAAATACTGCGGATCTACTCCCACAACTTCCTCACCCACACGTTTCTTAAAGTTTTCCAGATAGGCATCACCAACCTTCTTGACGAACAATCCCTCGTCTATCGACTCTATGATAGCGACCTCGTCTATCCCTTCTCCTTTAAAGCGGATTCCCACGCCAATTTCCTCAAAAGCCATACGGATAAAGTCCCGAATCGTGGTAGTAATCCCGGTAGCTATGACATAATCCGAGGGTTCATCTTGTTGCAAAATAGCGTACATGGCACGCACGTAATCTTTTGCGTGTCCCCAATCCCGTTTGGAGGAAAGATTACCCATATAAACCTTTTTTTGCATACCCAAAACGATACGTGAAACCGCCCGGGTTACCTTACGGGTCACGAATGTCTCTCCCCTTAATGGAGACTCGTGATTAAACAAGATGCCATTGGAAGCGTGCATATGATAGGCCTCCCTGTAATTCACCGTAATCCAGTAACCGTATAGTTTCGCTACCGCATAAGGGCTTCTCGGATAGAAAGGAGTAGTCTCCCTCTGCGGCACCTCTTGCACCAAGCCATACAACTCGGATGTAGATGCCTGGTAAATACGCGTCTTCGGGATCAAGTTCAGCAAACGGACCGCCTCTAGGATACGCAATACGCCCAAACCATCCGCATTCGCAGTATATTCGGGAGTGTCGAAACTTACTTTTACATGGCTCATGGCGGCCAGATTATAGATCTCGTCCGGTTGAACCTCGCCAATGATACGTGTAAGATTCAAACTATCCGTTAAATCGCCATAATGCAAAATCAAATTACGGTTTTCCACATGCGGGTCTTGATACAAATGATCGATACGGTCCGTATTGAACATGGAAGAACGACGCTTGATACCGTGTACCGTATATCCTTTCTTGATCAAGAACTCGGTAAGATAAGCCCCATCCTGTCCCGTAATACCCGTTATTAACGCTACTTTGCCCATTTCTCTAATTTTCAATTTTCAATTCTCATTTTTCAATTCCCAAGTACCATTCATAGAGTCGCTTCACGCCCTCCTCGATCTCGATCGTATGGCGCCAACCCAAGGCATGCAACTTGCTTACATCCGTCAGCTTACGAAGCGTACCGTCCGGCTTGGACGAGTTAAACCTCAACTCGCCCTCGAACCCGATCTCTCGCCGGATCAGTTCGGCGACCTCACGGATCGAAAGCTCGATACCCGTACCTATATTAATATGTGTATTCCGGACCTCGCCCTCCTTCTGGCGGACATCCTCGAAATCCACGTGTTCCATGATATAAACAGAAGCGTCGGCCATCTCCTCGCTCCATAAAAACTCACGAAGCGGCTTGCCGGTTCCCCACAGCTCCACCTCGCCCGGACGGATACCCTGTTTATCCAATACGGAGAGTATCTCCGGCTCGGAGGCCTTCCCAGACACGCCCTCTACCGGACGAATGTCCATATCCTTACGCAAGGCCTCCCAATCTCCTGTATGCAGGCATTTCGCCATATGTATCTTACGGATCATGGCTGGCAACACATGCGAGGTCTCCAGATTGAAATTATCATTCGGCCCGTAGAGGTTAGTAGGCATCACGGCGATATAGTTCGTACCGTATTGCAGGTTGTAACTCTCGCACATCTTGATACCCGCTATCTTGGCGATCGCATAAGGCTCGTTGGAATATTCCAAGGGAGATGTCAGCAAGCAATCCTCCGGCATCGGCTGCGGAGCCTCACGAGGATAGATGCAGGTGCTTCCCAAGAATAATAATTTCTTTACATTGTTTTTCCAAGAGGCATGAATGACATTATTCTGGATCATCAAATTATTGTAGATAAAATCGGCACGGTACAGACTGTTCGCCATGATACCGCCGACGTGCGCCGCCGACAAGAACACATAGTCCGGCCGCTCGGCTGCAAAGAACTCGTTCACAGCGGCTTGATCCGTCAGATCCAGTTCCGCATGCGTACGAAGCAGGAAGTTCGTATACCCTTTGCTACGCAAATTATTCAGGATGGCGGAGCCTACCAAGCCCCGGTGACCGGCAACAAATATTTTACTGTCTTTTTCCATCGATATCTCGTATTCTGAACTACTTCTACTTATTAATCAACCTCATCAAATACTGGCCGTACTGATTCTTAATCATCGGCAAAGCCACTTGCTCAAGTCGCTTCTCATCAATCCATCCTTGCTTGAAAGCGATCTCCTCCAGACAAGCCACCTTCAGTCCCTGTCTCTTCTCGATCACCTCCACGAAAGTAGATGCCTCAGACAACGAGTCGTGAGTCCCGGTATCCAACCAAGCGAATCCACGTCCCAATAGCTGCACTTTCAACTCCCCATCCTTCAAGAACCACTGGTTCACGGTAGTGATCTCCAGCTCTCTACGGGCGGATGGCTTGATATTCTTGGCCACGCCCACCACCTTGTTCGGATAGAAATACAACCCTACCACGGCGTAATTCGACTTCGGTTCCTTCGGTTTCTCCTCGATACTGAGGACGTTCCCATCCGCATCGAACTCGGCCACGCCATAGCGTTCCGGATCGTTTACGTAGTAACCGAACACGGTCGCTTTTTGTTCGTTCTCCACCTTGTCAACGGCCTCTTTTAACATACGGGTAAAGCTCTGTCCGTAAAAGATATTATCGCCAAGCACCAGACAAACGGAGTCATCGCCGATAAAGCGCTCTCCTATGATGAAAGCTTGCGCCAATCCGTCCGGCGAAGGCTGCTCGGCATATTCAAAACGAACGCCATAATCGGAGCCATCGCCCAGTAAACGACGGAAGCCCGGCAAATCCTGCGGGGTCGATATGATAAGAATCTCCCGTATCCCCGCCAGCATGAGCACGGATACCGGATAAAAAATCATCGGCTTATCATAAATAGGTAGAAGTTGCTTGGAAACTCCTTTAGTGATCGGATACAAGCGGGTGCCCGATCCACCGGCTAAAACTATACCTTTCATATTCTTTCCATTTTGTTCGACAATACTCGCTTAGGATCGATTCCACACCGTCCCTAAAACTATACAAAGTTAAACAAATAATAATAGATTAGCGTATCGTTTTCAAAAAATCGTCCATATTCTGATACAATGGGACGCCATAGCGCGCGCAAGTCAAGCGCACATTATCATACCGGTAAAAGCCGGGCTCGCAAATCACCCGCAACTTTCCGGAGCGCATAAACAGCCCCATCTCCAATAAGGTTATCGGGGATTTGCTGCTCGCCAGAATGTTCATGATAATCAGGTCGGCTTTCTCCAGATGCTCCAGTTCCCAATTCACTTGATGCTCAAAATCGGACATCTCCCCGCTCAGCCCTTTATCCCTGCGAGGATTGAACAAGAGATACCGTCCCTCCGGAAGCGCCCGGAACCAGTCGCAGGTAGCCTTCTGCCAATCCACGCTTTTCCCCATATCGATCGTGCCGGCGAGAAAGATCTTCTGGTAGACCGTCTCATCCAAGTCTGCCCCTTTATCATCCGGGCGCAAGACGATAACCTCGGATTGGGCGAATAATCCCACGGGTAATAAAAGAGATAAGAATAAAATCAGAAATCCCCGCTTTCCGGCGGTAAGGGATTTATCGTTCGTAAGTTTCATATAATGGTAGAGTTATTTTATGCAAAAATAGGGAAAATCCATGGATATACAAAACCCTCTTGCTTCCGTATGAATACTATCCCACAAGCTTATCCATACTTGTTCGCAAGCCGTCTAATTCTATAATCACCGCCACTGATTATAGAACCGCCGTCAGCGATCGTACAATCAGTGGCAGTGATCATAGAATCAGCATCGGCGATTATAGAATTTATTAAGATGCGACAGGCTTTGTTGATAGAGAGAAGATTGTTTGCTTCATGGAGAAACAAGCTTTAGAGCGAGCGAAAGCAGACTCTTCATGGATTCAGCCCATAAATCGTAGCCTGTACGGCATGCGATAAGATATAGGCCGCAGGCGTGTCGTTCGAGGGGGAATAGCCTTTGGAGAGCCTCTGGATTACGGGCTCCTTGTTCGTGCCCAGTATCGGGACCAATAAGGGGGCGCCGTTCAAGATAAGCGGTCCCGTCATGGTGATCCGGTATTGGCCGGTAGAAGGTTGCTGGGATACCGCATAGTTACGGCTATCCGACAATAGCTCCATGGTGGTAGGGAAAATGGATGCCGTATGTGAATCCTCGCCTACGCCGAGGATGATGCAATCGAACGTAGGCATTTGGTTGAACAACGGCAAGAATTCCTTTACGACCCATGAATAACGCATCGCCTCGGTACCCGGCTCGTTCTCGCCCTTGATCCGGTGGATATGATCTGCCGGGATACACAAAGGCTTAAAAAGCAAATGATTCGCATGACCGTAATTACTATCCGGGCATGTCGGTAGAACGCAACGCTCGTCCACCCAGAAGAAACGGATGTTATTCCAGTCAATCTTATCCTTATACTCATCTACCCAGAGGGAAAACATATGCTTCGCCGTCTCCCCTCCCGAGAGCGCTAGGTTAAACGGAGCGAAGTCTTTCCGGCGAATCATCGCCATCATGTCCTCCGTCATCGACCGAAGCGCCTCTTTCCTCTCATTATATCTCTTTATTTCCATAAAATTATCTTCTTTGGCAGGCGCAGACTTTCTTTTCCGCACCTAAAATAACAGTTTCCTCCGGTCCGTCCTCGCCCGGCTCATAGAAGAATAAGTTCTTCGAACCCTCCTCTTTCCAATGGAGCAAGATCGGATCGATAAATTTCCAGCTAGCCTCCAAAGCGTCGCTACGAGCATACAGGGTGGAATCGCCCAGCATGGCATCCAGCAACAGACGCTCGTAAGCGTCAGGAAGATAGCTCTTCGAGAGGGAATCGTAGCGGAAGTCCATGCTGACTTGCTTCACCTCGAAACCGGCTCCCGGCATTTTCAGCCCGAACTTCAAGGATATACTCTCGTTCGGTTGGATACGGATGGTCAATTTATTGCAGGAACCTCCCGAACATTGACCGACAAACAGTTGATGGGGCGTAGACTTGAAGTGGATCACTACCTCCGATGACTTCTCCGGCAACTTCTTTCCCGTATAGAAATAGAAGGGCACACCGCTCCAGCGCCAGTTATCGATGAAGAATTTCATCGCCACATACGTCTCGGTATTCGAGTCGGGAGCTACGTTCTTCTCTTCCCGATAACCGATATATTGTCCGCGGACAACCATCTTATCCATATCCAACACCGTATACGGACGTATGGAGCGGAATACTTTCACGATCTCGTCACGAATCGGTTCCGGCTCGAATATAGAGGGAGATTCCATGGCGATAAACGACATCAATTGCATCAAGTGATTCTGGATCATATCCCGCATCGCCCCGGCTCCATCATAATATTTCCCTCGATTCTCCACCCCCAAAGTCTCGGTAGCGCTGATCTCGATGGAATCGATATAATTATGATTCCACAATGGCTCGAAAATACCGTTCGAGAAGCGCAATACCAAGATATTCTGCACGGTCTCTTTCCCCAGATAATGGTCGATACGATAAATCTCCTCCTCATGGAAGATATGTCGTAAATGATCGTTCAACTGGCGGGCAGACTCCAAGCTGGTGCCAAACGGCTTCTCCACGATGATCCGCCGGAAACCATCCGGAGACTCGGTCTTGTTCAAACCACTCTCCAGCAAACATTGCGGGACGATCTCGTACATCACCGGCGGGGTAGCCAAGTAATAGATGATCTTATCCGGCAAGTCATGTTTCTCTTGCAAGAACTCGATGCGCTCACGCAATTTGTAGTATTCATCGGCGTTGGTGGAATCGAAGGCGAGGTAATAAACATTCTCCAAGAAGTCATCGATCAAGCCCTCGTCGTAGGTCTTTCCCTTCTGTGCCTCCAAGATATGCGTATGTTGCTCCGCACGGAACTCCTCATCGCCATAAGCGGTACGGGCGGCTCCCAAGATGCAGAAGCGGTCGGGTAGCAAGCCACGAACATATAACTCGAACAAAGAGGGAAGCAACTTGCGACTGGTAAGATCGCCCGACGCCCCGAATATAACTAATAATTGATTATCTGCTTTCTTCATGTCTTTATACGTTATAAGTTCCAGAAACCGTCTTTCCTCCCTCACCCGTCCAGTTGGTATGGAAAAACTTACCACGCTCCCAATCGACCCGCTCATAAGTATGAGCCCCGAAATAATCCCGCTGGGCCTGAATCAAGTTAGCGGCGGAATGCGGGGTAGACAGTCCATCGAAATAGCTCAACCCCGAGCTCATCGCCGGCAAAGCCACTCCATGCAAGGCACCCTCGGCTACCACTTGCCGCCAAGCCAACAAGGAAGACTCGATCTTTTGAATAAAGAACTCATCGAATAAGAGGTTCTCCAGATTCCGGTTCTTCTCATAAGCCTGCGTAATTTTCTCCAAAAAGACAGAGCGTATGATACATCCCTTCCGCCAGATCTTGGCGATCGTACCGTAATCCAACTGCCAATCATATCGCTTGGAGGCTTGGCACAACAAAGAGAATCCCTGTGCGTAGGAAACCAACTTAGCGGCATACAAAGCCTGCTTGATCTCTTTCTCCGAGATTAAGGTCTGCCCCAGCACGCCACTCTTCGGATAAAGCGAGGACGCTTTTTTCCGTTCTTCCTGCATGGAAGAAAGCATACGGGCATAAACAGCCTCGGTAATCAATGTCAGCGGATCATTCTCGTCCATAGCGGCGATAGCGCTCCATTTACCGGTACCCTTCTGGCCGGCGGCATCCAATATCTTATCTAGCAGGTAGCCCTCCCCCGCCTCGTCCTTGAAGCGGAGAATATCGGCCGTAATACCGATCAGGTAGCTATCCAGCTCTCCCGTGTTCCAATCCTCAAAGATACGAGCCAAGGCCTCATTGTCCAGATCCAGACGATTCTTCAATAAGGAATACGCCTCGGAAATCAACTGCATATCTCCATACTCGATACCATTGTGTACCATTTTCACGAAATGGCCGGCTCCACCCGGACCAATCCATTGGCAACAAGGCGTCCCGTCGTCCAGCTTGGCGGCGATGCTTTGCAAGACATCCTTCACCAAAGGCCAAGCGGCAGGCGAACCACCCGGCATCACGGAAGGTCCGTACAAGGCACCGATCTCGCCTCCGGAGATTCCGGTACCTACGAAGTACATCCCATACGCCTCCATCTCCTTCACCCGGCGTTCCGTATCATGGAAGTCCGAGTTGCCACCATCGATAATCACGTCACCGGGTGATAAGTAAGGAATCAATTGAGCCATCAGCTCATCCACCGGGGCACCCGCTTTTACCATCAGCATGATCTTGCGAGGACGCTCGATAGACTCGACAAATTCCTGTATCGTATGGGTTCCTATAAAATTCTTTCCTTTTCCACGACCGCTCATGAAGCGGTCTACCACGCCTTCCTCTCCCGGCGCTGTACGATTATAAACGGATACGGCGAACCCCTTGCTTTCCATGTTCAACGCAAGGTTTTCTCCCATCACGGCCAAGCCGATTAATCCAATATTTGATGTTTTCATATTTATGTTTTTATTTTATTAATCCAAATAGATCATTTAAAGCCTCACTCATCGACGGATGGGTGAATATCGAATCCCGGAGGAACGTGTAATCTTGCCCGAGACGCATCGCCAAGCTAACCGTATTTATGACTTCGCTGGACTCGGCGCAGAATAAGGTACATCCTAGGATCTTCCCGGTATCCGCATCTACCACGGCTTTCAGTAAGCCATCCGTCTGCTCGATGGTACGGGTACGAGGCATGGCGGCGGCGGGCAGGCTGGCCACCTTTATATTTTTCTCCATCTTACGGGCTTGCGTCTCGTTCAACCCGACATGGGCCAACGGAGGATCGATGAATACGGAATAAGCCACTGCTTCCCGATCGTCCAAGCTCCGGAAACCATTACCAAACAGCTCTTCCCGGATAATACGGTAATCATCCAAAGACAGATAGGTAAATTGTAATCCGCCATGTACATCCCCGATCGCCCAGATATTAGGGATATTGGTACGCAACTTACTATCCACCTCGATAGCGCCACGATTAGTCGTCCGTATTCCGGCGGCTTGCAGATTTAGGCTTTCCGTATTCGGTTTACGGCCGGTAGCCAAAAGCACCGCCTCGGCATCCAGCCGCAAGGTATCTCCCGAGATAGCGTTACGGCAGATCACCGTAGCCCGCTCGGCATCCTGCTCGATCGTCTGCACGACCGTATTCAAATGAATGGTGATCCCTTTTTTCTCTAGCGTGGACTTCACCGAATCGGCGATGTCCCGGTCCTCACGAGGAATGAACACCTCCCCAGCCTCCAAGATCGTTACCTTCGATCCAAAACCGGCGAACATGGAAGCGAATTCCAGCCCGATATATCCGCCTCCGACAATAACCAGATGCCGTGGCAGTTTCTCCAGTTCCATAATGGAAGTACTTGTATATACGTAAGGATTATCCTCGATACCGCATATCGTAGGAATAATCGTCGTGGCTCCGGTATTGATGAATATCTTCTCGCCTTCCAGCAAGAAAGAGTCCGTATCCGTTTTCACGACAATCTCATAAGGGGAACGAAAAGAAGCCTCTCCGGTATAGACCGTTACGGTCTCCCGATCATCCAGATTCTTGAAATTCTTCTCACGAAGCAAAGAGGTCAGTTTCTCCTTGGCGAGGATAGCCTGTTTAAACTCCTCCGCATATTGCTCGAAGGTAGAAGGTCTGCGATACCCTGTCACTTGAGCGTAATGTACAAGCGCTTTCGTCGGTATACAGCCGATATTGATACAAGTACCTCCGTACATACCCGTCGAACGCTCCACCACAGCTACATTCCATCCATGGTTGGCCAAATCCGCCGCCAAGGTTTTTCCACCTTTCCCAAAACCAATAATAATCGCGTCGTACTTTTTCATCTCTGATTTATCTTCTTTTCGTTAGACATTAAAATAACATTCGTTTTAACCTAATTGTTGCGAATTTCATATCGCAAAAATAGCTCCAGCCCCTATTTTACAAAATGGCTGTTCAACCTATAAGTTTAGCCATTTTTCCCGAAACAAGAAAATAACGAACAAATACCCCCTATTTTTTGTTCTTTACCTATAATATTTATACCCTATGATCACAACACTTATAATACTGGCCCTATCAGCCGTTTTCTTTGTTAATGGAAAATTACGTTCCGATCTTGCCGCTCTATGCGCCCTCGTCTTATTAATCGTATGCAACATACTTACACCCGAAGAAGCGCTTTCCGGCTTCTCCAATCCTATCGTCATCATGATGGTCGGGTTATTTGTCGTAGGAGGAGCTATCTTTAAAACGGGATTGGCCAAGATGATCAGCAGCAAGATACTCCGTCTAGCGGGAAAAAGCGAATTGAAATTATTCATATTGATCATGATGGTCACCGCTTTTATCGGGGCGTTCGTCAGTAATACGGGTACCGTGGCCCTCATGCTTCCGATCGTAGTGAGCATGGCGGCAAGCGCCAATATCAGTCCCGGGAGGTTCTTGATGCCCTTGGCTTTCGCTAGTAGCATGGGCGGAATGGCCACGCTGATCGGTACGCCTCCGAACCTCGTGGTAGATGAGGTGCTATCCAACGCCGGATTCACGGATCTATCGTTTTTCTCGTTTACGCCTATCGGGGTTATTTGTGTGCTTATCGGCTTGGTCGTCTTGATTCCCCTAAGCAAATTCTTCTTGGTAAAAAAGGAGGATGGCAAAGACACGAAGACTACAACCGGGCACTCCCCAAAAGAGTTAGCCAAGAAATACCAATTATCGGATAATCTATATCGGATACAGATCAGGCCCGGTTCCCGGATCGGAGGGAAAAAATTGCAAGAATTAAATATTACGCAGGCTTATAATCTCTCCATTCTGGAGATACGCCGGCAGTCGTCCTCTCAAGGACGTTTCCTTAAAACCGTAGACCAGTCCTTAGCCGGCCCACATACGGAATTACAGGAGAACGATATCCTCTATGTGTTCGGCCCGTTCGAGAAAGTAAACCAATTCGCCAAAGAACAGAATCTGGAGCTTACGGATACCCACGTATCCGAATATGTTGAAGGGGCGGAAGTTGAAAAGCTGAGCGTTCGGGAGATCGGTATCGCCGAGGTCTTATTAATGCCCGACTCGAAATTGATAAATAAGGTGGTAAAGGACTCTGGTTTCAGGGATAAATATTCCGTGAATATCTTAGGCATCCAACGGAAAGGGGAATATATACTGAATGATATAAAAGATATAAAGATGCATGCCGGCGATATCCTTCTAATACAAGGCACATGGGACAGTATCGCTCGCATGAGCCAGAAGCAATCGCAATGGGTGGTATTGGGCCAGCCCTTAGAAGAGGCCTCTAAAGTCACTCTGGATTATAAAGCCCCTGTCGCCGCCTTGATCATGGTCTTAATGATTGCCGCCATGGTATTCGACTTCATCCCGATTCCTCCGGTAGCGGCGGTAATCATAGCGGGAATATTGATGGTATTAACCGGATGTTTCCGTAACGTGGAAGAGGCTTATAAAACGATTAATTGGGAAAGCGTAGTCTTGATCGCCGCCATGTTACCCATGTCGCTAGCCTTAGAGAAGACAGGCGCCTCCAATCTTATCTCGGAGAAATTGGTGAGCGGACTAGGCGATTACGGACCGCTCGTCTTGATGGCCGGAATTTATTTCACCACCTCGCTACTGACCATGTTTATCAGCAACACGGCCACGGCGGTACTGGTAGCCCCTATTGCCCTTCAATCCGCCATAGCCATCAACGTTAGCCCTTATCCGTTCCTGCTGGCGGTGACGGTAGGTGCCAGCATGTGCTTCGCCTCCCCCTTCTCTACGCCACCCAACGCACTCGTTATGTCCGCCGGAAAATATACATTTATGGACTATGTAAAGGTGGGGTTGCCTTTACAAATCGTGATGGGAATCGTTATGGTATTTATATTACCTTTATTATTCCCATTCTAAACATTCGCACACGCATTTTAGTTTTATATTTGCAGTTTGTAAAACAGTACAAGAAAATTTATGGATATACCGTTTAAACCGATTAGGTTAGAAGACAAAGAGATCATAACCTCATTTACATTTCCCAGCGATTATCGCAATTGTGATTTCTCATTCGCGAACATGTGCAGTTGGCGTTTCTTATATGACAGTGAATTCGCTATCGTGGATGGCTATTTATTAATCCGTTTCATGATCGAGGACAAGAGCCGTTTCGCCTATATGATGCCTGTCGGGGATGGAGATTTAGCGGGTGCCGTTCGTTTGCTGGAAGAGGATTCCTTAAAATATGGACATCCGCTCTGTATGCTGGGTATCACCCCCGACGCCAAGGAGCAACTGGAAGGCGCACTTCCCGGAAGCTTTTTTTATATCCCAGAACGGGATTATTTCGATTACATTTATTTACGGGAGGATTTAGCGACCTTACGGGGTAAGAAATACCAATCCAAACGTAATCATATCAATAATTTCAAGAAACAATATTCGTACGAGTATGTCCCTATCACGCCGGATATCGTCCCCCAATGCCTAAAACTGGAATGTAAATGGTATAAGGCGAACAATGGAGATAATGACGAGGAAGAGCTTAATGACGAACGTCGCTCCCTTACCTATGCCTTGCATCATTTTGACAGCCTAGGCCTGATCGGTGGCGCTCTCCGGGTGGATAACGAGATTATCGCTTTCTCTTTCGGGGCCCCCATCAACCATAATACATTCGGAGTACACGTGGAAAAAGCGGACGTGAATTTTGACGGTGCCTATACGGTGATCAACCAAGAGTTCGCCTCTCACCTTCCGGAACAGTATACTTACGTGAACCGGGAGGAGGATCTCGGCATACCGGGGTTGCGCCAAGCGAAGCTTTCTTATCAGCCTACCATACTATTAGAGAAGAGTGCCGCAATAAAAAAGCAACTTACGCAAACTAAATAAATTATGGACAAGAAACAACAAATCGTAAACTTATGGCGTACCTGCTTCGGGGATTCCGAGGCATTTATCAGCCTTTATTTTGATCGTGTTTACAAGGACGAGAACGCAATGACCATCGAGAAGGACGGTAAAATAGTTTCTGCCTTGCAGATAGTTCCTCATACGATGACTTATTTGGGTACCGAGATCTCGGTAGGCTATATCTCTGGGGCGTGCACGACTCCGGAAGAAAGAGGGCAAGGGCTTATGCGACAACTCTTGCAAGAGACATTCGAGGAAATGGAACGGCGTGAGATCGCTATCTCCGCCTTAATCCCTGCCGATCCTTGGTTATTCGACTATTATAGGGAACAGGGTTATACCGAGGCATTCGATTATTCCGTAGAGACATATATCCGCCCGAATACGCCGGTTCAACTCCCGAAGATAACGGTTATCCAACCGGAGGTACCGACAACCGACGAATTGTTCGCTTATTTCAACCGCAAATTACGTGAACGCCCTTCCTGTATCTTGCACTCGCAGGATGATTTCATCACGATACTTCGTGATCTGCAATTAGATAACGGGGGGATGTACACGGCCTTGGACGAGAACGAGAAGGTGGTTGGCATGGCTTTCGCACTGCCTCTTGAGGCGGGTACAGCGCCGTCCGACAAAAAGCTTTTTATCAAGGAACTTCTTTACGACTCGGAAGAGATCAAGGAATTACTATTGCAAGAGCTTACCCTGCAAAATAACATATCGCAAGCGACGGTCAATACCCCTCCCACCCCTCCGGGTACCTTACCTATGGGTATGGCCCGCATCATCGACACGAAACGCATGATCCACCTCTGGCTATCCAAACAACACGAAAGCCCTGTCTCCAAAAAAGATTTGGAACAAATGGATAACCAAACGCTAACACGACAGTTGATGGGTTATCAGGGGAGGATGGCTTATATGAGTTTGATGCTGGATTAATAGAAATGAAAAACGGATTGCTAAGGATAAAGTTCCCGCAATCCGTTTTTATTCTTAAATCTATTTACTGTTTACGACAAATAAAATTATCATTTAGATGCTATGATCACTTATCTTTAGCAGAATCTCCTTGGTAAAGAAGATCATTGACACCTAAAGTATACCAATCCAAAACATCTTTTCCTCCAGACTTGGCCCAATTCATAAATTGAGGATATGCATCCATAATAGAAATACCTTCTCTAGGATATGAATCAAAAGATGATTTAGGGATCATCAATCCCCACATCATATTATTAAATTCCTCTGTTGAATTATCAATATTCTCATTATACTTATATCGATAATATTCATCACTTGTTAAGGCCGTGGCTGCTTGTTCCGTCCCTAAAAAACCAGCTATATGGACCTCGTTCTTTTTATTCTTATTAGGATCACCCCAAACAATAAAAACGTTTAAGTTGTTAGCATTCACAACTCCGCTCATGCCATTCACATCTACTTCTATCAAGCTTTCACGTGCTTCACAAGTCTTATTATATGTATTTATTATTTGACCTGGCTCGCTATTCATGAACTCATGCGCCTCTTTTCCTTCCAATAAATTAATAACCTTGTCTGTTCCTTGGATCTTCGCAAAAGCATATAAAGATTTCGTTGCACCTACAGCCCTAACACTTGTTGATAAATATACAGTTTTTGCATTAATACCTTCACTGCTAGCCTCTGTCGTATTCATGATGCTGACAATCATAACCAAGTCATTCATATCATAGTCACCAAAATTAGGCCAATTGTCTTCAAATAAATAGACATAAGCTTCTGTCTTATCATATTCAGGTTTATACTCAGGCGTCTCGGATTCGTCTGTAAAAGGCTCATCTTTACTGTAATTGATATCGCCAAAACAATCACCGGATATATTTACAGGGCATTTATTGCCAACCACTCTTAACGCACCATTCTTATTAGCTGAATAATTTACTTCACTTTGCGCATAAGTATATAAATCACTCCAGAAAAAGCCTGTTATCTGAACAGATGTATAATCCAATACACCATTCACCTTAAACAATTTGGCACTATTTCCATCTCCATATTGATTGGCATCCGCATCCTCTACAACTAAGGATACAGGACCTGTTTGAGCAGGATTCAACGCATCTGTCTCAAACAAGGAATGTTCCGCCATCGATATTTTCGTATCATAACCATATATAAAATTCCCGGAAATTACAGAAGAACCCCGATTTAAATATAATCCGGAAGCAGATCCATCAAAAGAGAAAGTACCAACCTTTACCAAACAATGATTATGAAGTTCACCTCCATTCAAATGCATTGAGTTTACAGTAATTTCCGAATTCGTATGATTATAAATTGAACTATGTGGCGAAGGTAGAGTTTCTATTCTATTAATATCTACTTTACCCATATTAACCAATTGAGAATTTCCATCAATTTTCAGAACAGCCTTAGAGCCAATTATCTGACCTCCATGAAAAACTACAATTTGACTGTTTTTTGTCAATGGTGAGGCTGAAGAAGCTAAATCCAAGGTAGCGCCGCTAAAAATATAAAGAGTGTAGTTCTCGTTATCAGGGAAAACGACATTGTTGACCTTTCCGCTCGTAATTTTATAACTCTTATTTTTATCAAGAGTCATACCACTCCGTAGCTCTATTACATCTTTCATCTCAGCTTTTTTATCCAACTTCTCAATTTCCTTCTCCGAAAGCGGGGTGAGCCAACGTGTTATTTCTTGATCACTAATCCCGCTGTCACTACGCAAAAAAGATTTTGTAATAACTGGATCCGTATAATCCAATAATAAATCGCCATCTTTCACCTCTAAGCTTACAACAGTACTATACCCTTGTGCATCCGTTTTCTTAATATAAATATATTCTTGAGTCTTAGGTAAAGCCAAATCAACAATAAATGGATTCCTTGAGTTTGTTTTACCTCCAACATAGAAAACAGAATTAGGATCAGTGATAGGGTCCGAACCAAATACTTCTATCGTATAATAACGTTTCCCCTCATATTCATCCAAGACTTTAACAGTCAATTTATGGCTAGCCTTTGTTGAATAATCAAAATCATTCGGAATACCATTTGTACTCTCGTCCGGTCTCGGCTTTGGATCGGGATCCGGCTTAGGCTCGTACACGTCCGCTGTACATGCGGTCATCAGCACCGCAAACAGGAACAGTGCCATGAACTTTACTTTCGTAAAAATACATCTCTTCATATGCTTAATCATTAAATATTTCCCCTATAACATCATTAAAAAAAGAAGTTGTATATTTTAATCAACTTATTGAGTATTATCAACAGCAAAGGTAGATTTTATTATAATGCGAAGTTCTTAAACGCACAAATATTATCACATCAATTAACTATAATTAATAATACTCCAAAGAAAAAACCTTTGATAAATAGACAATATTTATTCCATGTCATGTTAAAAAAGAATAATAAAAGACTATTCACCCTACTCCAACCATTCAATCAGCTTATCAGCCAAAGTTACTGTTCCCGGCAAAGGTGGTTGGTGCCGATGTGGAGAAAGCCCCTAGCGATTTTCTCTTGGCAATAACATACCATCTGGCAATTTGACAAAATGAAAACTAAAGTCTCGGAGAATCGATTTTTTCGGGCAAAGGTACGGCTCGTTTCTAAATACGAGAAGAAAAAGCAGCATTTGTCTCGTT
>OJPN01001577.1_pt1 | contig 15814 bp, 13 predicted proteins | sample 1598511 | NCBI WGS metagenome assembly OJPN01 (sample SAMN03922485, study PRJEB24848) | human gut metagenome | isolation source: stool sample | host: Homo sapiens | place: Germany | collected 2011-05
CCGTCTCGTGGGCTCGGAGATGTGTATAAGAGACAGCCGTCAAGCAGTATGTCCCCGGGGAGCAGCTCCATTCGCGCAGGGATCCTGGCGCGCTCTATGCCCATCGCGATGTGCGCCGGAGTTACTCCGGCGCAGGTCAGCGCCTCTATCGCTGTAAGTGCGTTCGTTACCTGGTAGGCTCCGCCGAGGTTCAGGCGGTACTCCTGCCCCCTGTAGCGGAATCTGCTGCCGCGAAGCCCGGGCTTTTCCAGTATCTCCAGCTCCGAGCGGTCGGGAGTTATCAGCCTTGCGCCGGTCTGCGCGCAGCGTTCGCGGATAACCTCCATCGCAGGCTCCGGAATATCCAGTGCCGCAACAGCGTTACCGCCCTTTATTATGCCACATTTCGAACGCGCTATCTCCTCCACGGTGCCGCCAAGTATCTTCGTGTGGTCAAGACCTATCGAGGTGAAAACCGCGCACTCCGGCTGCTTTATCACGTTCGTGGAATCCAGCGTGCCGCCGATACCCGCTTCCAGCACTACCCAATCCACCTGCTTTTCAGCATAGAAGAGGAACGCCGCCGCGTTAAGTATCTCAAACTGCGAGAATTCGAGACCGCCGCACTGCTCCGCTGCGTCGGCGACCTTGTTCAGGAGCCGCGCAAGGTCGGCGCAGGAGATCTCGTACAGCCCGTCGGGGTAGCCTATCGCTATGCGCTCGCATACGCTGCGGACATAGGGCGAGGTGATTTTTCCCGCGGTGAATCCCGCCGCGGCAAGCGATGAGGCGCAGAACTCCGCCACGGAGCCTTTGCCGTTCGTACCCACGATGTGGATATAGCGCAGATTATCCTGAGGGTCGCCTAGCTTATGGCACAGAGCCTCGAACCTGGACAGATCCTTCACCGGTGCGCCAAAGTGCGAGTACTGCCCCAGGAACTGTTCAATTTCGCCGCATCCGCAGTTCAGTGCCAGCCGCATTCGTCGTAGTCCTTCCACTTCTCATGGTAGCGCATCTCGTCCGCGAGCTTCATGCAGATGTAAGCCACCGCGCCTGCGACAACGATCACAGCGCCGATTATCGGGATAACTACCTTAGCGGTAGGGCCGATCTTCTTCTGAACTCTTTCGTGAATAGTTTTCATAGAATTACGTTCCTTTCTGTAATAACCTGTCGTTATTCGCCTGAGAGTAATTTGTACAGTTCCTTGCGGGAAACGCCCGCCGCCTGCGCGGCAGTCTTGCATGCCTCGGACAGCTTCATGCCGCCCTCGGCGTAGCCCCTTGCAAGTTCCGCTGCCTGCTCGATGGACATTTCCTCCGGTTCTTCCGGAGATGCTCCCTCGAGCACGATGACGTACTCGCCCCGGGGGTCGGTCTGCTCGTATAGCTGTATCAGCTCGCCGAGGGTCCCGCGCAGGACTTCCTCGTGCAGCTTCGTGAGTTCCCGGCAGAGAGCCGCGCGGCGCGTTCCGCCGAGAGCCTCCGCGAGATCCGCGAGGGTCTGCCGCAGCTTGTGCGGAGCCTCGTAGTATATCAGCGTGTGCGGGAGCTTCGCTGTTTCGGCTAGCCGCTGGCGGCGCTCCTTCTTATCCACCGGCAGGAACCCTTCAAACGCGAAACGCGCGGTGTCTATTCCGGATATCGCAACGGCGGCGATCGCTGCGTTGCAGCACGGGACGGACTCCACCGGGACGCCCTGCTCATAGCAGCGCTGAACGAGGTATACCCCCGGGTCGGAAATGCAGGGCATTCCGGCGTCGCTTACCAGCGCAACGGAGTTCCCTCCGTGCAGCAGCTCGAGGATCTTTGCGCTTTTTTCCGCTTCGTGGGGCTTGTAGTAGCTCAGAAGCGGCTTTTTTATTCCGAAGTGGGTCAGCAGCCGGAGCGTTACCCGGGTATCCTCGGCGGCGATATAGTCCACGCTTTCCAGCGTTTCTATGCCGCGCGGGGAGAAATCCGAAAGGTTCCCGATAGGCGTGCCCACAACGTAGAGCTTACCTGTTTCAGTCATATAGCCTTGTGTACTCCTCGGTGTAGGATTTATCGTCGTTGCGAAGTATCATGGGCTTCTCGACGATCATGCCGGACTTCCCGCCCTTCTTTCCGGTCACGAGGAACAGCCACGGCTTGTCGAGAATGCTGTTGAACACGAACGTAATGCTCTTAGGCTCGATTTTGTTCTCGCGCATGGAATTCAGCACGTCCGCGAGGCGCTCGGGGCGGTGGCACATCTTCAGCAGACCTCCGTATTTCAGGAGCTTCCCCGCTGCGCGGCACACGTCGTCGATATTGCACATCAGCTCGTGCCGTGCGACCGCCTGGGGTCTTGCGAGCTTCTCAAACCCGGAGCCGCTCGTCATGTAAGGCGGATTCGCGGTGACGATATCCATTGACTCAAAGCCGATCTGGCTCTGCTTCAGCTCGCGGAGGTCGGCGAGAACCGGCTGGAGCCTGTTCTCAAGATGGTTTTTCTCAACGGACATCTTCAGCAGCTCGATCGCTTCCTCCTGTATATCCACGGCGTAGATAAGGTGCGGCTTTACGTTCTTGCAGAATATAAGCGGGATTATTCCGCAGCCGGTGCACAGATCGCAAACCACGCTGTCGGGCTTTACGTTCGCGTAGTACGCCAGCAGGAAAGCGTCCGTGCCGAAGCGGTGATCCTCGGAAACGTACATTGTAAGCGGTCCCAGGGTGAAGGTTTCAGTTTGCATATAATTGCTTTCCTTTCATGTGATTTATCCGACGATTATCTGCCCGTCGGGGTAAACGATGTTCTTGCGTTTTGCGGAGTTCACAAGCATTGAAAGCACCAGCGACACCGGGCCAACGCGCCCTATGAACATCGTGATTATAAGCAGTATACGCCCGGCTGTTCCGGAAATTTCAGTTATCCCCGCGGAAAGTCCCGCGGTAGAGAACGCCGACACGGCTTCAAACAGGCACTGAACTCCCCGGCCGTCCTCGGGCAGCGTGAAATACAGCACCGAGAAGCAGAGGATAACAGCCGTCAGCGAAAGCAGCGTGACGGTCAGCGTGCGGTAGACCGCCAGCTTGTCTATCTTGTGCTTCATGATCTCAACGTCGTTCTTGCTCTGCATATAGGAAACCACGGTCATAATCAGCACAAGCAGCGTGGTGGTCTTGATACCGCCGCCGGTGGAAGCCGGAGAGGCTCCGATGAACATAAGTATGCAGGTCCCGAGCTGGGAAAAATCCGACAGGTCGTCTATCGGCACGGAGTTGTAACCGGCTGTTCTGGCGGTAACGCTCGAGAAAAACGCGTTGAGCAGCTTCCCGCCGAAGTTCATCTCGCAAAGCGCGCCGTTCCATTCCGCGAGGAGGTAGAACAGCGTTCCGCCGACGGTAAGCGCCGCGGTGGTCAGCAGCACCGCCTTGGTGTGCAGGCTGAGCTTGCGTACCTTACGAATGTTGAGGAAGTTTTCCCAGACGATGAAGCCGAGACCTCCCACGGTTATCAGCATCGCAACGGTGACGAGCACCAGGGGGTCGCTCTGATATCCGGTGAGGCTCGCGAACGGCGAGGATATCCCGCACAGGTCGAATCCGGCGTTGCAGAACGCTGTGACGCTCGTGAAAACGCCCATCCACACGCCGTAGCCGCCGTACTGCGGAACGAACCGCAGGCAGAGCAGCACGGCTCCGGCTCCCTCGAATATCATTGAATACTTGATTATGCTGATGAAAATGCGGCGTCCGCCCTGGAAGGTGCTTTCAGTAAGCCCGTCCGACACATTCGCGAGGGTGCGGAAGCCCAGCTTCTTCCCGGCGGCAACGTTGAAAAACGTGATTATCGTCACGAATCCCAGACCGCCCACCTGGATAAGCAGCGCAATGACCGCCTGCCCGAATATCGTCCAGTTCGAGTAAGTATCCACGACTACGAGACCAGTCACGCAGGTCGCGGAGGTCGCGGTGAACAGGCAGTCGAAGAATGAAGTGCTGCCGCTCTTTGACGAGAACGGAAGCCACAGCAGCAGCGCCCCCACAGTGATTATAATAAGGAATCCCAGGCAGAGGGTGCGCGCGGGCTGCATAGGCTTTGCTTTTTTAATGACCGGCATGGCGTACCTCCGCTCAGGCGGCGGTAGTCGCCGGAAGAATTATCAGCGGCGCCACGGAATCCCTGGTAAGCTTCACCGATGTGACCGTAACCGGAGACCCGCTGCGGTTGGTGAGCTTGAGCTGCACGTTTTCAGTCTTTGCGGCTGCGGCATTGAATTTCAGCACCATCTCGCCGTCATCGGAGGATACAATCTCGTAATCGATGCTGTTCGCCTTCTTGTCGGAGGTAAGCGCGATGGAAAGCTGCTCAAGTCCGGTTCCGCGCAGCGTGAATGTGAAGCCGCCGGAGCTGTAGAGCGCGAAGTAGTTGGTGTACACCGCAGAGCCTTCCGGCAGTACGGCTGTGTCGCCGTCCCGGGTGACTGAGCTTGTGGAAGGAATGTTCCCGCCGCTGTATTCGAAGGAAGCGGGCGCGGAAAGCTCCAGACCATGCTCCTCGCACCATTCGCGCGCTGCGTTGGTGCAGGCGTAGAGGTGGATATTGTGGTTGACGTCCCCGACAAGCCAGAGGTCGCCCGACCAGAGCTGGAGGTTATCCTCGCGGTCGGCTATGATGAAATCGGGGCGTGCGGTCTGGGAATTCAGCTTTTTCAGCGTGGAGGCAAGCCGCACGTGCATATCCGGGAACAGGAACTGCGCCTTTACGTAGCGCTCGGATTTCAGCGAGAACGCGAGTACGTCGTCAAATCCGCTGTCGTCTATCATCTCGAGCGCCTCGGAGACGTACTCTCCACCGTAGCTTGCGTTCTTGCCCTGAACCACGGTGTAGCCGTCGAAGCAGTAGAGGCTGGTGTACATAAGCAGCGCGCCCATCGGGATAGTCACCCAGTTGAACATGCTGCTGTTCTTTTTCACGGTTATCAGCCGGATTATCACCACGGCAAGCAGCAGAGCCATTACAACGGCGATGATCTTGATAAATGTCGTTTCGGTTATCTTGTCCTTGAGACCCTCGCCCAGCTTCAGCGGAGTGATACCGAGGATCATCGCGCTTACTACGCCCTTATCAGTGGTGCCGTCGCCGACGACCGCCGGAACGGTCAGCAGCTCGGTGAGCGCGAATATTCCGCCCGCGGTGATAAGCGCCGCAAGGCTGTGCATAACGCTGAACCTTCCCCGGTAGATCATTATGAGCGCCGGGAATATCGCAACGGGGAAGAAAGTCTCGATGTAGCGCCCGAATATCGTTGTATCGGCGCGGGTGTCAAACACCGTTGAGGTCGCCTTGAAGCCGACGCTCACCACGAATATCGCGCCCATAACCAGGAAAGCGAACCAGCAGAACATTGCAAGCGAACTTGTGATGTATGTCTTTGCCCTGCCGTCGGCGGTCAGTTCAGCAGCGCCCTTCTTCGCGCGGTTCCTGGTGACGTAATACATCGCCAGTCCGGAGATTATCAGCACCATCGCTATGGCTCCGAAGCCCCAGGTGGAACTGATAAAGTAGAAGAAATGTCCGACCAGGGTCTGCGGGAAGCGCATGAGCTTCTCAGGATCCGCGTCGAATATTCTGCCGAGGGTGTTTTCGATGGTATTCACGGAGGCCTTGTCGGACTGCTCCTTGAGCCACAGGACATTCTGCAAGTAGCCCTTGATCATCTTGTCCGCGAGGAATCCCACAACAACGCTTGAGAAGAAGCCGCTCAGCGCGAACACCTTCCGCTTCATCGTGAACAGAACCACAAGTTCCAGAACCACTCCGGCGGCGAGCATTGCGATCATTCTGCCGTGGGTAGCGTAGGCTGCAACGAGGGTAAGCCCCGCGAGCGCCGCCCAGAGCTGCTGCCGGAACACCGCCTTACTGCTGTGCGACGTATCCTTGAAGCTCTTCAGCGACTTGTACATCAGCAGCGCGAACACCCACGGAAGCAGGCAGCACAGCGTTTCGTTCCAGGTGTACTTAGTGAGCAGCAGGTACGCGGGGTACATTCCGCATACTATCGCCATGAATACGGAGGAAAGCTTACGCACGCCGAACCACTTCCGTGCGAGGAAGTACACGATGACCGGTGCAAAGCTCATCAGCACGCCGTTTATCAGTATCATCACGCGGTACTGGATCATAGGGTCGTCAACGAACCAGAACACCGGAATGTAGAACAGGCTCTGGAAATACCCGTAGTAGCCGCCGGCGGACACCGTCTGCGACCAGTCGTAGCCGTTGAACCATGCGGCAACCGCAGTAACCGCGTACTCGTCGGGGGTGAGATTGAACATAGTCGTGACCTGCGTCATCAGGACGTGTATCGCAAGCGTTACGACGTACAGCGCCAGCATAAGGAACCAGTCGCTGAGGAACACGCTCTCCTTTTTCGGAGCGGCAGGTGCGGCTGCTTCCGGCTTCGGGACTTCGTATATCGGGTGAACGTCGGAGCCTTCTGCGCCCGATGAACCCGCCGAGCCCTCCGCCCCCTCCAGCGGAGCCGCGTTTTCGTTTATATTTTCAAGTTCGTTTTCGCCTGTCAAATTTACTGCCTCCTTAATGGTCTGAAAGCGCCGGAGCTTGTATCGTTGCGCCTTCTTCCGCCAGCGCGGTTATGTCCGCGGAGCGCTTGTATCTCATATAGTCGCGGGCGGTCTCGCCCTTTGCGTAGACGGAAAGCCCGCCTTCCGTGCCGATGTAGTCGTAGCTGAACGGCTCCAGCGGGAGCTGCTCCTCCTCGTCGGCTATGATTATGCAGTTGTCCGGGAGATTCTTCGCCTTGCGGATTATCGCTACCCGGGTGTTAAGATTCAGGAACTGGATAAGCCCCGCGTTTCGCGTTCCGATGTTATAAGCCACGATGACCGGCGACGCGCTCTCGTTATACAGAAGCTCGGAAACCAGCCGCGCCGGCTCGGTCTTTGCGAGGTTTTCCTCGGCGCGTGCGGGGAGGTAAACCGCCCCGGCAAACACCGTGGTGTAAAGGAACAGGCAGCAGCACAGCCCGGATATCAGTTCCTTGCCGTGCTTGCGGGTGCACAGCGTGAACACTGCGAACGCCGCCAGCACCGTGAACACCACGGAGGTCATTATAATGAAGCTTTCCACGGTGAACGGCTTGGCGTAGTCCTCGCCGATCCGCCAGGGCATGAGTCCCAGCATGGGGGATTCGCGGTAGCCGCGCGCCTTTTCGAGCATCTGCCAGGATACCGTGAAGAATCCGTAGCAGGTATATGCGTACACGATCGCCGCCCAGCCGATGTTAGCGACGCTCAGCCTGTAGCGGAACATGAACACCAGCACCAGCATGACCGCCAGCGGAGCCACATTGTCAGTGTATCTTCCGAACATCGTGAGATCCTTGATGGCGCTTATCTGCCCGGAATTGAACTTGAACAGCACCGAAAGCAGCATGGAGCCTCCGACGGCGAGGAACGCGTAAATTCCGAGTATGGTTATGTGGCCGCTGAAGGTGTGCTTCGAGGCAGGCTCGTACACCTTCACGCCGTTGACCATCTCGCCGGCGCGGTTTTTGCTCCACTCGCGGATACGAACGAAGATGAGCATGAAGAACACCACGCAGGCGAGGGCTCCGATACCAGCCGTGGAGGTCATGAATGTGTAGATATGTCCGAACAGCGTGGAAACGAACCTGCCGAATCCGCCTTCGTCAAACAGACCCAGCACGCGGTTTGCCTCGGCTTCCATGGTGTTGCCGCTCGCCTTGCCGTTCCAGACTAGCTGCTGTATCGTCTTTTTGCAGAAATGCTCCCCGACGAAGCCCAGCGCAAGCGCCGGGAAGAAAACCGGCAGGGTGAATATCCTTCGGTTCATGAAGATACGCGCGATAAGCACGGTCATAACTAACGCGATAACTACAGCCAGCAGCCTGGAGTGCGCCCCGTAGCAGACCGCGCAGAGAACTCCGGCGGCGGCCGACCACAGCACGCGCAGCGCGTCCTTCTGGCAGTCCATCGACATGAACATCACCCACATCAGAACCCACGGAAGCAGGCTGCATATGGCTTCGTTCCACATGAACTTGGAGTGGGCTATGTATGTGATGTAAGCTCCGCAGCAGAACGCCACGGTGATTTTCTGCCATACCCTGGAAACGCCCAGCTTTGTGGAAACATGGTAAGCTATCACCGGAATGAAGCTCATGAGCACGCCGTTCATTATCAGGCACGCCTTGTAAAGCGCGTAGGAGTTGCTGAAAAACAGGAACAGCGGCGCGTAGAAAATAGCCTGAACGTATCCGTAATAGTAGTAGACCTGCCCCATCAGCGCCGACCAGTCGCGCCCGGAATAGAACGCGGCAACGCTTGCAACGCCTATTTCGTCGGGGTTAACGGCGGGAAGCTCCATATGCATGGTAAGCAGCGAATGCACGATGACGCTCACCGTAAAGATCACCATCATCACGCCGCGGTCGCCGAAGCTGTTGTAGAAACGTCTGAGAGCGTTTATCATTTCTTGTCGATTTCCTCTTTGGTGTAGCTGCAAAGATTGTAGTTAGAGTAGTTTGAGTTGGTGTTGTTGTACTCAATGCGCTTTACGTGGAAAAGGGTCTCGTCCATTACCCTGCGGCAGCCGGAGATGGCGTCCGCAACAAGCCCGAAAATGCCTATCTGGAATCCCACGATAGCAAGCACAGCCATCAGCACCAGGGACTGTATATGTCCGCCGCCCTCGCCCAGGCATGCGTAAACGATGAAGCGCACCGCAAGCACCAGCGCGGCAAGCACGAATACAGCAGCAATTCCTAGGAAGGTCTTGAGCGGCTTTCTCATCACGTAGTTGCGGATAATCGTTCCGCTGGAGCGCTTGATGTAGCCCCACATGGACTTGAACAGGCGGCTCTTGCGAAGCTCCGGGTTGGTGTTGATATCCACGGACATTATCTTGGTGCGGTCTGCGCCGGCGGTGATGATGGTCTCCAGCGTGTAGGTGTAGTCGGAGAGCACGTTAAGGCGCATCGCGGCTTCTCTTGTGTAGCTGCGGAATCCGCTGGTGGTGTCCACAACGTCGGTGCCGCTCGCCTTTCTTACAACGCCGCTTCCGAGCTTCTGGAGCTTCTTTTTCAGCGGAGAGAAGTGCTCGATGGAGTCTGTGCGGCGGTTGCCTATTACCATCGTCGCCTTGCCCTCAAGCAGCGGACGCACCAGCTTTTCAATGTCCGCGCCGGCGTACTGGTTGTCGGCGTCGGTGTTGACGATGATGTCGGCGCCCAGGCGCAGACATGCGTCGATTCCCGCCATGAAGCCCTTTGCAAGTCCGCGGTTGTGCACGAAGCTTACTATGTGATGTACGCCCAGCTCCTTTGCGCGCTCTACGGTGCGGTCGGTGCTGCCGTCGTTGATGATGAGGTATTCGATCTCGTCGATACCGTCGATGTGCCGGGGGAGGTCGTGTATGGTCACGTCGAGGGTCTCGGCTTCGTTATAGCAGGGTATCTGGATTATCAGTTTCATGTTATTGTTCTTCCTTTTGATTTTGTTATTGGAACGCTCCCGCAGGAGCAGTTTTTCATATCATCGTGCCGGTCATTCCGGAGTTCATGCGGACAAAATACAGCAGCAGTATCGCCTGTAGCAGGTACACCGCAAGTATCGAGATTATCGCACGCAGCCAGGAGGGACTCCCCTTTGCGTTGAGCGCCTCGTAGTAGCCCGGGGCGTTTCCGTCGTCGTAATTTGCGCGGATCTGCTTTATGCGCTTCACGCAGTGGCGGTAATAGATGTAATCGCCGAACATGCACAGCGCTATCTTCGCGGCGAAATACAGCCCGCTGGCGGCGAACTGCAAAGCTCCCACAACCGAAGCGCTGAACGACCCGGCAAAGGAAAGCAGCGTCGGAACGTAGTAGGCAAGTTCGAGCAGAACCAGGATAACTCCGGCGGCGTCCAGTTTCCGGTAGAACTGGTGCACCGGCGTGAACAGCCCGGCGCAGAGGTTGAAGAAAACCTTCCGCTTCTTCTGCCCCGGAGCCGCCGGCGCGCGGAACGCCGCGAACGCCTGGGAATAGTGCATTACGGATTTCCCGACGTAGCAGGAAAGCTCCTTTGCGCTGACGCCGTCCTCGCCGCGGGTGTCGTCCATGGTCTGGCGGTTTATCTGGTCGAGGAACTCCTGAATATCTACCGGCTGACCGTCCGGGCCGCAGGCGTTGAAGCTGCCGTTCGGAACTCCGCCGGGGTACTCCGCGCGGTGGTCGCTGTAATCTCCGGACTGCCCCTCGGTATCGTCATGCTTGCTGAGGTCAACGCCGGACTGCTCCTCCTGCCCGTTGGAAGGCTCAGGCTCTTCACCGGGGAGGTGCCCCTCCCACACAAAGCCGGAAGCATGCCACTCCTCGACCCCGCAGCCGCCCTTTTCATTGTAGCAGGCGCGGTGATGCGGAGTTCCGCAGACAGGGCATACCACGATGTCGTCATTTTCGGTGAACGGCCTGCGGCATACCGGGCAGAGCTTGTTTTCAAATCTTGTCATTTAAATTCCTTTCTGTCTACATTCTGCATCATATATAATTATGTGACGAATAGCTCGTCTGGATATGCATATACATTTTATAGTATACCACATTCCGGAACAGATTTCAATAAAAATCGCCCCGTGCTGTGTGAAAATTAGCAAAAATTTGGCGGAGGCTGATTCGGCATATTTCTGTTCATAAAAAGCGGACGGTGCTGTCAGCCCGTCCGCTTTAATAATTCCCGCATGATTTCCGTATTTAAGGAAGCACTGATTAAATCACGCCTGACGGCTTGGCACGCATTTTGCTTGCATCTTTTCCGTTATATTGCACAATTCGTCCTAGCAAGGCGACAGCCTTGCGTCGTCCTTATTGTACAATCTGACGGAAAATCTGCGGCGCAATCTGCGCACCAGATTTAATCAGCACTTCCTTAATCCGTGGCTCTGCCGCCCTCGACCAGTAATATCAGCATACCCGCCATAATCAGAACGCATACCGACAGCCCTGCGTTTATCGAAAACGCCTGTCCCGCCGCAGGCACGCCGGACGCGTTAGGAGAATACGCCTCCGCAGCAGCGGTGAGCTTCCCCGCAGGAACCGCCAGCAAACCGCTGAGCAGAGCCGCCGGAAGCCGCGATATCAGCAGCGGCTTCATTGATATCTCCCCGCCTGTGAGCGCCCCGACCTGCATAAGAACGCAGACTCCCCCGAACGAGAGAGCCGCCGCGCACAGCGAAGCCGCCGCGCACAGCGAAGCCGCCGCGCCCTCCGGAACCAGCCCGCGCACCTGCGTGACCTCAAGCAGCGCCGGGAGCAGCCTGTCGGAATTCCCGCCAAGCCCGAGCTTTCCGAGCGCCCATGCCGCAAGCTCGGTTATCCCGGCGGAATCCAGCAGCGCAGTGACCGCCGCAAACGCCACCGACATCACGCATACCGTGTACATCACCCGCGCGCCTGCGTCCACTGAACTTATGAAGCACTCCGCTGAGAGATCCTGCGCGGAACTGCTCTCGTCAATGAGTATAGGCTCCCCGAACCTGCAAACCACCGCGGCTGCAGCCAGCGACGACAGTATACACGCTCCGAAGATCATGCCGCCCGCCGCCGCGCTTCCAAACACCTGCATTCCGGCTGTGCCGATAACGAAGGAGGGTCCGCTGCCGTAGCAGCAGCAAAGCAGCCGTGAGGCGTCCCCGCGCCGGAGCCTCCCCGACCTGACAAGCCCGGTCAGCAGCTTTGCCCCTACCGGATATCCGCCGATGTTCGACAGCAGAAACACCGCGCAAAGCTCCTCCGGCAGCCGCAGGAGCTTCGACAGCGGAACGGTCAGCGGCTTCAGGACCACGCGGTACAGTCCGCTGCGCTGGAGGTACACCGCCAGCACGGTAAACGCAAACAGCGCCGGTATGACTACCTCCAGGCAGCCACCGACCGAGCCTCTCACCGCCTCGGAAAGCTCCCCGGGAAACAGCACTATACCCGCCCCGGCGCACAGCGCGAGCGCCGCAAGCAGGTACTTACGAAGCGCCTTCACTTTTCGGGCGAGTTCACTCCGGAAACTCCCCCCGCCGCTGCGAAGCCTATGCACAGCGCCGCCTTCACCGGGAGCAGTATCCCCTGCACCGTCCCGAAAATAAGCGCCGCAAGTATCAGCGGAACGCAGTAGAGCACCCCGCAGACCGCGCCTGTTTTAAGTCCGCCGCGCCTGCGCTGCTTCCCCGCAGTCCTGCCGCAGAGGAAGCTCCCAAGCGCCGCCGCCGGAACCGCCGTCAGCCACGCCATGGAACTGTCCGCGCCGGTCAGCCACATCACCAGCGCTCCCGCCGCCGCAACGCCGATGGTCAGAAGGTACCCCGCCGCCAGCCCGGCTCCGAATGGCAGCAGCCTGGAGCGGTTTTTCTTTCTGCGCATGTCATCACCCTTTTCTTTCTTATATGATATATATATGCCGCACTTGTCCGATTTATGGCTTCACTTATTCGTTATATGTGAATCATTCACAAAATTTTCATCTTAAATTAGATAGGCTTTGCTTGATTTTACAGAAAACCCCTTGATTTATTTGTGGAGATATTGTATAATATAGGTAAACAAAAAGTGAGAACTGTTTTTCAGCTTTCATCAAATAAAAAGGAGAACTCACTATGGATATTGAGAACATCACCTTACTTGACGTCATTGACAGACGTACTCTTCAGAACTTACAGGACGCATTTGCAGCAGCTACAGGCATGGCTGCTCTTGCGACCGACGAAAACGGTCCTGTCACCGAAGGCAGCAACTTCACAGATTTCTGCATGAAGCTTACCCGTAAGTCACGCGTAGGCGCAGAGCAGTGCAACCGCTGCGACCTCAAGGGCGGCGAGGAGGCAAGCCGCACCGGTAAGCCTTCCGTATACTACTGCTCTAACGGTCTGATGGACTTTGCGGCTCCGGTCATCGTAAACGGCAAGCACATCGGCTCTCTTATCGGCGGTCAGGTACTGCCGGAGGCTCCAGACGAGGCCAAGTTCCGCAAGATCGCTGATGAACTCGGGATCGATCAGAACGAATACATAGCAGCTCTGAAAAAGGTAAAGATCGTCCCCAAGCGCCAGATAGAGGCTGCGGCGAACCTGCTGTGGCAGATGGCGAACTCCCTGTCCGAGGTAGGATATGAGCGACTTGTCGCCATCGAAAACCAGAAGAACAAGGAAAATACCGTCAAGGCAGTTGACCAGAAGTTCGATGAGATCGACAGCCGCATGGGCGATGTAGTCGCGAATATCCAGGATCTTGAAAATGTTTTTGGAGCTATCAAGGAATCCGCCGCTTCCTCCACTAAGGCGGTCGAAAGCACCGACGGCATTGTTAAGGCTATTGAGAACGCCTCCACACAGCTCACGCTTATCGGATTCAACGCTTCCATCGAGGCTAAGCGTGCAGGCGCGGCAGGTGCAGGCTTCAATGTTATCGCGCAGGAAGTACGTACTCTCGCTGACAAGAACACCAAGCAGGCTAACGAGGTAGAAAATACCCTGAACGAAATCAAGAAAGCCATCACAGGCATCAACGCGCAGCTCAAGAACTGCAATTCTGAAATACAGAAGAACGTTGAAGTGCTTGAAAGCCTTAAGGTACTTGTTGACGAAGCAAGCGTTGAGGTCAAGAACCTCAAATAAGGCTGAAACAGCATAAGCTGTTCAGATATACGAATCTCCACGGAGAAAGGAAAAATTATCATGGTAAACAGATTTGTACTCAACGAGACGTCTTATCATGGCGCAGGGGCAATCGCCAACATCGCTGTAGAAGCGAAGAACAGAGCATTCAAGAAGGCATTCGTATGCTCCGACCCCGACCTCATCAAGTTCGGCGTTACCAAGAAGGTACTCGACGTGCTGGATAAAGACGGTCTTGCTTACGAGGTTTACGATAATATCAAGCCGAACCCCACGATCGAAAACGTTCAGTCCGGCGTTGCAGCGTTCAAGAAGAGCGGCGCTGATTACCTTATAGCTATCGGCGGCGGTTCTTCCATGGATACCGCAAAGGCTATCGGTATCATCATCAACAACCCTGAGTTCGCTGATGTACGCTCCCTGGAGGGCGTAGCTCCCACAAAGAAGCCGGCAGTGCCGATAATCGCAGTTCCTACCACAGCTGGTACCGCTGCCGAGGTTACTATCAACTACGTTATCACAGATGTTGAGAAGAACCGCAAGATGGTTTGCGTTGACCCGCACGACATTCCTGTCGTTGCAGTCGTTGACCCTGAAATGATGGCTTCAATGCCCAAGGGTCTGACCGCAGCCACCGGCATGGACGCCCTGACCCACGCGATCGAAGGCTACATCACAAAGGCGGCATGGGAACTTTCCGATATGTTCCACCTCAAGGCTATCGAGATCATCTCCAGATCGCTCCGCGGCGCAGTTGCAAACACTCCCGAGGGACGCGAGGGAATGGCGCTCGGTCAGTACGTTGCAGGTATGGGCTTCTCTAACGTAGGTCTTGGTATCGTTCACTCCATGGCTCACCCGCTTGGCGCGCTGTATGATACTCCCCACGGCGTTGCTAACGCGATAATCCTGCCGACTGTTATGGAGTACAACGCTCCCTGCACCGGCGAGAAGTACCGCGATATCGCAAAGGCTATGGGCGTTGAGGGCACCGAGAAGATGTCCCAGGAAGAGTACAGAAAGGCAGCCGTTGACGCAGTAAAGCAGCTGTCCCATGACGTTGGAATCCCTGCAAACCTCAAGGATATCGTAAAGCCTGAGGATATTCCGTTCCTCGCTCAGTCCGCTTACGACGACGCTTGCAGACCTGGCAATCCGCGCGATACCTCCGTTGAGGAGATCACAGAGCTTTATAAGAGCCTGCTGTAATTGATTCGTACATAGTTTACTCCCCCGGTTTGCGCCGGGGGAGTTTTCTTATTTTGTGAAAAGAAATTTTACCTCATCTTCTTTACTTAATCCAATGGAAATGTCGATTTCAAGTTCATTCCATTCGTTACTCAATTCATAAAATAAGCAACCTTTAAGCTTTTTCCCGCTTGCGACTGTTCCATTGAACGAATCAGAGCCAGCTGCAACTCCAGCACTCAAATTTTCAGAAACGGCAAATCCGTCCACATATGCATTACAATTTAAAACTGAACTAACAACAATATCAGAATCCGAAGTGTTTTCCAACACAAACTCTACTTCAACATATTCATTTCCCTCATCAGGCTGAACAAACTGATTGTCACTTTTCACAACATTTACTGAATTTGCGGTCAGATTAAATGATTTTGCCTTAGCTGTTTCACCCAAGCCATATATTGAATCAAGCTCTGGGTCGCTCTTAGCTGAATCATCAACGGAATTGTCTGATAAAATTGAACTACTGTTTACTGAATTATCAGACTTAGTTGAATTAGAACTATTTTTGCTCCCTGCAACAGCACTTCCAATTCCACCGATTACTACTACGAGGATAACCCAAAACCACCATTTTTTTAATACTTTCATAATCCTACTCCTTTATCAATGATTAGAACGTTTTGTTCTAGTTAATATTATAGCACGCTTTATTCTATTTGTCAATAGAACGTTTCGTTCTAGCTTATAATAATATTATAACAAATATGAACGGAGCGCAATTTATGTATCGTCTTAAATTTCTTAGAGAAAGCGAATTGTTATCTCAAAAAGAGGTGGCAGAAAAAATTTATGTAACACAAAGGACCTATAGCTACTACGAAAATGAAGAACATGATATCCCCACCCATGCGCTAATACGCCTTGCCGACTTCTACAACGTCTCAGTTGACTATATTCTATGCAGAACAGAAAATCCGAAGATGAACAAATA
>OJPN01001589.1_pt1 | contig 15750 bp, 9 predicted proteins | sample 1598511 | NCBI WGS metagenome assembly OJPN01 (sample SAMN03922485, study PRJEB24848) | human gut metagenome | isolation source: stool sample | host: Homo sapiens | place: Germany | collected 2011-05
CTACACCTAAGCCTTCGTCGGCAGCGTCAGATGTGTATAAGAGACAGGTTTTACCCTTCGTGATTTTTCCATCATTATTACGGTCGACGTAGCTTACATCACCTGCTGCCCATGTCCCGCCATATAATTCGGATTTGTCTAATTTCTGTGCATCAGCATCTGTTTGATACAAACCATTGGATTCATAACCATAAATTGTTCCAATTTTATACCCTTCGTAATACATGTTTTTATTGTCTTTATCTCGAAGAGTTCCTGTCGGATTAGCAAATCGGGTAATTTCAGATTGATAGTCAGATAAAACACCTTTTACCCAATAGGCAAATCCACTTTCCAAACGATCATTCCATCCAAGGGACAATTCCCATCCTGTTGTTTTCAAATCAGCAGCATTTTCAACTGGAACACTGGCCCCTAATACAGCAGGTAATGCCTGTCCGGCAGTTAACATGTCTTTTGTATCACGACGATACCAGTCAAAACCGGCACTCAAGCGCTGGTTTAAGAAAAGAGCATCGAAACCGAAGTCCATCTGATTAACAGTTTCCCAAGTAAATGCAGCGCTAACCAGGCCTGCCGGTGTAACGGCTACTGGACGAGCACCGCCTAAAATCATACCATAGCTGGTGTTTGTTCCATAAGATGCCAAATAAGGGAAGTTTCCTAAATCTCCTGTAACCTGATTACCCAACGAACCGTAAGATGCACGGATCTTCATATCATCCCACCATGTTCTCAATGGTTCCCAAAATGATTCCCCGGAAATGCGCCACGCTGCAGATACTGATGGGAAAAATGCATAACGATCATCTTTCGGGAATTTGGAAGAACCGTCATAACGTCCGTTAAATTCAATCAGATAACGTTGTTCGTAGTTATAGTTCAACCGGAAGAAGAAACCGTTGATAGACCAGTGAGTTTCTTCATATCCGACGTTCTTTTCACCTGTAGCTAAATTCATTGCTGGATTAGAATCGTCAATCAATCCTTTACGACCTGCCCAAAAATATTTATTATGCTTATATTCCTGATTATAACCAGCCATCACCTTGAAATTGTGAGAGCTATTGAAAGTTTTTGTATATTCGGCAAAAGCATTGAAAGCTGTATAATAATCCTCGTTGTTTGTCATTACTACACTGCTTGGGTTTGTCCAGGGATAAACACCTTCTGTTCCAGCAACAGCTTTATACTCCGTAAAACTCTGCACATGTTGTTTAGAGCCTTTATTATACATATTGAATGTATAGTCTGCATTTATAATCAGTCCTTCCAATGGAGTAATACGGATAGCCCCTGTCATCCACAAGTCGTTTTGTTTATAATCGTTATTACCGCCTTGTGCCTGTAGAGCGATTGGGTTCGTATAACTCCCCATGCCTGCATAGTAACGTTGTCCGTTATCTACATATTGCTTACCACCAAGTGTTGTAATTCCTAATGACGGATCGTTGATTGCAGCAGCTCCGGCTGTATTATATAAAAGTCCGGTGTGTCCGTGATAAACAGGCATTAACGGGCTTAGGTCGTTTTTCATCATACCACTATAGGCCTCGATCCCAGACCATGCCGTGGAGTTCATTGCTGTTGTTCCACCGGAAGGGTGAGACTCTTTCGTATAGGTATGCATAACTTTGGCAGAAACATTTAACCATTTCGTGACGTCGGTCGAGATGTTCATGTTTACGTTAAATTTATGGTAGCTATCATCTGCCTCTTTTAGCAAACCTCCAACATCGTTATAGCCTACAGAGGCATAATAAGTCGTTTTTTCACTACCCCCGTTAACATTGATATTATACATTTGAGAGAAGCTTGCTTTTTTATACAATTCGCGGAACCAGTCTGTATTACCACAGTACTGCCACTTGTTAGGGTCGGAAGATTCGTTATAAAATTCAGGATAAGCATACTCACCATTGGCGTATGCTTCTGCGTATTTATAAACATCTTCATTATAATAATGGCCGTTGCCACCACCATTCTGGTAGGCCAAATCCTTCATTGTCAGGAATTCCATTGAATTTGCATTCCGAATTCGTTTTGATGGACTTTGCCAATAACCATTAGCTGTCAAAGATACTTGTGGTTTACGTTCTTTTTTCCCTTGTTTAGTTGTTATCAAAATTACACCATAGGCGGCACGCGCACCATAAATAGCAGCAGATGCTGCGTCTTTCAATACGGAGATGGAGGCAATATCGTCCGGATTAACTAAGTTTGCATCCATCTGTACGTTATCGACCAATACTAACGGACTACCACCATTGATAGATGTTGTACCACGAACATTGAAATCAGATCCTTTACCCGGAGCACCGGATTTGATGGTTACATTTAAGTTTGGAACGACACCCTGCAGACCTTGTCCGATATTAGCGATAGGACGGTTTTCCAAAACATCACCCGCTACTTGTGCAACCGCACCGGTCAGGTTGGCTTTCTTTTGTGTACCATAACCTACAACGACAACTTCTTCAAGAGCTTGTGAATCTTCCTTCAAATTGACTTTTAAAGATGATTGTCCGGTGTACTTGATCTCCTGAGTAACATATCCAATAAAAGAAATTTGGATAATAGCTCCTTTGTTTACACCTTCTAATGTAAAGTTACCGTTCATATCGGTAACGCTACCGTTAGTAGTCCCTTTTACTACTACAGATGCGCCGGCTACAGGACCTAAGGCATCTTCTACAATACCGGACACTTTCCCATTTTGCTGGGAAATGTTCGTTTCTTGCTTAAACGGTGCAGTTTCGGCAAAAGCACCAACGGGGACAGCTAAGGCTCCCGAAAGCAAAATTAAACTGATAAATTTAGTTTTTTTCAACATAGAGTATATATTTAAAAGAAATAATACATCCTACGAAAATGGCTTTCATCCGTTGAGTGTCTTGTTAGATCAGGCTCATTAGATTTGGCATACTTTTATTGCGTTTTCTGTGTTTTTAAATTAGTTCTATCAGAACTATGGTTTTTGGACATCTCATATCCGGGTCAAAGATATGAATTTTTCATTTCGTTGTGTGTTTTTTATTTAAAAAAAATCACATCGGCCTCAATTTTAACAATTCCAATTTACAGATCCCTAACATACTATCAGGCAGTATCAAACATTAGAGTTTATTTTTCTACGAAAACCAACTTGTAGCTCATCTGTTAATCGCATCGATTGTAAAAAAATCACATCTACTACATATAATTCTTTACAAATGCATGAGTTCTGATAGAACTCATACCTTATTTCTTGGTATTAACCATTAAAAAATAATCTTATTTTATAATATTGCATATTTATCTGACTATTTTGTGGTTATGCTATTCTCAATCTGCATAAAATATGATTTTTGTACCTGTTTTTTGACAAGTACAAAAAACATAAGTAATGAAATCCTATATCTGTGTTAAATTATCTAACATCAATTATCCCATATTTGCGAACAAGAAACGGGACGGTAAAGGCATTTCCGGCATATTGTCTGGCTGCCTCATCGTCTTTATTCATCTGAGGAAAACATACAATAACCTCCCTAAAAGGGAGTGTTTTGTATATTGCTGGCAATCAATGTTATAGTATGTATAAGATTATTAATAAATATTACCCGCTATGGGAAATCAAAAAATATGGGGTAGAAATCTTGTTTTTATGGGGTAGTATTTCGATTTAGACCAATGGGTATTTTGGAAAAATAGACAATAAGACAATAAGAAATGAGCCGTTTGTATGTTTGCCTGCGGCTCAATCACGATCGAAATCAGACAGCACTTCTGCCGTAGTGGCGTTGATTTTCTTGTCCAATACATAAATGCGGTAAGACAGGCTCAGTTCTTTGCCGGGTTCCAAGGTGAATGCCTGTTGTTTGGTCGGCGAAAAATTCCACATGACATCACCGGCCGGTTTGTTGACGGTCTTGTCCCATACGCGCAAAGGTTCAGGATAGTTTAGGTTGGAAGGATCGGCAACGATCAGGATGCAAGCTTTTTCATTTTCGGCGTTTCCCTGGTAATAGCACCAGCGGGCTCTCGAACCGTCAGCTTCGTCGCGGGAAAGTCCTTCTGAGGTGAGCATCTCGGCCGTCTGGTCGTTCCAGTCCTCGCGCGTACGGATACATATGCCGCCATAACGGTAGGCTTCCATGGTGATCGGGCTGGGGCCGGCGAGACGGACAGTGGTATGATAGTCGATATAATAGCCCGGTAAAGATGTCGTCCCGATGTTGATTTCCAGGCGTTCGTTCATCGCTACTTTTTCTGCGGGAGAATCAGGGTAGACCACATGATCCAGTGTGGCGACAAAACCGTTGTCGGATACGCGTTCGAAGTTGCGGAAGCGGACTGTCCCTTGTTTTTTGTGGAGGTTCCAGAAGTCGATCTCGTTTCCTTCGAACGTGGTTTTCGTCCAGGCATACCATAAACCGAAATGATGGTAATGGTCGGCGGGAGAACAATTGGTCATCACTTCGCCACCCAATGTCTTCAAAGGATGGATGAAACCGCTGCGTTTATAGACCGAATCGACACCTGAGACCGGGTAAACCGTAGCATAGTTGTAAGAGAACAACAGTTTTTCTCCCATCTTATAGTCCAGGGCTTTCCCCGTGTCGACAACGGAACAGGATGTTTCGGAAGGCTGGCAAGAGCCTAAGAACAGAGAAATCAAAAAAACACCAATAGAAAAAATAGCAGTTTTCATAATATGACAATTAAATAATAATCAGTTATCCGGCAGGACCTGCCCGTATCGGCTACAAAAAAACGAATTTTTTTCGTTTCACACAATTCATTCGTGATATCAGATGAAAATAAAACCTGCCGGCAAGCTGCGTTCTGATTGATGAAATATTTCTTTAATCGTTTGCGTGATATGGGGATTTAGCATACCTTTGCATAATAATAACCATAGATGGAAAGAAATTTCTAAATACAATTAAATAACTTAAATTATTATCTTATGTGGTTACTTAATTCTTCTATCGGGAAGAAGCTGATAATGAGTATATCAGGTCTCTTTCTCATTCTGTTCTTGGTGTTCCACTTATGTATGAACATTGCGGCAGTATTTTCTGGTGAAGCGTATAACGTGATTTGCGGTTTGCTGGGTTCTAACTGGTATGCTTTGCTCGGTACATTGGTGTTGGCTGCAGGTGTAGTCGTACACTTTGTGTATGCTATTATCTTGACTCTGCAGAATCGTAAGGCTCGCGGTAACGACCGTTATGCTATCAATGCTCGTCCGAAAGGGGTTGAATGGGCTTCTCAGAACATGTTTGTTTTGGGTGTGATCGTTATCCTGTTCATGGTTTTGCACTTTACTCAGTTCTGGTACAACATGATGTTTGCCGAACTGGCAGGTATTCATGGTGACATTCATCCTCAGGATGGTGCAGCGTTTATCAACTTCTACTTCCAGGGCAATATTGTCAATACAGTATTGTATCTGATTTGGTTCGTTGCTCTGTGGTTCCACCTGACTCACGGTTTTTGGTCTGCTATTCACACAATTGGCTGGAACAATACCGTTTGGTTAAGCCGTTGGGAATGTATCTCTAAATGGGTTGCTACGATTATTTGTGGCTTATTCGCTGTTATCACAGTTATCTTCTACCTGAACGGTGTAGGTGCTTAATTTCGGTATTATTTAATTCAATTTGAAAATAAAATAGTATGACTCAAATAGATTCTAAAATCCCTCAGGGCCCGTTGGCTGAGAAGTGGACAAATTATAAAAATCACCAGAAATTGGTGAATCCCGCAAACAAACGTCGTTTGGATGTCATTGTAGTAGGTACTGGTCTGGCCGGTGCTTCTGCTGCTGCCTCTTTGGCTGAAATGGGATTCAATGTATTGAATTTCTGTATTCAGGACTCTCCCCGTCGTGCTCACTCTATCGCTGCACAGGGTGGTATCAATGCGGCAAAGAATTATCAGAATGATGGTGACTCTGTTTACCGTCTGTTCTACGATACAATCAAAGGTGGTGACTACCGTGCCCGCGAAGCAAACGTTTATCGTTTGGCTGAAGTGTCAAACTCTATTATCGACCAGTGCGTAGCACAGGGTGTACCTTTCGCTCGTGAATACGGCGGTCTGTTGGATAACCGTTCATTCGGTGGTGCTCAGGTATCCCGTACGTTCTATGCCCGCGGTCAGACCGGACAGCAGTTGTTGCTGGGTGCTTACTCTGCATTGAGCCGCCAGATCGGTTTGGGTAAGGTGAAGATGTACACTCGTCACGAAATGTTGGATGTTGTAAAGGTAGACGGTCGCGCTCGCGGTATCATTGCCCGTAACTTGATTACTGGTAAAATCGAACGTTTCGCAGCTCACGCCGTAGTGGTGGCAACAGGTGGTTATGTAAATACATTCTTCTTGTCTACCAACGCGATGGCTTCCAACGGTTCTGCTGCATGGCAGTGCTATAAGAAAGGTGCTTATTTTGCTAACCCTTGTATGGTGCAGATCCACCCGACTTGTGTACCGGTGAAAGGCGACTACCAGTCTAAGTTGACTTTGATGTCTGAATCACTGCGTAACGATGGTCGTATCTGGGTTCCGAAGAAACTGGAAGATGCAAAGGCATTGCAGGCTGGAACTAAGAAAGGTAAAGATATACCTGAAGCAGACCGCGACTACTATCTGGAACGTCGTTATCCGGCATTCGGTAACTTGGTTCCGCGTGACGTGGCTTCGCGTGCCGCCAAAGAACGTTGCGACGCTGGTTTCGGTGTAAACAACACTGGTTTGGCTGTATTCCTCGACTTCTCCGACGCTATCAACCGTCTGGGTAAGGAAGTGGTTAAGCAGAAATACGGTAACCTGTTCGATATGTACGAAGAAATCACTAACGATGATCCGTACGAAACTCCGATGATGATTTATCCTGCATTGCACTACTCAATGGGTGGTCTGTGGGTTGACTATGAATTGATGACTTCTATTCCGGGTCTGTTCGCAATCGGTGAAGCTAACTTCTCTGACCACGGTGCTAACCGTCTGGGTGCTTCTGCTTTGATGCAGGGATTGGCCGATGGTTACTTCGTATTGCCTTACACGATCCAGAACTATCTGTCTGACCAGATCCAGGTTCCGCGTTTCAGCACTGACCTGCCTGAGTTTGCGGAAGCAGAAAAGGCTATCAATGCCCGTATCGCGAAATTGATGAACGTGAAGGGTAAAGAAACAGTAGATTCTATCCACCGCAAATTAGGACATATCATGTGGGAACACGTTGGTATGGCACGTGATGCGGAAGGTTTGAAGGAAGCTATCTCCATGTTGAAAGACCTGAAGAAAGAATTCTGGAGCAATGTATTCATTCCGGGTGAAGCTAACAATATGAACGTGGAATTGGACAAGGCATTGCGTCTGGCAGACTTTATCGAAATCGGTACATTGATGGCACACGATGCGTTAGACCGCGCAGAATCTTGTGGTGGTCACTTCCGTACGGAACATCAGACCGAAGAAGGCGAAGCTATGCGTCATGACGACAAGTTCATGTACGTCTCTTGTTGGGAATACCAGGGCGAAGACAAAGACCCGGTTATGCTGAAGGAAGATTTGAACTATCAGTTCGTTGTTCCTCAAACACGTAACTACAAGAAGTAATAATCATCAATCACAAAAATTAGAATCATGGATAAAGATATAAAGGTAACACTTAAAGTTTGGCGTCAGAAAGGTCCGAAAGATAAAGGACAGTTTGAGACTTACCAAATCGACAAAATCAATCAGAGTGTTTCTTTCTTGGAAATGTTAGACATTTTGAATGAGCGTTTGGTTAGCGAAGGTAAAGAACCTATCGTATTCGACCACGACTGCCGTGAAGGTATCTGCGGTATGTGTTCATTGTATGTAAACGGACATCCACATGGACCGGCAACAGGTGCAACGACCTGTCAGCTCTATATGCGTCGTTTCAATGATGGCGAAACGATTACAATCGAACCGTGGCGTTCTGCCGGTTTCCCGGTAATCCGCGACTTGATGGTGGATCGTTATGCTTACGACAAAATCATCCAGGCAGGTGGTTTTACTTCAGTGAATACCGGTGGTGTGCCTGATGCAAATGCTATTCCTATTCCAAAGAAGGATGCCGACTTGGCTATGGATGCTGCTGCTTGCATTGGTTGCGGTGCTTGTGCTGCTGCTTGTAAGAACGGTTCAGCGATGCTGTTTGTTTCTGCAAAGGTTAGCCAGCTGGCTCTGTTGCCTCAGGGTAAGGTGGAAGCGGCTCGCCGTGCGAAAGCAATGGTTGCTAAAATGGACGAACTGGGCTTCGGTAACTGTACCAACACACGCGCTTGTGAAATGGAATGTCCGAAGAACATCTCCGTTAGCAATATCGCCCGTTTGAACCGTGAGTTCATCTCTGCTAAGTTGAAAGACTAATACATTTTATTAGTATATATAGAAAAGGCGGTGTGTCAGAATCTCCTTGTCCCCGCACTTGATGCGGGGCCGCAAAAGGACAGACCTTATCAATCAGATTTTTATAGGGCCGGTTTTAATGCGATCCCGCGTCAAGCGCGGGAACAGGATAGTTTCGACACACCTCCTTTTTTATTTCATCTCTTCCCGTAAAAATGTTTCCAATATTCCTTTTCCTGACGACCGTCTTTATTGTCGTGACGACCGTCTTCATCCTATATGAACATTGACTTCATCGTGATAAAGACGGTCGCCAGGACGATGAAGACGGTCGTCAAAATAATGTTCGTTCAAGTCCACAAAAAAGCCGCACTCCCTATAATAAGAATGGATGCGGCCTTTTTGTTGCTTTCCAGTGAAACAGTCTCTCGATTCCCCCTCTGCAAAGACTTTGTTAACCTTAGATCTAAAATACTATGAAAAAAACTCACTGCAAATATAAAGTATATTTACTGAATACGCAAGAGTTGTGATTACATTTTATTGCAAATTTGCCACTTTTTGTTTTAAAATTGACACTGTGTGCGGATTCACTTTGTTATTATATCAATAATCTATCGATTCTGATACTCGAGGGTCGCTTTGAAATCCGCTTCCTGTGTGAAATTTGTCAGGGATGGAATCCAAAATGTCGAACAAGGCTTCCACTGTTTCTGCACGCAGCATGGCAACACGTGTCTGCTTGAAGTCGGCAATACCCTTAAACAACGGAGTTGCTGCTAAATGGCGGCGGATGTGGAGAATCCCCCGGCGTTCATCCAAACGTGCAACACTTTGTTCCACCTGCTTTTTTAGTATGTCCAGATACCAGGAGAAGGATTCGGCAGGCAATAGTTCGCCCGTATTCAGGAAATGTTTCACTTCGCGGAAAATCCAGGGACGGCCTATGCTGCCTCGACCGATCATAACGGCATCCACTCCATATTGTTCGAAACGTTGTTTACAGATTTCGGCGGAAGTGACATCGCCATTACCGATGATAGGGATCTGCATGCGGGGATTCTTTTTTACCTCGCCGATCAGTGTCCAGTCTGCCTCTCCGGTATACATCTGTGCTCGGGTACGTCCGTGGATGGAAAGGGCGGCGATACCGCAATCTTGCAGCTGTTCAGCCAGGTCTACGATGATCCGGTTGTCGGCATCCCAGCCTAAGCGTGTCTTTACGGTGACGGGGATGTTCACCGCTTTAACGACTTCGCGGGTGATGTCCAGCATCAGCGGGATATTGCGCAGCATGCCGGCACCAGCTCCTTTGCCTGCTACCCGTTTGACCGGACAACCGAAATTGATGTCGAGAATGTCCGGATGAGCAGCCTCGCAAATTTGTGCGGCTTCGACCATTGTCGGAACATCGCGACCGTATATCTGGATGGCGACCGGACGTTCTTCATTTGCCACATTCAGTTTTTGCTGTGTTTTGTTTACACTGCGGATCAGGGCATCTGCCGAAACGAATTCGGTATAAACCATATCGGCACCAAAACGTTTACACATCAACCGGAAAGAAACATCTGTAACATCTTCCATCGGAGCCAGGAAGACAGGGCGTTCGCCTAAATCTATTGTACCTATTTTCATATTTATCGTCAATAACGGCTACAAAGGTACTGATTTCGGGGTAAAAACAGGGAACTGGTTCTTTTTCATTGCTGAAAAATTGTATATTTGATATATATATACATATATTTGTGTGTTAAACTTTTTTAGCTACTTGTATGAAAATCAGATTTTCAAAAAAATTATTCACTATCATTGCTTACCTGTTTGTGACAACTATGTTTTTTGGCTGTAAAGATGATCCCAAACAAGAACCTGCTCCTGATAAGGATGGTATGGTTCGATTAGAATTGGATTATCTTGACTTTACGGCTGAGGGAAGTGAAGAGGAGATAGGGCTTAAGGCTGAAACCGATTGGAAAGTTGTCACCGCTTCGGATTCATGGTTGGAAGTTTCTCCTACAGAGGGAAAAAGTAGCCAGTCACAGACGCTCCTTGTCAGTGTCGACAAGAACGAAGGGAATGGTGAGCGGAAGGCACAAATCATCGTCAAAGCCCTTTCCGGCAGTTCAGCCGACACGCTGACTATCCGTCAGGCTGGGATTTCGCGCTACGTGGATATTGACTGGGAGAACGAAGCCAAACTGACGCAGTTCGACCTTAAGAGCGGAAATATCAAGATCGACTTCGACGGGAAAGCCCCAGTCTTCACCCCCGAAGTCTCGGCCATCGTCGTCCCGACTGATACGATGAGCTATATCCGCGTCATCAAATCTGCCATGACGAACGGCAAAAGCGTGACATTGCAAACCGTTGAAGGGAACATGACGGATATATTCATGAACCAGGAGTTCACGCTCTCGACAGTTCCTGCTTCCAAGACATACACGACTCGTTCGGGTGTCGTCCAAACGACTGACGAGAAGGGGGTATTTCATCCCCAACGTATCACGATGATAATGGAGGACGGGCACCAGGAGGTCCTCTATGATGTCCGTAAAGGAATCGGTACGCGAGCTACATCTGATGAGACTATTAAGACTGAATTATTCTATTGGAAGGATGATCGCACAGGCGAAATACTGTATGACGTAGGTGGTGTTACGATACAATGGGACAAATGCCTGTTTGAAACAGCCATAGACGGTAAATTCTATTTTAATTTCGGTGCAGATGTGAAGTCGCTTCCTGACGGTATCATGAAAGTTCCGATCGGAAAACTGGAGGGGTTCTTCTACACGCTGACCGGAAGAATAAACTGTGATTACTTGCTACATTTGATAGCTCAGACAAAGCGACATTATGAAACGAAGCAACCGGTCATCCTCAACAACCATGTGTTTGGGACCAAAGGTCTTTCATTTGTATTCTCCCCTTTCGGTGTACCGGTTAAAATTACGATCGATCCCTCTTTCAAGGCAGAATTTAGTGCCAATATGGAAAGCCGCTGCGACTTCCTGACGGGTTTCAATGCCGGATTGACGTTGGAGGCGGGGGTTAATTGGTACCCTGGTTATGAACAACCCCAGCCCATTGGCAATGAACCGGAAAAACATTTCAAGCCTTATTGTGAACTCCGGGTGAAAGGCAATGCGGAAGCCTCCATGACCATTTACCCTGATGTCAGGATCCGCCTTTATGATTTTGCCGGTTTTAATATCCAATTCAAACCGACGCTCGGCGATGAGTTCAAGTATGGTGGTATTGCCGGCGGGGATGATGAAAACTATGCGGCATGGACAAATCGCATATACCAACGGTTGAGTATAACTGGCAATGTCGCGTTGGATTTCATCGGTGATCCGTGGAGGTCTGATCCTTTGGATTTGTACAACGGTAGTCAGATTGATTTGCTCCGGGCTCCCGAAGAGATTCATTTCATTTTGCCGGAAAATCACACCAAAGTAAATATAGACGAAACTATCACGGCCGAAGTGGAGGTGAAGGATTATCGGTTTGGTGGAGAGAAAATGCCCGTAGGATACGCATTTGTCAAATTTGAAGCCGTGAAAGGAGAAGTCGATGCAAAGCATGCCATAACAGATGAGAAAGGTCGCGCTAAAGTCAAATATACCCCGAAGGAAAAGGGCAGCAGTCTGATTGCACGTATCGTCGATGCCGATGGAAAAGATATCAGTTCTGCTGTGTTCACCCCTGAAGTAGAGCAAACGGAGGAGCGTATTTGGATAGTGGATGAATTTGAAATCACAATAGGGGGAATCGATGGGGCAAGTGCGAACGGAAAATGGCGCAATATCGTGAAATTTCGTACCGATGGGACTTACAGCTATATTGAGAATCCAACAAGGAAGACATTGGAGTGGGTAAGTTTGGGAAGTGAGAATGTATTGTCTATTTATCGCTATTGCAACGGGACTTACCAGTATGATGCAGAAAAAAAGATGCTGACATTGGAGGGTGGACCTATCGTGAATGAATCTCTTCTCAATGGAAAGCCTTATACGACGCTTGGTTATAATTCCATGTATGATATCTTTGGAAAGTCTAGTACACGTGAAGCCAATTTGGAAGAAGATGGTAAATTGGCGATTCAGAATGGTGATCACTTTTTGAACCTTACACCCATATCTTCATATGATGAGTTAAAACAACTTTCCGGTAAGGCTAGTGGGAAAAACTCGCTACCGAAAAGAACGGAAAAAATAATCGTTGACGTTTCCGGGCAAGTTGTCCGGAATGAATAGAATGAAGAAGATTCGAGATGAAAAATATGTAGACCTAATCACTTGCTGGAATACTCGTATTGATTACTGGTGCAACAGTATCTTGCGTCGGTTCGGTGCCGGAAAGGGTGATAGCACGAACAGTGTCGACAACAATAATCTTGAGTCCGGCACATCTTCAGGAGGAGATGGGGAATGGCTTGGTGAATTGTAGAAAGGGACTATGCTATCTATATGCAATTCTTCTCGGATATTATTCCTACCTTTGCGAACGAACCAGTAAATGTATAAGAACTTGAACGAGAAAGATTTTGAAATAATGGCGCCTGTCGGTTCGTACGAATCGCTGATGGCGGCTATCCAGGGAGGAGCCGATTCTATTTATTTCGGTATTGAGGGGTTGAATATGCGTTCGCGCTCTTCCAATAACTTTACGACGGACGACTTGCGCAAGATCGTTGCGATCTGCCGTGAGCATGGTATTAAAAGCTATTTGACCGTTAATACTGTTATATATGACGAGGATTTGCCTTTGATGCGTGAGATTATCGATGCGGCAAAGGAGGCGGAAATTTCAGCAATCATTGCGGCTGATGTGGCAGCTATGAACTATGCCAACAGCATCGGACAGGAGGTGCATCTTTCCACACAACTCAACATTTCCAATGCGGAAGCGCTGAAATTCTATGCCCGTTTTGCCGATGTCGTTGTCCTGGCGCGCGAGCTGAACCTGAAACAAGTGCACGAAATCTACCAGCAGATCGTCGACCAGCAGATCACAGGGCCGAAAGGAGAACTGATCCGCATCGAAATGTTTGCTCATGGAGCCCTCTGTATGGCCGTTTCCGGTAAATGCTACCTGAGCCTGCACGAGATGAACGCTTCCGCCAACCGGGGAGCCTGCATGCAGATCTGCCGGCGTGCTTATTCGGTAAAAGACAAAGATAGCAATATTGAACTGGATATCGAAAACCAGTATATCATGTCACCTAAAGACCTGAAAACAATTCATTTCATGAATAAGATGATGGATGCAGGTGTACGGGTATTCAAGATCGAAGGACGTGCCCGTGGTCCCGAATATGTCCGTCTGGTGACCGAATGTTATAAGGAAGCCGTACGTGCCTACTGCAACGGCACGTTCGACGAAGAGAAAGTTGCCACTTGGGACGAACGCTTGCGTAGTGTGTTCAACCGGGGATTCTGGGACGGTTATTACCTGGGGCAACGGTTGGGTGAATGGAGCAGTAAATATGGTTCCGGCGCGACAAAGAAGAAAGTGTATGTCGCTAAAGGGATCAAATATTTTGACAAGATCGGTGTGGCTGAGTTCGAAATGGAATCCGGCAGCCTGAAAGTGGGCGATGAGATCCTGATTACCGGACCGACAACGGGTGCGGTCATGCAAACAATAGAAGAAATCCGCGTAGATTTGAAACCGGTGGACGAAACCGTCAAAGGCGAACGATTCTCCTTTAAGGTGAACGAGAAGATCCGTCCGTCCGACCGGTTGTATAAAATGGAAAAGGTTCAACTTGAAAAAGTATTTGAATGATGAAAGAGTATATTTTTAAACTGACAGATAAGGTTCGCGATTACGAATGCGACCTGCAGGGAGTGGTCAACAACTCTAACTACCAGCGTTATATGGAACATACCCGGCATGAATTCCTGGAATCACTCGGCGAGAACTTCGGAAAGATGCACGAAAAAGGGGTTGACGGATTTGTGTCGCGAGTAGAAATCCAGTATAAGACCTCGCTTAAGAGTGGCGATAGCTACATCTCTTGCCTCAATGTCTATAAAAAGGGTGTCAAGCTTGTCTTCGAACAGGACATTTACAGAACTTCCGACAATGCGCTGGCAACGAAAGGGATCGTCGAGTCGGTTATTGTTGAGAACGGAAAGCTGACACGCGGTGAATATTTCGACGAAATGCTAAAAAGAATAGAACATACATGACAGACAAACTGATTTACCAAATAGGCCTTACTATGATAAACGGCGTGGGAGATATCCTGGCACGCCATCTCCTGCAGACCTTGGGCGATGCAGAAGCTGTGTTTGCTGAAAAGCAACAGTTGTTAGGAAGAATCCCCGGTATCGGCAGCCATCTCGCTGCCGAGATCAAGCGCCCGGAAATCCTCCAACGGGCGGAAAAAGAGTTGGCGTTTATCGAGAAAAATAATATTTCCTGTTATTACCTGATTGATGCAGATTATCCGGCACGCCTAAGAGAATGTCCGGATGCTCCCATACTTTTCTATTTCAAGGGAAATACAAATCTTGATGCAAGCCGTATTATCAGTGTCGTAGGTACTCGTAACGCGACCGAATACGGCCGGGGGCTTACCGAATCCCTTATAAAAGACCTGGCAGAGGCGATTCCTAATTTGTTGGTCGTGAGCGGACTGGCTTACGGTATCGATATCTGTGCCCACCGGAGCGCCTTACACAACCAACTGCCGACCGTTGCCGTACTGGCGCATGGTCTGGACCGTATCTATCCTTCCAGCCATCGGAATACGGCTGTGGAAATGCTGGAATCAGGCGGTTTGTTGACTGACTTTCCCAGCGGGACAGAACCGGACCGTCCTAATTTCCTCCGGCGGAACCGGATTGTCGCTGGAATGTCGGATTGTACGATCGTGGTTGAATCGGCTGAGAAAGGAGGTTCTCTGGTGACTGCCGATATTGCATTTTCTTATGGCCGGGATGTCTATAGCTTTCCTGGACGTGTCGGCGACAGCCATTCCAAAGGATGCAACAACTTGATCCGACAAAATAAAGCCGGCCTGATTACTTCTGCCGACGACTTGCTATCTGCTCTTTGTTGGGATATTCAAGCTACGGCTACTCCCGCTCAAACGGAACTGCTTTTCGCCGATACGGATGTTTCCGTCCCGGAACAAAATCCGGTTTTAGCCATCATGCGAACGCGGAACGAAATTCATATCAACGAGCTTGCCTTAGTATTGGAGATGCCGGTGCATCAACTTTCTACGCTATTGTTCGAACTGGAAATAAACGGGAAAATAAAAGCGTTACCGGGGAATATCTATAAACTGTCCTGATCGTCCTTTTGGATCATACCGAAATCCTGAGGGATTAAATATAACCATCTTTCAAAGTATCTATT
>OJPN01001605.1_pt1 | contig 15637 bp, 9 predicted proteins | sample 1598511 | NCBI WGS metagenome assembly OJPN01 (sample SAMN03922485, study PRJEB24848) | human gut metagenome | isolation source: stool sample | host: Homo sapiens | place: Germany | collected 2011-05
CTATCTTGAAAGAGGCACTATGTATGTGCTTAATGATAACGGTGTGAAAGCTGAATGTGTTGTTACGGATGAGGGCAACGGTATTCTTGAAATAAAGAATATTGCGACCGTTCCAGAATATCAAGGTAAAGGCTATGCCAAAGCCTTGATAGATTTTATTGTTAAAGAGTATGCCGACAATTATTCCGTTTTACAGGTCGGAACCGGCGATAGTCCTTTGACAGTTCCATTCTATGAAAAGTGCGGTTTTGTTCGTTCTTATATCATACCGAACTTTTTTACAGATTATTATGACCACCCAATATTTGAATGTGGCGTCAGGTTGGTGGATATGGTGATTTTTCAAAGAAACCTATAAACTAATGCATTCAAGCCCTTTGAGAGAGGAGAAATCTTTTCTCAAAGGGCTTTTTCTATTTATACAGATATTCGCAAACTACAAGTAAAAGCCAAAACCTCATATACTCTAATCACAGAGGAAGTGGAGGTTTTGATATGAGTAACAGTTTATCGGCAGTACATCCCGAATTAGTTGCCGAGTGGTCGGATAGGAATTTACCGCTGACACCGGACAGCATAACTTTCGGCTCGAATAAGAAAGTATGGTGGAAAGGTGCTTGCGGTCACGAGTGGGAAACAAGCGTAAAGGCTCGTTCCAACGGCGAGAAATGCCCGATATGTTCAGGTGCAAGAGTAGTCACTGGCATTAATGATTTAAGTACATTGAAGCCGGAATTGGCTTCTGAATGGTCTGAGAAAAATAAAATCAAACCGACAGAGGTATCTATTGGTTCACACAAGAAAGTGATATGGAAATGTAAATTGGGACACAAATGGATAGCCACTGTAAAAAGCAGAACCATCAACAAAACAGGCTGTCCGTATTGCTCTCATAATAAAGTGCTTGTCGGATTTAATGACCTTGCAACCCTGTTCCCGGAAGTTGCAGACGAATGGTCTGATAGAAACGAAAATAGCCCAACAGAAGTTATGGCGTTTGCAAACAGCAAGGCTTGGTGGAAGTGCAGAACCTGCGGTTATGAATGGAATACTCTTATCTCTACACGCTCAGGCGGCAGTAAATGTCCCTGTTGCAGTGGCTATACATTTATAAAAGGCAAGAATGACCTAAAAAGTACACACCCACAGATAGCCAAAGAATGGTCAGAGAAAAACTATCCTCTGCAACCGGATGAAGTCAATGCAAAGTCGAGGAAAAATGTATGGTGGCATTGCAGAAAATGTGGAAACGAGTGGAAATCAGTTATCAATGCCCGTGTGAAAGGAACGGTTTGCCCTGTCTGTGCAGAGCGAGAAGTGCTTGCCGGATACAATGACCTTGCAACGACAGATAAGCAGGTTTTAGAAGAATGGGATTATGAATTAAATAAGTTGAAGCCCACAGAAGTTTCAAGAAATTCGGCAAAGAGAGCGTGGTGGAAATGCAGATACGGTCATTCTTGGAGTATGAAGATAAACGAGCGTACTGTTCTCAATAAAGGATGCAGAATATGTGAGCAGGAGTATCTGTCATTGTTCCCGGCTCTTGCAATCAGTTATTATGCCAATTTGAAAGGATTGAAAGTTGAACTTGGCTCTGATAGGTTATTCGGCATTCCACTTGATGTATATATTCCACTGGAGCAGGTTGCCATTCAAGTGAATACGGACTCGGAGAAGATAGATATACTAAAGGAACATCTCTGTAAACAACGTGGAATCAAACTCATTAAGTTGCCGATGAAGCCAAACGAAGTGGAACCCGAATATGCCCAGCGTATCAAAGCGGCATTTCAGAGCGTACATATATTTATATCTTCCGATACAGAAGAAGATGTTAAGATAATCAGGAAAATATTTAAGAACTGGAGGAACAGCCGATGAGAGAAAAGAAATATCACATTTATCTAACCGATGATGAGCAAAGCAGAGTGATACAGTCGCTTATCAATCTGAAAAACAACCTCATAGTACAAGGAAGATACACCGACGCAGTAGATGAAGTTCTTCTGAAAGTGCTGTCCGCAAGGAAAAAGAAACTGAAAATCAAATAATTTCAAGCATTTATGCCGTCTGTTTTTTAACCGAAACAGGCGGCTTTTTTTGTTGTCAAAAATTTTTTGAAAATTTTTTCGGAAAAGCAGCGATTTTGGGTGTCCAAAATGAAGCCTTTTGTGCAATGAGTGAAGGGGTTAATTCCTGATGATGAAGACGGAAGCCTTTTCACTTGTTCTTTGACAACTGAATACACAGGTCGTTAAGACTTTAATTCTGATGATAGCCACTTTAGCGGGTACGCCGAAACTTCTCAAAATTACAGAACAGCGAGAACTCCTGCTATGGGTATCGGATTGCAACCGATATGGCGATGACAGTCAGAAGGATAATGATACTTCTCTACGGAGCTGGCGGAGTACCCGGCAGAGGTTAGATTCCTATGATACAGATAAGCAGTCTGTTTCTTAACGACTTCCCGAAAGCGATATGCTTGGCAAGGGATATTGAGAATAAATATTGCCACGATCGTTTAGGAAATGAAACGGTCAAGTACATAGCCATATTTTATTGGCTATGAATAAATCGAAAGGAGGACGCAAGAGGTGTCAAACTGCAAAACGATTGCCATATGCAATCAAAAAGGCGGAGTCGGAAAGACAACGACAACGGTTAATCTTGGTGTTGGTCTTGCAATGCAGGGTAAGAAAGTGTTGCTCATAGACGCAGACCCGCAGGGAGATTTAACTACTTGTCTCGGCTGGAGAGATACAGACAATTTGGGTATCACGCTTGCAACGAAACTTACAGATGTGATTAGTGAAACGATGAATGACCCGACAGACGGTATCCTGCATCACGAGGAAGGCGTTGACCTTTTACCGGCGAACCTTGAACTTTCGGCGATGGAATATAACCTAATGAACGCTATGAGCAGAGAAACCACTTTGAGGAATTATTTAAGTCAGGTCAAAGACAGATATGATTTTGTTCTGATTGACTGTATGCCCTCACTGAGTATGGTAACACTCAATGCTTTATCTGCGGCAGACAGCGTGATTATTCCGGTGCAGGCACAGTATTTGCCGGCTAAGGGTATGACCCAGCTTGTGCAGACCATTTCAAAAGTCAAGAAGTATATCAATCAGGACATTAAGATAGATGGTATGCTTCTCACTTTGGTGGATAACCGCACAAACCTCGCCAAAAGTACGGTGGAAGCGTTGCGGGAGAATTTCGGAAATCAGATTAAACTGTATCGCACATCTATTCCGATTGCTGTAAAAGCCGCAGAAACTTCTTCCAAAGGAAAGAGCATTTTTGCTTATGAGCCAAACAGTACGGTGTCTAAGGCATACACCGAATTTACGAAGGAGGTGTTAGCCGATGGCAGGAAGAAAGAGCGACTTCACTCTCACGAGGCTCGATGACTTGTTTTCAACACAGGAGCAGAGAGATGAGGAAAAACTTTCAAAAATCCGAGATATTCCGTTAGAGCTGATTGACGATTTCCCAGACCATCCATTCAAGGTCAGGGACGATGAAGATATGCAGCAGCTTGTCGAGAGTATCAAGGAACGTGGAGTAATTACTCCGGCTACGGTAAGGCAGAAAGAGGACGGAAGATATGAACTCGTATCCGGTCACAGACGAAAACGAGCAAGTGAACTTGCCGGTTTTGAAACACTAAGATGTGAGGTTGTTGACCTTAATCGAGATGAAGCCACCATTTTAATGGTGGAAAGTAATTTCCAAAGGTCGCAGATACTTCCCTCTGAAAAAGCCTTTGCCTACAAAATGCGATTGGACGCAATGAAAAGGCAAGGATTTCGTTCTGATTTAACTTCTGCCCCAGTGGGGCAGAAGTTCTCGGTGGAACAAATTGCAGAAAATTCTGCTGATAGTAAAACGCAAATCCAGCGTTATGTTCGCCTTACAAACCTTGTTCCCGAGCTGCTTGAATTTGTTGACGAGGGGCGTATTAAAATGCGTCCTGCCGTAGAACTTTCCTATCTTGACGAAGATTGCCAGCGTGATGTGGTTGACGAAATCGACCTGAATGACGCTACCCCGTCACACGACCAGACAATCCGTATGCGAAAGTTATTCAACGAGGGCAACCTTACAACAGAAGCAATCCACGCTGTTATGTCTGAGGAAAAGCCGAACCAAAAGGAAAAAATCGTGTTGAGGGGCGATAGAGTAAGACAGCTTATCCCGAAAAATATTCCCGTCAGTCAGACGGAGGATTTTGTCTGCAAGGCATTGGAGCATTACAACAAGTTCTTGCGTAATCGTGCAGAGCGTGACAGCAGATAGCCTGTTTTACAGTTCCCCTTTCTCACACTCTAACCCCTTAGTTATACTTTTACCTACCGAAAATGATATATACTATCTCACTTGAATATAACTATCTCAAAGTATATGTCTATCTCTAAGGGGCAATCGCACAGTATGAACGGACAGGAGGTGTATGGTAAAATGAAAAATTAACGAAAAATCCGCATTTGTTTTTCGGCAGGTAAATCTTGTCGTAAGAGAAAATCCACAAAGGCACATCGTAGAGATACGGTGTGTTTTTTAATTTTTACAGGAGGAAACGCAATGATAAAGTCAAAATTCAAAAGAGTCACGTCGCTTTTCTTGGCGACCCTTATGTGTGTGACCACTTTTGCAGGCATTGGCTCGACAACAGCATATGCTGCTTCGGGAGAAAAAGCCGATGTTTATATGGTCGATTTCCCTCGTGATGGCGATGCTAATTACGATGGGGTATGGGGACACAGCAATTTGACCTTGAAAAATGGTTGGCATACCGGACGTTCCAATTTTACCAATCTTAAGGCTATTGGCTCATACTCAGGCAATGTTGCTTATTGTATTGAGCCGGGAATTTCGCTCAAGGTCGGTCAGACAATGAATAAGTATGACGAAAATTATTTTAATAACCTTGCAGCCAATGGGGTTATTTCCGGAGATGAAATCCGTCTTTTCGTTGGTCGTATTTTACAGTATGGCTATCGTGGAACAATCTCGACTTCTTGGAGGTCACAGAATGAAGCGGCAGCAAACAGTATTGCACAGGCTTATGCCACACAGCTTCTTATCTGGGAAACTGTTATTGGAGAGCGTGATGCGAACTTCAATCATGTAGCAGCCAGTGGTTGCAGCAATGTGAAAGATGTCATCAATGCAAAGCATCCGCTCCGCAATAAGATTTTCAGTTATTACAACAGTATGGTGCAGAGTGTACAGAACCATGCGACCATACCGAGCTTTTGTAATAAATCGTCCGGTTCGGCAAAGACAATAGAACTTGAGTGGAACGGAAGTAAGTACACAACTACTCTGACAGACTCTAATAATGTGCTGTCCAAATATAATTTCAAGGCAAGTATCAGTGGAGTGAGCTTTTCAGTGAATGGTAACAAACTTACTGTTTCTATGGATACTGCACCGAGTAAGGAATTTACCATTACCGCAACGAAGAAAAATGCAGTCCGCAGAGGTGTGGTTGTATGGTCAGAGGGTAAACACGGTCAGAACTCCAGTGTGCAGGATGTTGTCAGCTATGCTCAGGAAGTAAGCGACAGTATCAACGGTTATGTGAAGATGAAAGTCAGCTATGGTTCTTGTCAGATTGTAAAGACCAGTGAGGACGGCAAGGTTGACGGTATCAATTTCACGATTACCGGAAACGGTATCAATCAGACAGTTACAACAGCTAATGGCGGTAAGTTCCAGATTGATAACCTTATGCCGGGTATCTATACTGTAACCGAGCAGGCATACGATAAGTACGAGCCGCAGGAAACACATAGAGTTACCGTTGTAGCAGGACAGGTTGCAAAGGTCAATTTCAATAACAAACTGAAGCGTGGCGACCTTCAGGTAGTGAAGTCCTCGGAAGATAACCTTGTTGAAGGTGTGAAGTTCCATCTTTTCGGTACTTCTCTTTCCGGTGATGCTGTTGACCAGTATGCAGTTACAGACAAAAACGGTGTGGCAACTTTCAAAGATGTGCTTATCAGTGGTTCTGAACCATATACACTTGAAGAAGTAGACACAGCTATCCGTTATGTCGTACCAAAAAATCAGACTGCACCAGTGAAGTGGAAAGAAGTAACCACAAGAAACTTCAATAACATTTTGAAGAAGTTTACTGTAACAGTCACAAAGAGCGACGCTGAGAAGGGCGAAGCACAGGGCAATGCCAAACTTTCGGGAGCAGTTTACGGTATCTATAAGGGCGAAACGCTTGTAGATAAGTATGTTACTGATGAGAACGGTCAGTTCACTACTAAAGAATATGTTTGTGATACCGACTGGACAATCCGAGAAATCACACCGTCAGAGGGATATTTGCTTGATAAGACTATCCATGAAGTAGGTGCAGACCCGAAACTTTATGAGGTGGAACACAACCTTACTTCCAATGATGTAACCGAGCAGGTAATCAAAGGCAATGTGGCTATCATTAAACACACTGATGATGGAGAAACAAAGATTGAAACGCCTGAAAAGGGTGCTTCCTTTGAGATTTATTTGAAATCTGCCGGAAGCTATGACGCAGCCAATAAAGACGAGAGAGATACTATCGTTTGCGATGAAAATGGCTTCGGTCAGACAAAAGATATGCCGTATGGTATTTATACCGTACACCAGACTTCCGGTTGGGAAGGCAGAGAGATGATGGACGATTTTGATGTGTTCATTTCACAGAACGCACAGACCTACCGTTATCTTATCAATAACCGTAACTTTGAGAGCTTTGTCAATGTAGTCAAGGTGGACGCAGAAAGCGGAAAGAGTATTCCGTATGCAGGAGCAGGATTTAAGATTTACGACCCACAGGGCAATCAGGTCAAAATGACCTTTACTTATCCGACACCGACCACGATTGATGTGTTCTATACCGACGCAAATGGTTCTCTTGTAACGCCTGAGAAATTAGATTACGGCAAGGGATATTCCATCGTAGAGGTACAAGCTCCATACGGATATGTACTTGATGATACTCCGGTATATTTTGATATTACTGAAGAAAATTCCACAGAGGAAGGCGGCGTAACTGTTGTGAAAGTCAATAAGCCGAATATGGCACAGAAAGGTACTATCACGGTTGAAAAGACCGGAGAAGTATTTAGTGGTGTCAATGTAAGTGGTTCTGAGGACAGTGATGTTATCTATCAGCCTGTTTATGAAGTGGCAGGACTTGAGGGTGCAGTTTATGAAGTCCGTGCTGCGGAAGATATTAGTACACCGGACGGTACACTCCGCTATTCAAAGGGCGAAGTGGTAGATACTATCACAACAAGCTCCGATGGATTTGTGAAGAGCAAAGAACTTTATCTCGGAAAATACGAGGTCAAGGAAATTACTGCACCTTACGGAATGGTAGTCAGTGGCGAAACACATACGGTTGAGCTTACTTATGCAGGTCAGAATATCTCTGTTACCGAAACTTCCACATCGTTCTATAACGAAAGACAGAAAGTGCAGGTAAGCCTTGCAAAAGCCATTGAAAAGGATAAGACATTTGGTATTGGCGACAACGGAGAAATCAAAAACATTAGCTTTGGTCTTTATGCCGCAGAAGATATTGTATCTGCAAGCGGTACAGTTATTCCGGCTGATGGACTGATTGAGATTGTCAGCGTAAATGAAAATGGAACTGCTGTTATGAAGTCAGACCTTCCGTTTGGCAAATACTATGTCAAGGAGATTGCAACCGATGAGCATTATGTTCTCTCTGATACGAAATATCCGGTTGTGTTTGAATATGCAGGTCAGGATACCGCAACAGTTGAAATCAAAGTGAATGATGGAAAAGAAATCAAGAATGAACTTATCTATGGTTCTGTATCAGGTAAGAAGATTGACGAGAACGGAGAAGCACTTGAGGGTGCTGTTATCGGTATCTTCAAAGCCGAAGAAACAGAATTTACAAAGGATACTGCACTTATGACGACTACCTCTGCAAAAGACGGTAGTTTTTCTTTTGCAAAAGTTCCTTATGGCAAATGGATTGTAAGAGAAATCGAGCAGCCAAAGGGATTTGTTCTTGATGAAAAGGCGTATGAGGTCAATATCAGCAAAGCCGAGCAGGTAGTTGAAATTGAGATTGTCAATGAGTATGTTCACGGCAATATCAGACTCACGAAGGTGGACGCTGAATATCCAGATAACAAACTTACGGGTGCAACCTTTGAGGTATATAAGGACACCAATGAGAACGGAAAGATTGATGATGGCGATGAACTTATCGGAAATCTTGAAGAAACCGAAACCGGAATTTATGAGATGAAAGAGCTGCTTTACGGAAAATATATTGTCCGTGAAACAAAAGCACCAGAGGGCTTCCTGCTTGATAAGGGAGAATACTCTGTTTTCATTGAGAAAGACGAAACAACTTATTCCGTTGAGAATAAGGCTGGTGTTGGATTTATCAATGAAGCTATGCGTGGAACACTGAAAATCGTCAAGACATCTTCAGATGGTAAGGTTAAAGGTTTTGCGTTCAGAGTAACCGGAGCAAACGGTTATGATATGACATTTGAAACAGATAAGAACGGCGAAATTGTGATTGAGGGACTTCGTATTGGCGAATATACCGTATCCGAAGTGGCAAACAATGCCTCTGCCGCATATATCACACCTGCCGACCAGAATGTTACTATCAAACTTGATGAAACAGCCGTTGTAAAAATGCACAATGAGTTGAGGGATACTCCGAAAACAGGAGATGATACCAATATGAAACTTTGGTATGTCCTTGCCGGACTTTCTGCTGTCGGTATCGCCGTAACTTCTGTTGTTGCATACAAAAAGAAGAAAAAGGAGGGTAACGAGTAATGGAAGCAAAGACAATTATCGCTATCGCATTAGTCGCCGTTATTGTCGGCGGCTTTATCTTTCTTCAGGTTAAAAACCGTAAGAAGTAAGTAACAAGCGAACATTAACCAGTCGGGGCAGAGCGTAAAAAACTCTGTCCCTTTAATTTTTGGAGGAACATTATGAAACAACAGAAAACGGTGGAGAGCCGAGTGCTTGAAATCTTAAAGGAATGCCCGATGTCGAGGTATGATGATATGCTTCTTATTCTGCATTATTACAATCGGTACGGATATATACCTGCCGGAAATCTTCCGCTTGAGGATATTGTATTTAATTACCGAGCATACGGACTTCCTTGTTTTGAAACCATACGCAGGGCAAGGCAGAGAGTACAGTCCCTTTTTCCTGAGTATTCACGTAATCCGCAGAAAGAAGAACAGAGCGGCAGTATTTCTATTGTAATCAACATTAGCTAAGGAGGTATTTTCGTGAAAGACAAAGCAACTTTTCAGAATAAGGTCAAGGTGCTGAATAAACTCTTTGACTCCGGTTGTGATACGGAGAAAAAGTTGCAGCAGCTTGATATGGAAGCAATCCTGAAAATCCCGAATATCACGATTCCTGATATGGGTGTGATTATGGAGCTTCAGAAGAATACAAAGTCCGGTAAACTCTTTTCGTATTTGGGCGGCGGTTCTGATGAAGCAACAAAAATGAGAGGTAAGGAAAATGAAGCAACAGGAGAATAGAGCAGAGCCGCAGGAAAAGCAAATTCGATTTATAGACAGTCATTACAATTTAAAATTCTATATTCCCGATGGTGGAAAAATCAGGATTACTTTTCGTGATGGACACACAGCAGACAGAGTGTGTAAGTATATTGATGACTACCATTTGTACGTCGGGAATTGCTGCTATCATATATGCGAGTTTGCTGAAAAAATGGAGCTTAATGAAAGCAAAGTTGAACCTATCAATCAATCCGAACCGTCAAAAAACAAGACCAGAAACAGAGAAAAACAGCGATAAGGAGGTGCAAGAGTAATGGCACGAAAATATGACCTTATTTCTGAGCTTTACAACCGCACCTGCAAAACGGTTGTGTCAAATCCTCAGAACTGGCAGGCATTCTTAGCTTCGGCTTGCCGAAATTATAAGTTACGTTATGACGAACAGCTTCTTGTATATGCACAGCGACCTGATGCAACAGCGGTTCTTGAGATAGAGCAGTGGAACAAAATTTTTGGCAGATGGGTCAACCGAGGTGCAAGAGGTATTGCTGTTTTTGCTGATGAAAACCGTTCACGGCAAAGACTGACACATTACTTTGACATTTCAGATACTCACGAAAGCAGATATTCAAGAACAGTCCCGATTTGGGATATGCGTCAGGAATACGAAGCTGATGTGATTGAAACATTGGAAAGCACTTTCGGAGAGATTGAGAATAAGAGCAGTCTTGCCGAAGCAATTATGGGAGCAGCAAGAAATGCGGCAGAGGATAATATCCCTGATTATCTGCAAGACCTTTACTATGCAACCGAGGGCAGTTCCTTTGAGGAAGTGGAAGAGGATATTGTAGCTTCCATTTATAAAAATGTTGTAGCAAACAGTGTGGCATATATGATGATGTCAAGGCTTGGCATCGATACGGAAGGTTATTTTGAACTTGATGATTTCAGAGATGTTACCAATTTCAATACGCAGGAAACACTCAATGCACTTGGATTTGCTACCAGTGATATTGCAGAAATGGGATTGACGGAAATATCTAAAACAATTACTGCACTCAACCGTCAAAATCGCATAATTGTCGGTCAGGAAAGAAATGAATACAATAAGGTTGAAAATAACGACGAAAGGAGTTGGGACAATGAACGAACTGACCTACACGATGGTGGGCGATTACAGCCTTCCGAACCTGAAACTTCCACAGCAGCCGGAAGTGACGTTGGGCAGATACGCTCAGATGAGGAGAGAGTTTCTGAAGGAACATCACAGAGTCCTTTACTACAATCTCCTGACGAGGGGCGAACTGACACAGCACTTGGCGGAAGTGGAACAAAGAGCCAGCAAGATGGAGGAAACAATCCTGAGCCAGATGGCACAGAAAGAGGGAGTGACCGAACAGATGAAAGCGGAGGATATGATGAAATGGGTTCGTCTGATGAACTCTCTTCGCAGCTCGGCACAGGAAATCGTGAAAGCGGAAGTGATATTCGCTTAGAGTATTACGACAGAACGCACGAGGATAAAAGCCTTCCGTTCTTTGGGCGTGATGAAGTAATCAATGAAATTCTCAGAACGACACCACATTTGTCAGCAAGTCTGGAAGAAATCAAAGATTATTATGAACGTAATCCTGATAACAAAGACCGCACAGAGTATATAAAGAGTATTTTCAATAATGATTATACCGAACTTACTTTAGAGGACGGCAGGACAGTAGGGTACAAGACCTTTGAAAACGTTCTGCATTTGTGGGAGGGCAAATACGACAGCAGAACCGCACAGAGCTATTATGATTGGGCTGTTATTGCCCGTCATTTTGAAGCTATGCGATTACTGGGAGAATTAAGTGACAGCATAAAACCATTACCGTCAATGGACGGTCAGATGACATTCATATTAGACGGTCGGGCAGAGGAAAAGAAAACCTCTGCCTTTGTTTTTTCTCAGGAGATTATCGACGCTGTTCTTGCGAATGGAAGCGGATTTTCTGAGGGGAAAATGCGTATCTATGAGCAGTTTGAAAAAAGTCTTTCTGCAAAAGAAAATGCCGACTTCTTGAAAAATGAATACGGTTGGGGCGGTTCTTATCCCGTTATAATCGGGGCAGGCATTGATGAGAGTCACGACGGAAAAGGTATTACGATTACGAAAGGCATCGGTAAAGAGAAGCCACATATCACGCTTTCGTGGTCGCAGGTGGAGAAACGTATCGGGGAACTTATCCGAATGGACAGATACTTAAATCCAAAGGAAAAAGAACGCTATCCTCAGTGGCTTGAAAGTCAAGAGGAACGCAGAGCCAAAATCGAGGAAACGAAAAGAAACCGAGAGATACTCTCTAATGCACCGCCGGAGCAGGAGGTCGAACCAGCCGAAAAAGAACCTGAAGAAGCAGAACAGCTACAAGATGTGCAGTATGAATATCATCTTGGCGATAAGGTGTATATCGGTGCTTCTGAGTACGAAATCTTATCTGTTGATGATGAGAGAGTAATGCTCTATGACTATGATATGCCACTGTTCAATAAGGAATTTTCACGCACAGAGTTTGACAGAAAAGTGCGAGAGAATCCGATGAATGAGCATTTGATTGTAAAGGAAGAACCTGCCGAAGAAAGAAATGAAACGGAAGAAGTTCAGACCAATATGGGCAGTATGCCGATTGAGGATTATCGAGAGATAGTAGCTTCGCAGTCAGGTTTTGATAGCTATGATGAAATGTATAAGCAGGGGTATCGCATAGGAAACGGTTACGATAAAGAGCCTGAGTCGGTAGTTCCCGCTTGGGAGCAGAAGAAAAAAGTCAAAGGCTTTGACTTGCACCCTGATGTGCCTATGGCAGACCGTCACACCTTTAATCTTAGAGAAAATGAGGTTGAAACGGTTGGTAAAAAGGAACGCTTCCGCAGAAATATTATGGCAATACAGCTTCTCAAAAAATGTCAGGAAGAAAACAGATTTGCCACGCCTGAAGAACAGATTGTTTTATCAAAGTATGTCGGTTGGGGTGGGCTTTCAGAAGCCTTTGATGAAAATAATTCAGCGTGGGCAACGGAATATCTGGAACTTTCTTCGGTATTAACACCGGAGGAATATGCTTCGGCAAGAGAAAGCACATTGACTGCGTTCTACACGCCGCCTGAAGTTATCACAGCCATTTATAAGGCAATGGAGCAGATGGGCTTTAAGGAAGGCAACTTGTTAGAGCCGTCCTGCGGTATCGGTAATTTTATCGGTATGCTGCCGGAAGCAATGAAGAACAGTAAGATTTACGGTGTGGAACTTGATACGATTTCCGCAGGGATTGCACAGCAGCTTTACCAGAAAACAACCATTGCGGCAGAGGGATTTGAAGAAACCAATCTGCCGGACAGCTTCTTTGATGGAGTTGTCGGAAATGTACCTTTTGGAGATTTTAAGGTATCAGATAAAAGGTACGACAAGCATAAGTTCCTGATACACGATTACTTTTTTGCCAAGTCCCTTGATAAGTTAAGACCCGGCGGTGTAATGGCTCTTGTAACGAGCAAAGGCACAATGGATAAGGAAACTTTAGCAGTACGAAAGTATATTGCACAGAGAGCAGAGCTTCTTGGAGCAATCCGATTGCCGAATAATACCTTTAAGGGTAATGCAGGAACGGAAGTCGTTTCGGATATTCTTATCCTGCAAAAGCGTGACAGACTGATAGATATTGAGCCGGATTGGGTTCATCTTGATACCGATGAGAACGGAATTAAGATGAACTCTTATTTTGTGCAGCACCCCGAAATGATACTTGGAGAAATGAAAATGGTATCGGGGCGTTTCGGTATGGAAGCAACTTGTGTGCCGTATGAAAATGCAGACCTTGCAGCACAGCTTGATGAAGCAGTAGCAAACATTCACGGAGAAATCACGGAATATGAAACTGAGGAAGAACTGGAGGAGGAAGATAATTCTATTCCGGCAGACCCGACAGTGAGAAACTTTTCCTATACGGTGGTAGACGATAAAATCTATTATCGTGAAAATTCCCGTATGACTCCGGTGGAAGTGTCGGCAACCGCAGAGAACCGAATTAAGGGTATGATTGCTATTAGAAATTCCGTCAGAACGCTGATTGAATTGCAGACAGAAGATTACCCTGACAGCGAAATCAAAGCGGAGCAGGAGCGATTAAACAGACTTTATGATACCTTTTCAGGTAAGTACGGACTCATTAACAGCCGTGCAAATACTTCTGCTTTCTCGCAGGACAGTTCATTCTCTTTGCTTTCCGCATTGGAGATAATCGGAGAGGACGGAGAACTGGAGCGTAAGGCTGATATGTTTTCTAAGAGGACAATTAAGCCGCATACTCCGGTTACTTCTGTTGATACGGCAAGCGAAGCGTTGGCAGTATCTCTTGGAGAAAAAGCCACGATTGATATGGACTATATGATGGAGCTTTCCGGTAAATCGGAGAATGAAATCTTTGAGGATTTAAAGGGTGTTATCTTCTTAAATCCGCTTTATGAGTATGGAAATTCTTACGAACCGAAGTATCTGATGGCTGATGAATACCTTTCGGGTAATGTCAGGGAAAAGCTGAGGATTGCAAAGAACTCGGCAGAACTCTATCCGAAAGATTATAAGGTCAATGTAGAAGCACTTCAAAAGGTGCAGCCGAAAGACCTGACTGCAAGTGAAATTTCCGTGCGACTTGGTGCAACTTGGTTGCCACCGGACGATGTGCAGGAGTTTATCTTTCATTTGCTTGAAACACCACGCTATGCACAGTGGAACATCAAAGTTCACTTCTCTCCATTTACGAGTGAGTGGAATATTGAGGGTAAATCTTACGACAAAGGAAATGTAAGGGCATATAACACTTACGGAACTTCCCGCATCAATGCCTATAAGATTATTGAGGAAACGCTGAATTTAAAAGATGTGCGTATCTTTGATTATATCGAAGATGATGAGGGAAAGAAAAAGGCTGTCCTGAATAAAAAGGAAACAGCGATTGCCCAGTCGAAGCAGGAAATGATTAAGCAGGAATTTCAGGACTGGATATGGTCTGACTCTGAACGAAGGGAAAGGCTTTGCAAATCCTACAATGAGAAATTCAATAGCGTCAGACCTCGTGAGTATGATGGAAGTCATATCATCTTCAATGGTATGAACCCTGAAATTGAACTCAGGGAACATCAGAAAAATGCGGTTGCCCATATCCTTTACGGAGGAAATACGCTTCTTGCACACGCAGTCGGAGCTGGAAAAACTTTTGAAATGGTAGCGGCAGCACAGGAGTCGAAAAGGCTTGGGCTTTGTAACAAGTCACTGTTTGTTGTACCAAATCACTTGACCGAACAATGGGCGGCTGAGTATTTGCAGCTCTATCCGGCGGCGAATATCCTTGTCGCAACAAAGAAAGATTTTGAAACCAAGAACCGTAAAAAATTCTGCGGCAGGATTGCAACCGGAGATTATGACGCAGTTATCATCGGACATTCACAGTTTGAAAAAATCCCGATGTCCATTGAAAGACAGAGGGCAATCTTAGAACAGCAGCTTGAGGAGATAACCGGAGGAATTGCGGAACTCAAGCGAAACCGAGGGGAAAACTTCTCCATAAAGCAGCTTGAAAAGTCAAAGAAATCTATCAGGCAGAAACTTGATAAACTCAATGACCAGACGAAAAAAGATGATGTTGTAACCTTTGAGGAACTTGGTGTAGACAGGCTTTTTGTTGATGAAAGCCATTATTACAAGAACCTTTATCTTTATACAAAAATGCGTAATGTGGGCGGTATCGCACAGACGGAAGCACAGAAATCTTCCGACCTCTTTATGAAGTGTCGTTACCTTGACGAGATTACCGGAGGTCGAGGAACCGTATTCGCAACGGGTACACCTATCTCAAACAGCATGGTGGAACTCTACACGATACAGCGATATTTGCAGTACAACACGCTTGTGAAAAATGGGTTGCAGCACTTTGATGCCTGGGCTTCCACTTTCGGAGAAACCATTACGGCAGTGGAACTTACACCGGAAGGAACAGGATACAGAGCAAAGACAAGGTTCGCAAAATTCTATAACCTGCCTG
>OJPN01001607.1_pt1 | contig 15627 bp, 11 predicted proteins | sample 1598511 | NCBI WGS metagenome assembly OJPN01 (sample SAMN03922485, study PRJEB24848) | human gut metagenome | isolation source: stool sample | host: Homo sapiens | place: Germany | collected 2011-05
AGATAGGAGTCCGTCTCGTGGGCTCGGAGATGTGTATAAGAGACAGGGCTTTATCCTGGTCAGCGCCGGCTGTGCCATCGGCATCGGCAATGTATGGAGATTCCCGTATGTGGCCGGAGAAAACGGAGGCAGCGTATTTGTGCTGCTCTACCTCCTGTTCCTGTTATGTATGGGAGTTCCCGTGCTGACCATGGAGCTGGCCGTGGGCCGCGCCAGCAGAAAAAGCGCCGTAAACGGCTATAAGGCCCTGGAAAAGCCCGGAAGCAAATGGCATATCCATGGCTGGTTCTGTATGCTGGGCTGCTATCTCTTAATGATGTATTACACCACTGTCTCCGGCTGGATGATCAGCTACTTTTTTAAATTCCTGACCGGAACCTTCCAGGGACTGGACACCGAAGCCGTTTCCGGCGTGTTCGGCTCTCTTCTGGCTGATCCCATGGAAATGGGGCTCTGGATGGCCGTCACAGTCATCGCAGGCTTTCTGATCTGCAGCCTGGGACTTAGAAACGGCCTGGAGCGGATCACCAAATGGATGATGAGCTGTCTGCTCATCCTGATCCTTGTCCTGGCTGTCCACAGCATCCTGCTGCCCGGAGCAAAGGAAGGCCTGGCCTTCTACCTGCTCCCGGATTTTGAACGGGCCGCCCAGGTGGGCCTTCCCAACGTCATCACCGCAGCCATGAACCAGTCCTTCTTCACCCTGAGCCTGGGGATCGGAGCCATGGAGATCTTTGGAAGCTACATGGAGGAAAAGCGGACCCTGGCCGGTGAATCCGTCAGCATCTGTATCCTGGACACCTTTGTAGCCCTGTCCGCAGGACTCATCATCTTCCCAGCCTGCTTCTCCTTCGGCGTACAGCCGGATTCCGGTCCGCAGCTGATCTTCGTTACCCTGCCCAACGTGTTTGCCAACATGGCCGGCGGAAGGAACTGGGGATCCCTGTTCTTCCTGTTCATGACCTTTGCCAGCTTCTCCACGGTCATCGCCGTATTTGAGAACCTGCTGGCCAGCTGCATCGACAACTTCGGCTGGGACAGAAAAAAAGCAGTCCTCATCAACTGTGCCCTTATCCTGGTATTGAGCCTTCCCTGTGTGCTGGGCTATAATGTCTGGAGCGATCTTCACCTGATCGGAGGCCGTGACGTTTTAGATACCGAGGACTTCCTGGTGAGCAACCTGCTGCTGCCTTTAGGCTCCCTGGTATATCTGCTGTTCTGTGTCACAAAATGGGGCTGGAACTTTGACAATTACCTGGCCGAGGCCAACAAGGGCGAGGGCATAAAAATGCCGGGAGGAAAGCTGGTAAAAAATTACTTCCGCTTTGTCCTCCCGGTACTGATCCTGGTGATCCTGATCCAGGGATTATTTTAAATACGTATCCAGCCAGCTCACGATCTCATTTAAGCGGCGCACTCTCTTTTTGGGCTTTCCGAGCCTGGAAACGCTGTGGTGCTCGCCATGGATCATGAGCAGTCTTGCCGGAACCCCATGATATTTCAGTGCGGAAAACATCTGGACTCCCTCTGCTACCCAGCAGCGGTAGTCCTCATCGCACTGGATGATCAGGGACGGCGTCTTTACCCTGTCTGCATACTTTAAGGGCGAAAGCTCCCACATCTTATCATAATTTTCCCATACGTCCCCGCCCAGCTGGGTGGTATTGAACGCATAGCCGATGTCTGTGGTATTGGTCTTGGTGATCCAGTTGGCGATGCAGCACTGGGGCACAGCAGCCTTGAACCGGTCCGTATGGCCGATGATCCAGTTGGTCATAAAGCCGCCGTAGCTGATCCCCATAACGCCCAGCCGGTCTCCGTCCAGGGCCGGATACTGTCTTAATACCTCGTCTGTGAAGGCCATGAGCTGCTCATAGTCGATGGAGCCCTGCTTTGCCACGATATCCGCGAACGCATTGCCCCGGCCGTCGCTGCCTGTGGGATTCATAAAGAATACAAAATATCCCCGGGACGCGTAGACCTGGAATTCATGGCTGTATATGGCCCCGTAGATGGCCTTAGGGCCGCCATGGATGGTCAGGATGCCCGGATACGTTTTCTCCGTATCAGACGGGTCGAAGCCCACAGGCGGGATCACGAAGCCATCCAGCTCCAGTCCCTCATGGGTGAAGGTAAAATGGCGGATGGGGCTGACTTCCTTTTCCTTTAAGCAGCGGGCCGTAAAGTCCGTAAAGCACGTCTCCTTCCCATTCTCCAGGCTGTAAACCTCCGAAAGCCCCTGGTCCCTCATGCCTGTAAACATGATCCGGCCGCCGCAGATATCAAAGGACTCCACGGTACCAGAACGGTCCGTCACAGCCGTTACGTTTCCATCCATGTCAAAGCATTGCAGCACCACGTCAGTCCCCACGGTGCTGTTCACATAGATCTTCCCATCCCGGCACATGCCCTCCTTCACGCTGTAATCGTAGCGGGCCAGCAGTCTGGGAGCCCCGTCCTCCAGCACATACAGATCCGGATTTTCATTGTAGCCGAACCGCTTCATATCAGAGCCTAAGAATTCCACCCGGCCATTCCGTCTGCACGCGTAGCTGATGGAAAACATCCCCTGGTCCAGATGGCGGATCACAGTGTCCGTCTCCTCCACATACTCATAAAGGCCATTCTGCGGAAGCTTTTTCCCGGTGTAGATATTGCAGGTAAAAAATACGGTCCCATTCTCAGCCCAGAAGGCCTCCACCTGTCCATATTCCGGCGACAGGACCCTGGCCCCTCCGGTCTTAAGATCATACCGGTACAGCCGGTCCCGGACCTTATTGACGATCCCCACGCCGTTGCTCCAGAAGGGGATCTCGTCAAAGACCTCATAGTCCTCTTCCTTTTCGTAATAATGTTCATGGACCAGGCAGTACAGGATCCCGTTCTGGCACCGGATCTTTCTGGTGCCCTTGGGAAGGGTCCCGCAAAGCTCCGCCTCTCCGCCGGAAACCGGGATCCGGTAAAGCAGGGATTCTCCCTTCCGGTCTTTTTCCCTGTTTCCCACAAAGAAAAGATGCTCCCCGTCCTCCCAGGCAAAGCTCTTCTCCTTTTTTCCACTGGTCAGCTTCCGGACGGTCCCGTTTTCCACATCCACCACCTGGAGCCAGGAATGGTAGCAGTTTTCCTCCCCATCCGGCTTCGTCACCACAAAGGCCCCGAAGCGGCCATCTGGAGACAGCTGGAGCCCGGACGGCGCCTCCTGGTCAATAAAATCCTGGATCTCTGTTCTCATGCTGATTCCTCCCATACATATGGTATAAAAAAGCAGGCCTCCGCAGCGTTTCCGCCGGAAAGCCTGCATTTTTTACTGGTTTGCAGTTTTTATTTTTCGTAGTACAGATTTTCGTAATGGTTTGCAGACGATGGATGGAGCACAAAGCCCTTTAAGTCTGCCCGGATGCCCGTACAGGTGGTTCCATAGAACAGGCACGCCCATGGAGCGTCGTCGTTGATCTTCTGCTGGATCTCCTTGTAAAGCTCCATACGCTTGGCGTTGTCGGACTCCTTCTGGGCCTGCTCGATCAGCGTATCCACCTCCGGATTGCTGTAAAACGCACGGTTTCCGGTGGCTCCGAAGTTCTTTGTATGGAACAGCGGGAAAATGCTGGCGTCCGGATATCCGGCCTCTGCCATTAGGGCCTTGGCCTTTTCCAGATCCTGGGAATAGCCGGTGATCTCCTCGCTGTATCCCGGGATATTGACGTTCATGACGCTGTTGGCCACCTGGTCTCTGCCCTCCAGGACCACGTCGATGATCTCCTGCTGGTTTAAAGCGTAGTTGATGGCCTGGCGCACCTTGAGATCGTTGAAGGGCTCCTTTTCACAGTTCATAGCCAGATATTCCACGGAAACAGCGGTCTTTTCCAGGGCCATGAGCTCCTTATTGGCCTTTACGTTCTGAACGTCTGTGGCGTCCACGGAAATGGACATATCAATCTCTCCGGTCTCCAGGGCGATGGTCCTGGCTCCGCCCTCCGGCATGATCCTTAAGGTCAGGCTGGTGGTCTTTCCAGGTCCCTTGAAGTAATCGTCGAACCGCTTTAAGCTGTAATGGTCATTGGGCACCCACTCCACAAACTGCATGGGGCTTGTGCCGATGAGATTCTCCCAGAATGCGTCGCCCTGGGCTGTCACAGCGGCCTCGGGCACGATGCTGGTACCCGTATGGCTCAGCGCAGCCAGTAACGGCGCGTAAGGCTCTGCCAGATGAAGGGGCAGATTGTGATCATCCTCCACAGTAATGCTGTCGATCTGCTCCACATACTGCTTGACACGGGGCATTTCCTTGGCCCGCTCCAGACTGAATTTCACATCGCTGGCCGTACAGTCGGTGCCGTCGTGGAACTTGACGCCCTCATGGATCTTGAATTTCCATTCCGTATCGGAAACCTGCTCCCAGCTTTCGGCCAGATCGCCTACGATCTCCGAATTTTCGTCGATCTCAATGAGACGGCTGTAAATGTGGCGGTGGGCAATGGAGGCCTTCCCCTGTTCCCGTGGGCGCTGCGGCGGATGCATCCCCTGCGTCTGCGGATGCGGCTGCCTGGGTGCTTCCGTCTTCCCCGGAGTTTTCCCGTTTTAATTCAGATATTTATCGAACCAGTCCATCATCTCCTGCATCCTGCGGATCCTGTGGGTGGGCTTTCCGGATCTGGACAGCTCATGGTTTTCCCCATGGAACAGGCACAGTCTTGCATCTACCCCGAAATACTTAAGGGCAGAGAACATCTGGATGGCGTCTCCCATCCAGCAGCGGTAGTCCTCGTCCGACTGGATGAACAGTGTGGGCGTCTTTGCCATGTTGGCGTATTTCAGCGGAGAATGGGACCACATCTTCTCCGGATTTCCCCACGGATCGGCCTTGATCTGATCCATGTTGAAGTAGTATCCGATGTCTGTGGTCATGCACTTGGAGATCCAGTTGGAGATACTTCTCTGGGAAGCAGCCGCCGCGAATCTGGTGGTGTTTCCGATCACCCAGTTGGTCATAAATCCGCCGTAGCTTCCGCCCATAACTCCCAGGCGCTTCTCATCAATCTGCGGATACCGCTTTAATACCTCATCGGTCACAGCCATACAGTGCTCGAAGTCGATACTGCCGTGTCTTCCGGACAGGTCTGCGAAATCATTGCCGCGTCCGTCGCTGCCCAGGGGGTTCGTATAGAATACGAAGTAGCCGGCATTGGCAAATACCTGGTTCTCATGGAAGAAGGTGGGAGCAAAGGTGGCTCTGGGGCCGCCGTGGATGGTCAGGATGCCCGGATACGTCTTATTGGGATCATAATCCAGCGGCTTGATCACATAGCCGTCCAGCTCCAGTCCCTTGTACGTAAAGGTAAACTCCTCCACCGGAAGGACGGAACGCTCTGCCATGATCTCGTCGTTGAAGGAGGTCAGCTTTTCCTCCTCTTTTCCGTCAAAGCAGTAGCACTCGGTCAGTCCCATTTCCCTCATGCCGGTGAAGTAGATCTTATCCCCGCACAGGCTTAAGGTATGGAGGCTTCCCTGACGGTCGATGAGGGTCTCCAGATTGCCGTTGGCGTCAAATCTTCTGAGAGCCGTATTCTTTCTTAATGTGGTCAGGAAATAAATATATTTATCATCGTGTACGATGGCCGGGCCGTCGGCAAATTTGCAGTCACAGCAGATGCTGTTATGGATGCTGTCGTCATAATCGGAAAGCAGCTCCACCTTTCCGTTTTCCACCGTATACAGCTTGTCGTTCTCATTGAAGCCGTAATCCTTCATATAAGAAGCGAAGAAGGTCACCTTGCCGTTTAAGATGCAGGCATAGTCGATGCTCATATCTCCCTGCTCCACCAGAGTCTCCACCTTGTCCTCGGAGATGGTGTACATCTTAAGACCCTCGTATACGTCCTTTTTATCGGTATAATGGCTGGAAATGAAAAGGACCTTGTTTCCTTCCTCAGTCCAGAAGCCCTCCACATTGTCATACTCCGGGCTTACGATCTTTGCATCACCGGTCTCCATATCATACACAGCCAGACGGGTCCTCTTCTTATTTACGATCCCCTGTCCGTTGGCCCAGAACGGAAGCTCGTCAAAGACCTCGTAATCCTTTTCGTCCTTCCATGCCTTCAGGGCCTCTTCCTTTTCTTCCCCTTCCATATGGGCAAAATCCGGTTTGTTGTAGTCATACTTCACTCCCAGGACCAGCTTTGTTCCGGCAAGCTGCATTTTTGTCACCTTATACGGAACCGCAAAGGCAAACTGGGCCTCTCCGCCGTAAATACTGATCTTATAAAAGCAGGTCCAGTCCTCTCCGTCCTTTACCTTTTTCGCATACTCCTTCTCTCTGTCAGAGGTGAAAAGAAGCGTTTCATTATCCAGCCAGATAAAGGTGCGTTCCTTTTTCCCACTGGTGAGCTTTCTCGTTTTTTTGCTCTCTGTGTCATGGATCCAGAGGCAGGAATCGTATGTATTATCCTTTTCGTTGGCATTTACTACCGCAATGGCAGCATGCTTTCCGTCGGGAGAAGCGGTGATCCCTGTGGGGTAATTGTAGAACGTAAAGTCATTGATTCCGATCTTTTTCATATTCTGGTCTCCTTCTTTAAATGATTTTACTGTTTCCGGTTCAACGCAATAAAGCAGCCTGGCATAAAAACAGCCATCTGGCCGTTTTCTCCTGTGTGGATAGGAAACAAGCCCTCTGCATTATACCATGCCGAGGGCTTCCTTTCACTATTTTTCCGTCAGATGGCATGCAACAAAGTGATCTTTCTCGATCTCCACCAGCTTGGGCTCCTCGGTCCGGCAGCGGTCTGTGGCATACGGACAGCGGACCGCAAACCGGCAGCCCGGCTTCGGATTGATGGGGGAGGAGATCTCACCCTTTAACATGACTCTCTGTCTCTTCTTTCTGAGACTGGGTACCGGGATCGCGGACAGCAGGGCCTTGGTATACGGATGGACCGGATTATCGAATAAGGTCACAGACGGAGCCTTCTCGATCAGCTGTCCCAGGTACATAACGGCGATATCATTGGCAAAATGGTTTACGACCGAAAGGTCGTGGGTAATAAAGATATAGGTCAGTCCCATCTGCTCCTGAAGATCCTGCATCAGATTCAGGATCTGAGCCTGGATGGAAACGTCCAGGGCAGACACAGGCTCGTCACAGATGATCAGCTTGGGCTCCATGGCCAGGGCGCGGGCGATGCCGATACGCTGACGGCGGCCGCCATCCAGCTCATGAGGGTAGGTGTTGATCAGACAGTCTGCCAGTCCAACGACCTCCATTAGCTCATGCACGCGCTCTGCTCTCTTTTTGGCATCCGGGATCAGCTTCTGGAGCTTTAAGGGCTCGCCGATGATCTCGCTGACGGTTTTACGGGGATCCAGGGACGCATAGGGGTCCTGGAAGATCAGCTGCATCTCCCGTCTTAAAAGGCGCATCTGCTCTTTGTTTTTCTTTGTTATATCCTCGCCGTTGAAGATCACCTCTCCGGCGGTGGGCTCGATCAGACGGAGGATCGCACGGCCAGTGGTGGATTTTCCACAGCCAGACTCTCCTACGATTCCCAGGGTCTTTCCGCGTTCCAGTGTGAAGCTGACGTCGTCAACCGCATGAAGGGTTCCCTTGGGAGTATTAAAATATTTCTTTAAGTGTTTTACTTCCAGGATCGTGTCGGACATCACTGCACACTCCTTTCAATCTTAAATCCAGGCTCGTCGTATCTGGAGCAGCGTACATAGTGGGTATCGCTGACCCATTTCATCTCCGGACGGGCTTTTGTACATGCCTCTGTGCAGTATTTGCAGCGGGGAGCAAAGCAGCAGCCCTTGGGAAGATCTGTGGGGTCTGGCATCAGACCCGGGATCGGCTGGAGACGGTGACGTCTCTCCTCAATGTTGGGAAGGGAGCCGAACAGTCCCTCTGTATACGGATGGAGCGTGTGTTCAAATACGTCCTCCAGGGTTCCGTGTTCAACGATCTGACCGGCATATACTACGGATACCTCATCACATACCTCTGCGATAATCCCCAGGTCGTGGGTGATCATGATCATGGCGGAGCCGAATTTCTCTCTCAACTCCTTCATGGTCTCCAGTACCTGGGCCTGGATGGTCACGTCCAGAGCCGTGGTGGGCTCATCGGCGATCAGAAGCTTCGGATTGCAGGCCAGGGCCATGGCGATGACCACACGCTGCTTCATTCCGCCGGAGAACTGGTGGGGATACTCGCCATAACGCTCTTTGGGGATCCCTACCACCTCTAACATCTGGCCAGCCTTGTCGGCGGCCTCTTTTTCACTGATATTTTCATGGAGCCCGATTACCTCGGCGATCTGCTCGCCGACTGTAAGCACCGGGTTTAAGGATGTCATGGGATCCTGGAAGATCATAGATACCAGGTTTCCGCGGATGGACTCCAGATCCTTCTGGGGAAGATTTAAAATATCCTTTCCATCCAGAGTGATGGAGCCGTTTTTGATGACTCCCGGCGGGTCCGGCACCAGGCGCAGGATGGAAAGGGCCGTGGTGGTCTTTCCGGAGCCTGTCTCTCCTACCAGTCCCAGAGTCTTGCCGTATTCCAGCTGGATATCCAGACCGTTTACGGCCTCAACGGTTCCGTCGTCGGTTTCATAATGGATCACAAGATCCTTAATATCAAGAATCAGGTCTTTTTTATTTTCTGCCACTGTTCCTGTCCTCCCTTATTTCTTTAACTTCGGATCCAGTGCATCACGCAGTCCGTCGCCTAAAAGGTTCAGGGACAGGATCGTGATGATGATCGCGATACCCGGGAAAATCGTCAGATGCGGCGCATTTCTCAGATATGCGCGGCCGCCGGAAAGCATTGCGCCCCACTCCGGCGTGGGTGCCTTTACGCCCAGTCCCAGGAAGCTTAATCCGGAAGTGGAAAGGATCGCGGACGCTACCTTTAAGGATACCTGTACGATGATGGGTGCCATACAGTTGGGGATAATATGTGAGAGGATGATCTCAAAGTTATTGGCCCCGATACATTTTGCCGCTTCCACGAACTCCTGGTCCTTTACGGTAAGGACTGAGGCACGGACGATCCGCGCGTAGCCGGGAAGGGACGATATTGCGATGGCCAGCATCAGGTTGATGATACTGGGTCCCAAAGCGGATACGATAGTAATGGAAAGCAGAAGGCTGGGTACTGCCAGCAGGATATCCATAAAACGCATGATCACGTTGTCGATGGTACCGCCGTAGAAACCGGCCGCTGCGCCAAGGCTTCCGCCCAGGACCAGGGAAATGGACACTGCCACAACGCCTACGCTTAAGGATACTCTTGAGCCGTGTACCAGACGGGCCAGGATATCACGTCCGAATTCGTCGGTTCCCAGCCAGTGCTCTGCGCTGGGGCCCTGGAGACGGATCTGGGTATTCTGCTTGATAACAACTGTATCATAGTCAAACAGCACGTCTGCAAAAATCGAGATCAGGACCAGGAAGACCACTACTGTAAGTCCGATCATGGCCATTCTGTTCTTTTTTAAACGCCGCCACGTCTCTTTAAACTGACCACGCTTCTTGGTGGCCGTGCCAGCCTGTGCGGCGCTGTTGTTCGTCGTTGCCATACGCTGCCTCCTTATTTCTTCTTATACTGTGCTTTGATCCTCGGATCGATATACGCATAGAGCAGGTCCACGATCAGGTTGATAACGCTGAACGTGATCGTCAGCATGACGATACATCCAAGAACCATGGGGGCGTCCTTACTCTTAATGGAGTCTACCACCAGACGGCCAACTCCCGGCCATGCGAATACCGTCTCTGTCAGAGTTGCGCCGCCTAAAAGAGAACCAAACTGAAGGCCGATAACGGTAACAACGGGGATCAGGGCGTTCTTTAAGGCATGCTTCCGGATCACAGTCTTTTCTGGAACACCTTTTGCCCTGGCTGTACGGATATAGTCCTGACGGATAACCTCCAGCATGGAGGAACGGGTCATACGGCAGATAAGGGCCGCGTCGCCGGTTCCCAGGGTAATGGCAGGCATGATATAGCTCTTCCATCCGCTCATACCGCCCGAGGGAAGGATTCCCAGATTCAGCGAGAACACGATGATGAGCATTAAGCCCAGCCAGAAGTTCGGCGTCGCCACACCTAAAAGGGCTGCGACCATTCCCACGTTATCCACAGCGCTGTACTGCCTGGTAGCGCTGATGATACCGATGGGAAGAGCGATGGCTATAGCCACCAGGATAGACCAGAAGGCCAGCTTCGCTGTATTGGGGAAAGAAGACATGATGGTCGTAAATACGGGACGCTTTGTGGAATAGGATACGCCCATGTCGCCATGGAGAAGGTTCCACATATATTTTCCGTACTGGACGATCACGGGCTTATCAAGGCCCAGGTCTTTTCTGACTGCTTCGATGGTCTGGGCGTCTGCGCCCTCTCCTGCGATGATCGCAGCGGTATCGCCTGGTGACAGGCTTAAAATGAAGTAAACCATAAAGGTAACGCCTATGAGAACCGGGATAAGCATTACCAGACGTTTCAGTATGTACCTGCTCATTTATACCTTCCATTCCGCCGCTAAACGGCTTTTTTCTGATAATTATGTTTTTTTAATGGGGGCAGGTCCAGGACCCGCTCCCCATCTCAGTTTTTATTCAAATTTTGAACCAGCGATTACTTTGCGTAATGGCAGTTGCCCAGATAGTGGCTTGCGCCCTTGTGGAGCTTGAAGCCCTGTAAGTCTGCGCGAACGCCTACGTTGTCGTTCTTATAGTAGAATGGGCACCACGGAGACAGATCGTGAAGGTAGATCTGAAGCTCTTTATAGTATTCCATACGCTGTGCATCATCATTCTCCTGGGCCGCTTTCATAATCAGTTCATCCACAGTAGCATCCGTCATGAACGCACGGTTTCCGGTGGCTCCATGATTGGAGGAATGGAATAACTGGTACGTACTTCCGTCAGCATCGAACGTGCCGTTGGACCATCCAAGGATGAACATTTCATGCTCGCCTGCATTTAATGCATCCAGGAATGCACCCCATTCCATTGTAGAGATATCTACAGTGATGCCGATCTCAGCCAGCTGTGCCTGCACCATCTGTGCGGAACGGGTACGGACGTCGCCGTTTACCCAGAGCTGGCAAGAGAAGCCGTCGGGATATCCAGCCTCAGTAAGGAGCTCTTTTGCCTTTGCCGGATCGTACGGATAAGCCTCTACCTCGTCAGTCCAGCCAGCTTGAACACAAAGTCTGTATCATTCACCAGCTCATAGCTCTCTGCCAGGTCCGGAACCAGCTCTCCCTCGTCGCTGATATCAAGCAGCGTGCTGTATACGTGCTTGATGATCACGGATGTGGTAGTGTCCTGCTGGCCTGCCGGGTCCAGGGTCACGATATCTGCGCCCATGGCAAAAGTAATATCGGTCTTTCCAACCTCGCCGGAACCGGAAGCTGCCGCATCTCCGCCAGCTGCTGCGGAGCCGGTGTCTCCTCCGGCTGCTGCGGTCGTTTCATTTCCGCCGCCACCGCCGCATGCCGTAAGGACCATTGTGGCTGCAAGAGCTGCTGCCGCTGCTCTGACTGCATTTCTTTTTCTCATAAACGTAATCCTCCTTTTTATAGTAATACCGTTTTCCTATGGCATTAATCATATCAGTATTGCACAATTTTGTCAATATTTTTATACATATATTGTATTCTTTTGCATGTTTTTCACAATCTCGTGCCTCCTGTATAGTGCATTTGCTATACTAAAATGATACTTTTTCAACAAGTATTGTGTCTTTTGTATATCACCTCCCCAGGATTTTGGCCATCCTGGCTATACACCATTTTCCGGTCTGTCCTCTCTCCTGCGGCAGACTCCCTCTTCCTCCCCAGGTCGGTCCCAAACAGAGATGCTTCATGCCGCAGGACACGCTTTCTTGCAGCACGAAAACAGCGGGGCCCATCCGGGGCTCCCGCTGTCTGCCGCATCCATATTCTTTTTACTTACAGGTCCGATCCAGGCGTCCAGGCACCCGGCCCTGGTATCCTCCAGGCACGGTCCCCTTTAGCACTCGATCATGATACTGATGATCTCTTCATTGGTCTTTTTCATTCCGTCCTTGGCGAGACGGCCCACGTTCTGGATGGTGTTCTCCACACCCTTCTTTACGATTCCGTCGCCGCCGTAGAACTGCTGGCCTTTGACGTACATATTATAGCCTAAGATGGCCGCGTCCACAGACTCTGCGATCTTGGCTGCGCAGGAGGCCTTGGCTCCGTCACAGACCATGCCGGAAATAACGGCCAGCGCATTGACCACCGTGTGGATCACGGCATCAAAGTCTCCGCCGTTTAAGTAAGCGATACCGGCTCCCGCACCCGCGCCTGCACTGACCGCGCCGCAGAAGGCAGAAAGACGGCCGATAGGCGTTTTCTGGTGAATGGTGGTCAGGTTGGAAAGAGCCAGGGCCCGGTACATCTTTTCCTCACCTGCATTCAGCTCTTTCGCATAGACGATCACCGGAACAGAGGCTGTGATTCCCTGGTTTCCGCTGCCGGAATTGATGATCACCGGAAGCTCGCAGCCGTTCATTCTGGCATCAGACCCAGCCGCTGCCCAGGCTCTGGCCCTGGTGCGGATGTCATCGCCGTTCATGGCTAAAAGCACAGATCCGATGTTTGCGCCGTAATCGCCCTTTAAGCCCTCTTCTGCAATGGCCATGTTGCAGCGGATCTGGGGATCCAGCACATGCTTTAAGTCCTCCACGTCCACAGTATTGATAAAATCCCAGATATCTTCCATATTTAATAAGGAACGGTCCGTGAGGCCCTCGTTTGTCTCGCCCTCCACCGGCACCTCCTTTAAGATCTCACCGTTCTTCTCGATCAGTACGATGTTGGTATGGAAGTTGACGATCCGGACTCTGGACCATGCTTCCCCTTTATATAAGGTAACGACGATCTCAAATGTAAAGCCATTGTCCACATGCTCCACGGAAATAGGCGTTTTTTCCAGGAACTCCTTCATTTCCGCGATCTCTTCCTTCTCTACGCTGGCGATCACCTCCAGCTCCTTGTCCGGATCCCCGGCCACGATACCAGCCGCAGCCGCAGCCGGAATGCCCTTTAAATGATCCGTGTTGGGCACGATCACCGATTTCACGTTCTTGATGATGCTTCCGCTGGCACCGATTACCACCTTATCCGGCAGCTCTCCCAGCACCTTTCTGGCCACAGCAGCCGCATATGCCAGAGCGATGGGCTCTGTACAGCCCATGGCCGGTCTTAACTCCTCCTCCAGGATCTTAATGTAGGCATTGTACTTTACATTGGTTTTTTCCATGGTCATTCCTGTCCTTTCTTCTTATGGATCCGCTCTCCCCCGGCGGCAGAAACAAACGGACCAGAACTTCTTCTGGCCCCAGTCTTTTAAATTAGCATATCATAAGAAATGATAAAAGTAAAATTTAATGTTTTAAATATATTATTAAAATATTTTTATCGTTTGCTTGCATTCCCCTTCTCCATCCTGTATGATAGCCCCAGGAACAAAAAACAAAGATCTGCAAAGGATAACGCCATGGAATTACGCGAGATCGCCGCCTTCCTCCAGGTGGCACAGCTAAAGAGCTTTTCAAAGGCCGCCCGGGCCCTGGGCTATTCCCAGGCGGCGGTCACCATCCAGATCAAGCAGTTAGAGCAGGAGCTGGGGATCCATCTGTTTGACCGCATCGGAAAACAGACCATCCTGACCCATCAGGGCATGGTCTTCTACGACCATGCCGCCGCCGTCATGCGGGAGATCTCCTGCGCCAGGGCCGCAGTGACCGAAAGCCAGGAGCTGACCGGGGCCCTGACCATAGGGACCATCGAATCCATCTGCGCCTCCATCTTCCCGGATCTTATGGAGGCCTTCCACAAGGCCCACCCAAAGGTAAAGGTCAGCATGGTCCTGGACTCCCCGGACGTGCTTCTGGACCGGATGAACCACAACGCCATCGACTTCGTGTACCTTCTGGATCAGAAGATCTACGACCACCGCTGGGTCAAGGTCCTGGAGGAGCCGGAGGACATTGTCTTCGTGGCCTCGTCTGCCCATCCCCTGGCTAGCCGGAAAGCCCTGGAGCTTAAGGAGCTCCTTCCGGAGCCCTTTCTCTTAACTGAAAAGGACGCCAGCTACCGGTTTGTTCTGGACCGGTATCTGACGTCCATGGATCTGCGAATCGAGCCGTTTTTAGAGATTGGAAACACGGAATTCATCATCCGCCTGCTGAAAAATAACGCCGGGATCTCCTTTCTGCCGGAGTTTTCCATTAAAAACGAAATATCGGCAGGACATCTGGCCGTCCTGCCGGTAAAGGATTTTCATATGCATATCTGGCGTCAGATCCTCTATCACAAGGATAAATGGGTCACCAGGGAGATGGACGCCTTCATCCGCCTGGCCCAGGAAGCGCCTTAAGCCCTTTTTTCTGCCCTCAGGCTCCGGCCCCCGGCCCACACCAGGGCCAGGGTGATCACAAGGAGAAGGCCGCTGACTCCGATGGTCAGATCGTAGCTTCCGGTGAGATCATAAAATTTTCCGAACCAGGTGTTAAAGGGAGACACCAGAAGAGTCCCGAACATGGTCACATAGGAATAGGCCGTCCCATAATCCTCGCCTTTCCAGAACAGCTTACAGAACAGCGGAGCCATCACGGAGGACAGGGGAGGCGTGATCCCGTAAAGGAGGGCTCCCGCCATGACGCTGGCCGGAAGTCCCAGGAGCAGAAGGACATGGCCGATCTCTGACACCAGAATCGAAAGCTCAAAGGTGCGGACCGCCCCGAACACGTCGCTGGCCTTTCCAAGAAACAGCTTGCTGGACATGTTTCCAAGGAGCGCCATGGTGGTCATCATGGCCGCTGCAGTCATGGGAAGGCCCGCATCCAGGCCGCAGGAGGTCAGGAACATATTCAGATAAGAGCCGGCCAGGGCTCCCGCATAGGCCAGAAGCGCCAGGTAAAAGACCGGCTGCTTTGCCAGGGCCGCCAGGGAAAGTCCCTTTTCCGGACTGGCCGCTGCGGCTGACAGACCATTCTTTCTGACATCCGGCCTTTCTCCGGAAGCAGCCGCTGTTTCCGGAAGCTCCTCCGCCCCATAGGGGAGCATCCCCTTATCCGATGGCCGGTTCCTTAAGACAAACAGGGAGACCGGAAGGATCAGGACGATGCTGGCCGCCCCGATGATCCCGTAGCTGGCCCGCCAGCCCAGGGCCGGGATCATGAAGCCCAGGGCGCTGCTCCCCATCATGCCCATGAGGCCGGAAAATGCGGCGGAGATCCCCACAGCCATCCCTGCCTTTTTGTGGAACCAGTTATTTAAAAGGATGGGGGCCGCGATCATGCACAAAAATGAGGACGCGATCCCCTGGATCATACCGGCCGCATACCACTGCCACAGCTCTGTGAAGGTCCCCATGGCCATATTGGAGACGCCGAACACCACTGCCGCCGCGCTGATGACCGCACGCACGTCCAGCTTCTGGAAGCTCTTCGCCACAAATGGAAGGACCAGAGCAGAGCTTATGGAATAAAGCATCCGGTAAAACGTAAATTTCCCCATCTCAAATCCCAGATCCTGGCACACCGGAGAATAAAACACCCCGGAGCAGTTATTGATCAGTCCCAGGC
>OJPN01001619.1_pt1 | contig 15582 bp, 17 predicted proteins | sample 1598511 | NCBI WGS metagenome assembly OJPN01 (sample SAMN03922485, study PRJEB24848) | human gut metagenome | isolation source: stool sample | host: Homo sapiens | place: Germany | collected 2011-05
GGTTCTACCTTTCCGTTTTATTGATCGATGGGTGTCTGGAATGCTGCAAAAGCAAGTGGATTTTTCTTGTGCTGCTTTGAGTTTAGCAAATTGCGCTAAAAGAATCAAGGAAAAATTTACTTGACATGTATAGTTTTTTGGCTTATGCTTTTGATACGCAATAACGGATATACGAACTTTATTTCGGACAACACAACGAAGGCGACCTTTCCTTACCCAAACCGCAAAGAAGAACATAACAGGGAGGTAAAGCATGGAAACCACGAAAAAAATGGGGATCGCGACCACGATCAACACGGCGGGCGCGATATTGGCATATCTCATCGGCGCTGGCTTTGCCAGCGGACAGGAGACGATGCAGTTCTTTTCCAACTGGGGCTCTGTGAGCGGCTGCTTCGAGATCGGCGTCATCTTCATCGTATTTCTGGCGCTGACCTATGTGGGCGTTTGTTATATTGGACGCACCCGCAACGCAGCGGACATCAAGGCCCTTTACGAGGTGGTAGGCGGCAAGGCAGGGGGCAAGCTCCTCAGCTTCTTTGTGTGGGCCTATAATCTCGGCTGCTATTTCTTTATGATCTCCGGCTTTGGCAACGTACTCAATCAGCAGTTTGGGCTGCCCCGCCCCATCGGCAACGCCATTGCGGTGATCCTCTCCGTGGGCACGGCGCTGCTGGGGCTGAAGAAGATGGTAGACATCATCGGCAAGATCGGGCCTGTTGTGGTTGGCTTTTCCCTGATCCTGGGCATCGTCTCCGCCTTTTGGACCTTCCCTCAGATCAAGGACAGCGTCGCCCTGTTAGAGAGCGGGGCCATCACGGTGAACCGGGCGGGACACAGCATCCTCCTCTCCGCTATCTCCTACACGGGCACCTGTATCCTGATCCCCATGGCCTATGTGGCCCAGTTGGGCCACGAGCTGAGTCCCTATCGGGAGAAGGACACCAGACGGATCATGATGCTCAGCACCCTGTCCTATGGCCTGTGCTGCATCCTGCTGGGGCTGAACTATCTGGGCAACATCGCCGAGTGCTCTGTGGCGGCGATCCCGAACCTGGTCCTGGCCAACCACCTGATCGGCGGCGCGGTCATTATCATCCGCTATTTTATGCTGAAGTCCCAGGACAAAAAGGCCGCCGCAGAGAAGGCTTGACGGCTGGAGACAAGACGAAAGGAGTTTCACTATGGCTGTAATTACTGTTATCGGTGCTGGCAACGGCGCCCACGCCCTGGCGGCGGACTGCAAGCTGGGCGGCGCTGAGGTGAGAATGTTCGAGTTTACCCGGTATAACAATAAAGTAAAGGGCATTTTGAACAGCCGCCGCATCCGCCTGGAAGGACTGGAGATGAACTATGAGCACTTCAAGCGGAGCGGGACCGCCGTGCTGGATATGGTGACCTATGACATGGCGGAGGCCGTCCACGGGGCGGACCACATCCTGATCTCGGTGCAGGCCCAGGGGTTCCAGCAGGTGTTTGAGGAGCTGGCCCCCCTGTTGGAGGACGGCCAGACGGTGAGCATTTTCCCGGACAACTTCGGCAGCCTGATCCTGCGGCGCATTATGAAGGAGAAGGGGATCAAGACACGGGTGATCGTCGCCGGATATCGCAGCAGTTCAGGCTGCCGAATTTCTCGATGAACCGTTTGTTGAACGCTTCCCGTTTCCCCTTGGCGTAGTTCAGCTTGTCCACATCACCGGCCTGGTCGTTGGCAAATTTATAGCCCAGGGCCATGTAAGCGCCGGTGACGCAGCCGCAGGTCTCGGAGCGGCCCATCCCGCCGCCGATGAGCGCCGCGATCCGGCGCGCCTCCTCCCGGTTAAAACCGAGCTTTGGGGCCATGGTACCAAATACGCACATGGCGCAGTTGATCCCGTCGTCAAAGCCTTTGAGCATTTCCTTGGGGTCGATGTAAATTCTTTCTTCCATAGCGAGCGCTCCTTCACCTGTATTGATGCAGCGTACTGCACAAACACATTATAAGTCCGCTATATGGGAATAGTAAATATAAATATCCGTTAAAACGGAAAATGAACGCTTGATTCCAACCGGGCATATGGTATACTTATGATAAAAGAGCAGTTGGGAGGTTTTTAGATGAGACGAAGATCGTGTGAACTGCTTTCTGCGGCGGCCCTGTTCCTGCTCCTTGCAGGCTGCGCGGCAAAGCCGGGGCCATCCGCGCAGCTGGATGCTCTGACCGACGCCGACCTCCCGCTGAGTGACGCGGCACGGCTCCGCGCTGCGCCGGAGTTTCTCACGGAGGAGCAGCAGACCCTTTACCGGCGGGCCTTTGCCCTCTACAGCGCCATGTTCGACGGGGAGACCACCGGCATTGATGACGCCTTTCCCGCCCAAGACGGTCAAACAGAGCATGACGAGTACACGCCGGACGGCTCCGACTGCACCTACGTCAGCTCCAACAGCCGTTGGCGGTCCTGGGCCGACTTTGACCGGGTCGTCCACGGGCTGTTTACCGATGCGCTCTGGTCTGCCTGCAACGACAGCGGCAACGGGCCGATCTACATGGAGTACGATGGTCGGCTCTTCATCCTGGACTGCGCCTATGGAGACCAGTATTACAATGACAACATTCCCGACGAATTCGCGCTGACCGCACAGACGGACCAGCGGATCGACTTTACGGTGACGGCGCACTACTCCTACCCCTATCCCCGCCGGGACGAGACTGAGGAGGAGCGGGACAGGCGGCTGGAGACGCGCTATGAGTACACGCGCACCTATCCGGTCACGCTGGTCAACACCGACGCAGGCTGGCGCTTCGACGCGTTCACCACGCCCAACCAGGCGGACATGCGGCTCATTGGAGCGTGGGACGGCGTGGAAGAGACTGATTTTTATGGCGAAACATAATAAAAAGGACGGTTCCCATGATTTTTCAAATCACAGGAACCGTCCCTCTTTGTATATCAGTATTTACTTAGCAGGTGCGGCTTCAGGCTTTGCGGGGGCTTTCGCGGCGGGCTTAGCCTCGGCTTTGGGGGCCTCCGTCTTGGCAGCTTCCTGCTTGGGCTGCTCGCCCCGGCTGGCGGCCACGGCCTGGAGGATGGTGCGGCCATCGGCCTGCTTGGCGTGCTTTTCCACGTCCATGCGGTTGCGGGGGCTGCGGACCAGGCAGCCGGCGCCCTGGACACAGCCGCCGTCGCAGGCCATGCCCTCGATGAAGTTGCCCTCCAGCTTGCCCAGCTTCAGCTTCAGCAGGGCCATCTCGCACTCGGCGATGCCGCTGCAAGGTACGGGCTTCAAGTCGAAGTCCACGCCCTTCTCCTTCATCACCTGGGCCACGGCCTGGGTCACGCCGCCGCTGCGGGCGAAGTTCCGGCCAAAGGGGCTGGCCTCGTCCAGGGGGGCCTCCTCCAGCTGGGTCAGGTCGATGTCCTTGGACTCGAACAGGGCATACAGCTCCTCATAGGTCAGTACGCAGTCGATGGCGTTCATGGTGCGGCCCAGCTGGAACTCCTTCTTTTTGGCCACGCAGGGCCCGATGAAGATGACCTTGGCGTCGGGCTCCTTCTCCTTGAGATACAGGCCGATCATCACCATGGGGGAGGGGGTGTGGGAGATGTACTTGTCCAGCTGGGGGTACTTCTTCTTCACATAGCCCACAAAGCCCGGGCAGCAGGAGGAGGTGAGAATGCCCTTCTCCGCCAGCTCGTCAGACTCCCGGTCTGCCACCATGTCGGCGCCCAGGGCCACCTCGGCCACGCCGGAGAAGCCCAGAGCCTTCAGTCCGGCCACCACCTGGCCATATTTGGCGGGGGCGAACTGCCCGGCGATGGAGGGGGCGATGACGGCGTAGGTCTTATAGCCCCAGTGCTCGCTGCCCCGCAGCATCTGGATGGCGTCCATGATCCAGGACTTGTCCTGAATGGCCCCGAAGGGGCACTGATAGACGCAGTTGCCGCAGGAGATGCACTTGTTGATGTCGATGGACGCCTTCTTGTCCGGGCCCATGGAAATGGCCCCGGCGGGGCAGCCCTTTTCGCAGGGGCGCTGGGTCTTGACGATGGCGCTGTACTGGCAGGCGTTGACGCAGCGGCCGCAGGTGACGCACTTGTCGTGGTCGATGTGGGCCCGGTGGTTCACGATGGAGATGGCGTCCTTGGGGCAGGCGTGGACGCAGCGGGTGGCCAGACAGCCGCGGCAGGAGTCACCCACGGTGATCTCGGTGACGGGGCACTCGTCACAGGCGATGGGCAGCACCTCCACCACGCAGGGGTTGGCCTTGTCGCCGCCCATGGCCAGCTTCACCCGGCTGTTGATGATGGCCCGCTCCTTATAGATGCAGCAGCGCAGGCTGGCCCCGGGGCCGGGGATGATCTTTTCGGGGATATCCAAAATTCCGGTCTGGGTGCGGTCTTCCCAAGTCAGGCGGGAGACCTCCGTCAGGACAGAAGTTTTCAGCTCCTGGATCTTTGTCTCAAAATTACGCATACAAGCTCTTTCCTCCAACTTTTCCCCGTGCTTTCCATGGTTTCGTGATACGAAATTGCAAGTTTGCACGGGCTCCCTTTCGTTGTGCAAGTTTTCCTTCATTTATCGCCCTATTCTACCCTAGTCCCTTTTTCTTGTCAATGGATATATTCACGATTTTTCGACCATTTTTGCCCGTTTTTCCCACATAAAATGGCCGCACTGGCGGGGAAAGGGCGGCATAGGCTGGTCTGTCATCTGAAAGAAACGGAGGCAGAGCCAATGGACGAACATCGCGTGCAATATTTTTTGGGAGCCAATGCCCCGGACGGGTTCTATTCTCTGTATCCCCAGCTCATCGACTTAGAGCGGGCCCGGGCCGTCTACATCTTAAAGGGCGGGCCGGGCTGCGGCAAGTCCACCCTGATGCGCCGGGTAGGGGAGCGGATGGAGCAGGCGGGGCTGGAGACGGAGTACATCCTGTGCTCCGGGGACCCGGACTCCCTGGACGGCTTAGTTTTGCCCCAGCTGGGGGTGGCTATTGTGGACGGCACGGCACCCCACGTGGTGGAGGCCAAGTATCCGGCAGTAGTGGAGCGGTATGTGAACCTGGGCCGGAGCTATGACGCCGCCGGGTTACAGGACGTGCGGGAGGAGATCATGGGGGCCATGGAGGGCTATCCCGCCTGTTACCAGCGGGCCTATCGCTGTCTGGGGGCTGCGGAGCGGCTGCGGGAGGATATGCGCTCGGCCCTGCTCACCGACGCGGCGGGGGAGAAGCTGGCCCGCCGGGCCCGGGGCATCATGGCCCGGGAGCTGCGGCCCCGGTCCGGGGGACAGAAGGGCAGGGTGAAGCAGCGCTTTTTGGGGGCGGTGACCCACAAGGGGGTGCTGTGTCTCTATGACACCGCCTTCGCCCAGTGCGGGCGGGTGTATGAGCTCTCTGACCGGGACGGCCTGGCCCACGAGCTGCTCATCCATCTGCTGGCCGGGGCGGTGGAGGGGGGCTATGACGCGGTGGCCTGCCCCGACCCCATGGCCCCCAACCGTCTGGCCCATCTGCTGGTGCCCCAGCGGGGGCTGGCCTTTGTCAGCACTGCGGGGGAGACACCCCTGACCCGGCCTGCGGACCGGCGCATCCACCTGGACGGGGCGGCGGAGGGGGAGGTCCTCCGCCGGGACCGCCCACGGCTGCGCTTTGCCCGAAAGGTCTCCGCCGCCCTGATGGGCGAGGCCGTGGCCAGCCTGTCCCAGGCCAAGGCCATGCACGACAGGCTGGAGGCCCTGTATAACCCCTATGTGGACTTTGACCTGGTGGAGGAGACCGCCCGACAGATCGGGGACGAGATCTTGAACGGATAACAGAAAGCCCCCAGCAGCGCCGCGAGGTCACGCGGTGCTGCTGGGGGCGGGTGTTTAGGAAAAATATGCCGGTCATCACAATTAGTCCAACGACGTTGACAATAGGTCCAAAAGTGGGTATACTTTGGACTAATTAGAAGTTGGTTGGACAAATCGATCTGGGGAGGGCGTCATGAGAAATTTTGACTATACCAAATTGGCACAGCAGAAGTGGGACGCAGAGATACTCTCCTATGTGGCAAAGATACACGAGTATAAGGGACGGCAAGACCTGTATGTCCGACAGAAGCCGGTGGAATTAAGCCGTTTGGTAGAGGTTGCCCGTATCCAGAGCACAGAGTCTTCCAATAAGATCGAGGGCATTGTGACCACCAGCACCCGGATGAAACAGTTGGTGTCGGACAAAACGACACCACGCAACCGGGGCGAAAGAGAGATCATGGGCTATCGGGATGTACTGAATACGATCCACGAAAGCCATGCGTTTATCCCTCTGCGCCCTGCTTACATTTTGCAGCTCCACCGTGATCTGCTTAAGCGCACGGGCCTTTCCTATGGCGGGAGTTTTAAAAATGTGCAGAACTATATCAATGAAACCAGACCGGATGGATCTCAGGTCACGCGATTTACACCGGTGGCACCCCATGAAACGCCTGCGGCGATAGAGGCCATTTGCAGCAGTTATGCCCGCGCCTTGGCGTTAGAAGTCATTGATCCGTTGATCCTGATCCCGGCCTTTATCTGCGACTTTCTCTGTATCCATCCGTTTAATGATGGAAACGGACGTATGAGCCGCCTGCTGACGTTGCTGCTTCTTTATCAAAATGGGTTTGAAGTAGGCAAATATATCAGCGTAGAGAAGGAAATCGAAAAGACAAAGGACGTATACTATGATGTCTTGGAGGGAGCGGACTTTGGCTGGCATGAGGAGAAGAACGACTATACGCCATTTATCCGCTATATGCTGCAAGTGATCCTTTCTTGTTATGTGGAGTTTGAAGAGCGGGTGGGCTTGATGCAGAGCAGCGGCGCAAAAAGCACCGCTTATGATGTGGTCAAGGCGTATGCGGATGCCAAGGTCGGGAAATTTACCAGCGCGGAGGCAGTCGCGGGCTGCCCCAGCGCCAGCCGCTCCTCAATCTTTGCTGCACTGAAGAAGTTGACGGATGAGGGCTATCTGACCCGCTTGAAGTCAGGGCGAAGTGTCGCCTATGTTCGCTCACAGGCTCTTTCTGTCGGCACCATATTTTGATTTTTTAACGAAAAGGACAGGCTGATGATTTGTCGGTCTGTCCTTTAAAACTATCTGATCATGATGTCCGATGTCCGTGGAAAGCTCGCCCTTTTCGTATGCAATAGCTTCTTCCAAACCCAATTTGATTTTAGCAAAGGTGCTCATGTCAATTTCTCCTCAAGAAAGAACAAATATTAAAAAAGTCGTTGCAAACCATGTAAAGTTCGCAACGACTGGTACGGCTGAAGGGATTCGAACCCCCGACCTACTGGTTCGTAGCCAGTCACTCTATCCAACTGAGCTACAGCCGCATTTCCCGCGCTTCACGCAACACTCTGTCGAGCGCTACGCTAGTATAACACAGGAAAAATAGAAATGCAAGAGGGAATTTTCGATTTTTTGAAAAAATTTTGTATAATCAAGTGAGGCCGGGGCGCAGAGCAGATCAGGCGTAGCCGTATTCCTCCCGCTTCCGTAAAAAGAAGCTGACGGTGACCAGCAGGGCCAGGGTCTCGGCCACTACGATAGCCAGCCAGATGCCGTCCACCTTCAGAACCAGGGGCAGCAGCAGCACGGCGGCCACCTGGAACAGCAGGGTGCGCAGGAAGGAGATGCAGGCGGACACCGCGCCGTTGCCCAGGGCGGTGAAGAAGGCGGAACCGAAAATGTTGAAGCCCACCAGCAGGAAGGACAGGGAGTAAAGCCGCAGGCCGCGGCAGGTGAGGGCAAACAGCTCCGGGTCATAGCCCACGAACAGACGGCACAGGGGGGCGGCCAGCCCCGCCGCGATGAGGGTGAGGGCGCAGCCGGTGACGGTGACCAGGGTCAGGCTCTTGCGGAACAGGTTGTGCAGCTCGTCCTGGTGGGCGGCCCCGAAGTGGAAGCCGATGACCGGGGCGCAGCCCATGGAGTAGCCCAGGAAGATGGACACGAAAATAAAGTTCACGTACATAATGACCCCATAGGCGGCCACGCCGTTCTCCCCCGCCAGGCGCATGAGCTGGAGGTTATAGAGCATGTTCACCAGGGACATGGACAGGTTGGTCATCAGCTCCGACGCGCCGTTGGTGCAGGTCTGGAACAGGGCCCAGCCGTCGAACCGGGAGGGACCTAAGTGGAGCAGGCTGGTGTTCCGGCTGAAAAAGTAGACCATGGGGGACAGGCCGCCCAGACACTCGCTGAGCACCGTGGCCGCCGCCGCCCCGGGCAGGCCGAAGCCCAGAATGCCCACGAACAGCAGGTCCAGCGTCATGTTGGTCAGCCCCGCCGCCACCGTCACCGTCAGGCCCAGCTGGGGCCGCTCGGCCACCACGAAAAAGCTCTGAAACACGTTTTGCAGCATGAAGGGCCCGGTGGATAGCAGGACGATGCGACCATAGAGCACGCAGCTTTCCAGCATCTCGCCCTCTGCCCCAAGGGCTGCGGCGATGGGCCGGAGGAACAGCTGCCCCAGCAGGGTCAGCGCCACCCCGGCGGCTAAGATCGTATAGACCAGCATGGAGAAGATGCGCTCGGCCTTTTTCCGGTCCCCCTCGCCCAGGGTGCGGGAGACCAGGGCACTGCCGCCGGAGCCCACCATAAAGCCCAGGGCACCCAGGCCCATGAGCAGGGGCATGATGAAATTCACAGCGGCAAAGGCCGTTTTGCCCACGAAGTTGGAGACGAACAGCCCGTCCACCACGCCATAGATGGACGTGAAGATCATCATAGTGATGGAGGGCAGGGTGAACCGCAGCAGGCGGGGATAGGTAAAGTGGTCGGATAGTTGGACCCGCATGAATCAAAAACTCCTAAATCAAAATTTGGGGGAATTACTCCGCCAGATATGCCTCAATGTCTGCGCGGGAGGCCCGGAGGGAACCCTGGACGAAGTCGGGCTTGCCGCCGCCCCGGCCATTCAGGGCCTGGTTCAGGGACTTGACCCAGGTCCGCAGGTCGCCGTTCCGCTCTCCCACGGCGTATTTATACCCCGCCTCGTCGCTGCCGGAGAAGCAGGCGCACCGGCCCTGGCACTCGCCCAGCACCGCGTCGCACAGCCGCCGCAGGGCATCGGGAGACAGGTCGTCCTCGAACAGGACCACGTTCCCCACCCCGGCGCAGCCGTGGGCCAGAGCGGCGAAGTGCTGCTCCTCCATGGTGAGAATGCGGGATTTAAGGGCGGCGTTCTCCTCCAGCAGGCGCTGCACCCCCTGAGCGGTCTCGCCGGGCTTGGCGGACAGAAGATTGGACACGGCCTTGTTCTGCCCCTCCATGCGGCTGAGATAATCCAGGGCCCGGCCACCGCACAAAAGCTCGATGCGCACGCCCTCCCGGAACTTCTGGACGGACACCAGCTTCACCAGCCCGATCTGTCCGGCGGAGGACACATGGGTGCCGCAGCAGGCGCACACGTCCGCCCCGGGGAAGGTGACGATGCGCACCTGGCCGGTGAGGGCCTTTTTGCTGCGATAGTCCAGCGTCTCCAGCTCCTCCGGGGTGGGGTAGGTGATGACCACGGGCTTGTCCTGCCACAGATAGCGGTTCACCGCCACCTCCAGCCGGTGGATCTGCTCCTCGTCGATCATGGTGTTCAGGTCGATGGTGATGAAGTCGCTGCCCATGTGAAAACCCACATTATCGCAGCCCCACCAGGCGTTGGCAATGCCGGAGACGATGTGCTCCCCGGAGTGGTTCTGCATCAGGTCAAAGCGCCGGTCCCAGTCGATCTGCCCGGAGACCCGGCTGCCCGGCTCCAGAGGACCGTCGCAGGTGTGGACGATGTCCTCTCCCCGGGTGTGGACCTGGAGGACCTTCACGCCCCCCAGCGTCCCGGTGTCATAGGGCTGTCCGCCCCCCTCGGGATAGAACGCGGTGCGGTCTAAGATCACGTCCCAGCCCCCCTTGCCCTGGACGCAGGAGAGGACCTGGGCGTCAAAAGCCTGGAGATAGGCGTCCTGTTCATATAGCTTTTCCATGGCTGTGCCACCTTTAATAATAAAATATCAGATTTTCGGGCGTCTGGCCCCTGTTCGGTAAGGGCTATCATATCACACAACAAAGGCGTTGGCAAATCCCACAAAAAATCCGGGCGAAATGACAAGGAAAAATACTTGACAAGAGGAGGGGAACATGGTAAGATTCCGTTTGTAAAGTTTTTGGGCTTTACAACTGGAACGTAAGGGAGGTCAAAGCTCTTGAAAAGTCAAGCCTATCGCATGGCCATGCTGTTCGATTTTTACGGCGACATGCTCACAGATCGGCAGAAGGAGTTTTACGACCTCTATTACAACGAGGACCTCTCCCTGGGAGAGATCGCCGAGAACTATAACATCACCCGACAGGGCGTGCGGGACGTGATCGTCCGGGCCGAGGCCGTGCTCACCGAGCTGGAGGACAAGACCGGGCTGATCAAGCGCTTTCACACCATGCAGACGCAGCTGGAGCAGGTGCGTCAGAACGCCCAGCGGGTGGCCGAGCTAGCCGCCGGCTATGACAACGAGGAGCTGGAGCGGCTGGCCGGACAGATCGTGGAACAGACCGAGACCCTGCTGAAGGAGTGACCCCATGGCATTCGAAGGACTTACCGAAAAGCTGGCCGCCGCCTTTAAAAAGCTGCGGGGAAAGGGCCGCCTGTCCGAGGCCGACGTAAAGGAGGCCATGCGGGAGATCCGCCTGGCATTGCTGGAGGCCGACGTCAGCTATAAAGTGGTCAAGCAGTTTATTGCCCAGGTCACGGAGAAGGCGGTGGGCGCCGACGTGCTGGAGGCCCTGTCTCCGGCCCAGATGATCGTGAAGATCGTCAACCAGGAGCTCACCGAGCTGATGGGCGGCTCCAGCGCCAAGCTGACCATCGCCCCCAAGCCCCCCACCGTTGTGATGATGGTGGGTCTTCAGGGCGCGGGCAAGACCACCAACGGGGCCAAGCTGGCGGGCATGATGAAAAAGCAGGGGAAGCGCCCCTTGCTGGCCGCCTGCGACGTATACCGGCCCGCTGCCATCAAGCAGTTGGAGGTGGTGGGCGAGCAGCTGGACGTGCCGGTGTTCCAGATGGGCCAGATCGACCCGGTGGACATCGCCAAGGCCGCTGTGGCCCACGCGGAGAAGCACGGCAACGACATGGTGTTTCTGGACACCGCAGGCCGTCTCCATGTGGACGAGGCGCTGATGGACGAGCTGAAGTCCATCAAGGCCGCCGTAAACCCCACCGAGATCCTGCTGGTGGTGGACGCCATGATCGGCCAGGACGCGGTGAATGCCGCCAAGGCCTTTGACGACGCCCTGGATATCGACGGCGTGATGCTCACCAAGCTGGACGGCGACGCCCGGGGCGGCGCGGCCCTGTCCATCAAGGCCGTCACCGGAAAGCCCATCAAATTTGTGGGCACCGGCGAGAAGCTGGACCAGATCGAGGTGTTTCACCCCGACCGCATGGCCAGCCGCATCTTGGGCATGGGCGACATGCTCTCCCTCATCGAAAAGGCGGAGCAGTCCTTCGACGAGAAGAAGGCCATGGAGCTTCAGGAGAAGCTGCGGAAAAACAAGTTTACCCTCACCGATTTTTACGAGCAGATGACCCAGCTGAAAAAGATGGGCTCGCTGAGCGATATCATCGGGATGATCCCCGGGATCAAAGCCTCTGACTTAGAGGGCGTGGGCATGGACGACGGGATGCTCCGCCAGATGGAGGCCATTATCCTGTCCATGACCCCCTATGAGCGGGAGAACCCCAACGTCCTGAACTCCAGCCGGAAAAAGCGCATCGCCGCCGGTTCCGGCACCCAAGTGGTGGACGTGAACCGCCTGCTGAAGCAGTTTGATATGCTTCAGACCATGACCAAGCAGTTCTCCGGCGGCAAGATGCCCCGGAACATGCGCAAGATGATGAAAAAGGGCGGAAAAGGCGGCATGGGCGGCTTAGGCGGCATGATGCCCGGTATGGGCGGGGGCAAATTCCCCGGCCTGCCCTTCTAAACCCGGGCCGGGCCCGGATCACTTTGGTTGGAACCGCGCGTCTGCGCGCTTTCCTATAAATTCAGCAAACTATGTGGAGGTGAATATAAATGGTCAAAATCCGACTGCGCCGCATGGGTGCCAAGAAGGCTCCCTTCTATCGCATTGTGGTGGCTGACTCCCGTTATCCCCGGGACGGCCGTTTCATCGAGGAGATCGGCACTTACAACCCGGTCGTGCATCCCGCCGACCTGAAGGTGGACGTGGACCGCGCCCAGGCTTGGATCAAGACTGGCGCTCAGCCCACTGAGACCGTCCGTGATCTGCTGAAAAAGGCCGGCGCCCTGTAAGGCTGGAGGTTTTACAAGCCATGAAAGAACTTCTGACCTATGTGGCCCAGAATCTGGTGGAGCACCCGGAACAGGTCTCCGTCAACCAGGTGGAGGGCGACGGCGAGACCGTTCTGGAGCTGCGGGTGGCCCCTGAGGATATGGGCAAGGTGATCGGCCGTCAGGGCCGCATCGCCAAGGAAATCCGTATCCTGATGCGCTCCGTGGCTCAGCGGTCAGGCAAACGCGTCTCTGTAGAGATCGTGGATTAAGACAAAGGCGCAGGGCTTTGGTCCCGCGCCTTTGTTTTGCGTCTGAAAGCAAAAATCGTAGGGGCCGCTGTCCCCAGCGGCCCGCCGGAAACCATGCCGTCATGCGGGCCGATGCGGACATCGGCCCCTACTGAATATATTGATAACATAATGGAGGAGAACACCATGCCCGAACAATACCTTGAGATCGGCAAGATCACCAACACCCACGGCGTGATGGGAGAGGTGCGGGTCCAGCCCTGGGCCGACTCCCCGGACTTTTTGTGCAAGTTCAAGACCCTGTATGTGGACAGCTCCCACTGGCCCATCAAGGTGGAGCGGGCCCGGGTCCACAAGAACATGGTCATCTTAAAGCTGGAGGGTGTCACCGATGTGCCCAGCGCCCTGGCCATGCGCAACGCCATTTTGTATATCGACCGGGCGGACGTAAAGCTGCCCGAGGGCAGCTTCTTCCTGGCCGACATCATGGGCCTGGAGGCCCGGGATGCCCAGACCGGCGCAGTGCTGGGCAAGATCGCCGACATTATGGACCTGCCCGCCGGAAACGTGTATGTCATCCGGGGGGGCGAGCGGGAGATCATGGTCCCTGCTGTGCCCCAGTTTATTGCGGAGACCAACGTGGAGGGCGGCTATATCCGGGTGAACATGATCGAGGGGCTGTGAGCCGGAACAGGAGGTCTGCGTGAAACAAAGCTGGAAGAGCTGGCTGCCCCTGGGCGGGATGCTGTTTGCTCTTTATCTGGCCATCCACTACTGGACGCCCTTCTGCCGTCTGGCGCAGCTGGGGCTTCAGGCGGCGGCCCCCCTGCTTTTAGGGGCGGTGATGGCCTATGCCGTGAATATCCTCATGTCTATGCTGGAGAGCAGGCTGTTTCCCCGGGGCGGCGGCCTGTCCCGCCCGGTGAGCCTGGTGCTGGCCTATGCCAGCCTGGCGGCTATCCTGGCCCTGGTGGTGCGGATGGTCCTGCCCGAGCTGGTGCAGTGCGTGGGCCTGCTGGCCCAGCAGGCCGCCCCGGTGGTGGAGCAGCTGAACCAGACGCTGCTGGACCGGAATCTGGGTCTGGATCAGATATTAGAGAGCTACGGGGCCTCTCTGGCCGACGGCTCGGTGGACTGGAGGCAGGCCCTGGAGACGGTGGGCAAGTGGCTGAGCCAGAGCCTGAGCGGCGTGATGGGGTCCATGCTCAACCTGCTGTCCTCGGCGGTGTCCACTGCCTTTAACCTGCTGGTCAGCTTTATCTTCTCCATCTATCTGCTCATGGGCAAGGAGCGCCTTGGCAGTCAGTGCGCCCGGGTCCTGCGGACCTATCTCCCGGAGAGATGGTACGGGGGTGCGATGTATGTGCTGAACACGGTGAACGGCTGTTTCCGCCGCTTTGTGGTGGGCCAGTGTACCGAGGCGGTGCTCCTGGGGCTGCTGTGCATGGCCGGGATGCTGCTGCTGGGCTTCCCCTACGCCACCATGGTGGGCACCCTCATCGGCTTCACCGCCCTGATCCCCGTGGCCGGGGCCTATATTGGCGCAGGGGTGGGGGCTTTTATGATCTTCACCGTCTCCCCGGTGAAGGCCCTGCTGTTTCTGCTGTTCATCGCCGTGCTCCAGCAGCTGGAGGGCAATCTCATCTACCCCCGGGTGGTGGGGGCCTCCATCGGCCTGCCTGGGGTGTGGGTGCTGGCCGCCGTCACCGTGGGCGGGGGCGTGCTGGGCGTGGCCGGAATGCTCCTGGCCGTCCCCCTGGCCGCCGCGGCCTATCAGATGCTCCGGGAGGACGTCCGCCGCAGAAACTTGCCAGCGGAAGAGCCGCCGGAAACCGAACGATAAGAATGACCCAGCCGCCTTTATTTGGGCGGCTGGGTCTGATTTTATCCGGGAAGAGCCAATGAAAAACCGTGTGACGAAACACGTCACACGGTTTTATGATCGGGTATTACGCCGACTGAGCTGGGAAGGGGAGAAGATCAATAGAACTTCTTCTTGTTCTTCCGGGCAGCCTCAGACTTCTTGCGGCGCTTCACGCTGGGACTCTCGTAGTGCTCACGCTTACGAACCTCGGCCAGCACACCAGACTTGGCGCAGCTGCGCTTAAAGCGCTTCAGAGCGCTCTCCAGAGACTCGTTTTCTCTTACACGGACTTCCGACATTTATATTTCCCTCCCTCCGGCGCGGCGGGGCGTCCCCTGCTCGCGTAAGGGCCATTTTTATGGCTTTAACAGTAGTATTATATTCGTTCCACGGCCAGATGTCAAGGGCCAATTATGAACGGGCTGTAAACCTTTTGACCATAGCAGGATGGTCAAGCCTGGGGCTTAAAAATCAGACTAACCAATTTGCCCTTGACCACAATACTCTTTACCAAAGTCATGCCCTCGGCCAGCTTGACAATCTTAGGTTCAGCCAAGGCGGCCGCCACAATGTCCTCGTCAGAGGCGTCGGCGGACACTACGATGTTGGCCTTCACCTTTCCGCTGACCTGGACGGCCATTTGAACGGTGGCGGTGACGGTCTTGCTCTCGTCATACACGGGCCAGGGCTGGAGACATACCTGGCCCCCGTAGCCCGCCATCTCCCACAGCTCCTCGCACATATGTGGAGCGAAGGGGGACAGCATCAGCAGCAGCGCCTTCATGTCGCCCCGGCTGGCACCGTTAGCGTAAAAGTCGTTGACCAGGGACATGAGAGCCGCGATAGCGGTATTGAACTTCATGGCCTCGATGTCCTCAGACACCTTCTTGATCGCCTTGTGGACCGCCAGCTCGTTGGCCTGGGAATACGCATCTCCCACATGCTCCTGCTCGGTAGCCAGGTTCCACACCCGGTCCAGGAAACGCTTGCACCCCTTCACCGCATTGGCGGACCAAGCGGCGGCCTTCTCGAAGTCGCCGATGAACATGATATAGGTACGCATGGTGTCAGCGCCGTACATATCAATGATGTCGTTGGGATTGACCACGTTGCCCCGGGACTTGGACATCTTCTCGCCCCCCTCGCCCAAAATCATGCCGTGGGAGGTGCGCTTCTGAT
>OJPN01001621.1_pt1 | contig 15578 bp, 10 predicted proteins | sample 1598511 | NCBI WGS metagenome assembly OJPN01 (sample SAMN03922485, study PRJEB24848) | human gut metagenome | isolation source: stool sample | host: Homo sapiens | place: Germany | collected 2011-05
GAACTATACCTCAGATTACTTTCCGTCATCACCCATTTACCGGTTCCGTCGAACCAAGCCTCGTGTTCGATACCGTCTTCCCGGAATTCTGCGACATAATACCCCTGCTTTTGTTCCCACTCTACTTTATCGGACTGAGGATACTTGTTATTAAATGCCGCAACGATTTTCGCATCGGGACGATACTGGTTTTGTTGTTTACAACCGGCTATTGCAAAGCCACTGATGAATAACAAAATAAAAAGAATCAATCTGGTTTTCATATTTTTCATTTTTATGTGATCGTTTGTCTGCTGTATACGATAATCGCGGAAGGGATGTTCTAAGGAGTAATCAAACAATTCACCTTTGATTTTCGTAAGTAGTGGAGATTTCTGTAAATTTTAATCAATCACCCATTTTATGGAACATTTTGACGCAATCATTATCGGATTTGGAAAAGGGGGTAAACTACTGGCTGCTGATTTAGCTAACCGGGGACAGCAAGTAGCCATAATCGAACGTTCGGCTGCGATGTACTGAGGCTCCTGCATCAATATCGCCTGTATTCCGACCAAAGCATTGATCCATCAGGCCCAAATGATAAAGGAACTGAATCTGGCTTCTTTTGAAGAAAAGGCAGCAGCTTATCGGAAAGCTATCATAAAGAAAAACGAAATTACCACCGCTTTACGAAAATTAAATTTCGACCGGCTCAACGACCATCCGAATATAACGGTATATACAGGAGTCGCCTCATTCCGCTCATCCCGTAAAATAGAGGTAACCACCGAAACAGACCGTCTGGAGATCGAGGGGAAACGGATCTTTATCGATACCGGAGCTCTTCCGGTGATCCCGCCGATATCAGGTATCCGGGAAAGCCGACGGGTATATACCAGTACCTCACTCCTGGAACTGGACCTGCTACCGGAAACCCTGGTCATCATCGGAGGAGGATACATCGGGTTGGAATTCGCTTCTATGTTTGCGGCTTTCGGAAGTAAGGTAATCGTATTGGAAAACACAACGGAATTTTTATCCCGCGAAGACAGAACCATTGCCGAAGCTGTACGGAAAGTAATGGAAAACCAAGGAATAGAATTTCATTTCAGTATAGAAATGCAATCGATCCAGGATACCGACGAAGAGACCGTAGTGACCTATCGGGATACGACCGATAAAACCGAACACAGCCTCTTTGCCAACGCTGTTCTGGTAGCGACAGGCCGTCAGCCCAACACCGAAAGCCTCGATCCGGGAGTGGCCGGAATACATTTAAACGAACATGGAGCGATCATCGTAAACGAATATCTGCAAACAACCGCATCGGATATCTGGGCGTTGGGAGATGTCAGCGGAGGGAAACAATTCACCTATATTTCCCAGGACGATTACAGGATTATCCGGGATCAACTGTTCGGTAAAGGCAGCCGGACCATTGTCGACCGGGAACCTGTCGTATATACGGTATTTATCGATCCACCTCTATCCCGCATCGGTTTGACAGAACAAGAAGCCATCGCCAAAGGATACGAAGTGATGACCAAAACCATTCCGGTCGAGGCCATCCCCCGAGCGCGGGTATCAGGTAATACCAACGGGGTATTGAAATCTGTCGTAAATGCCAAAAACGGAAAAATTCTGGGATGTACCCTGTTTTGTATCGATTCGGGCGAAGTGATCAACAATGTGGCCCTGGTCATGAAAGCCGGACTAGACTATTCGTCGCTCCGGGATCAGATCTATACGCATCCTTCTATGAGTGAGGCCTTGAACGATCTTTTCAGCTTTTAACCCGCAAAGGGGCTTTGGTAGTATCGTTTATAATGTGCAAATTTGTCCTTTACAAATAAGCTGAACGAATTATGAACTATCTCGCCCACATTTTCCTTTCGGGTAATGACCGTTGTATTCAGATCGGTAATTTTATCGGGGATGGGGTCAAAGGGGACGGGTATAAACAATATCCCCGGAAATTCCAGCAAGGAATTTTGTTACACCGCGAAATCGATGCTTTCTCGGACCGGCATCCGTTGGTCCGGGAAGCCGTAGGGATAGGCCGGGAAACTTTCGGGCGTTATTCGGCTGTAGTGAACGACATCTTGTTCGATTATTTCCTGGCCAGCCGGTTTCAGGACTATGCCGGTCTTCCCCTCAAACGGTTCAGCCGGAGGTTTTATACCGCCTTAGCCTGGAACTACCGCCACCTGCCGGAACGTTTTCAGGGGTTCATATGGCATTTCATCCTGACTGACCGATTGTGCCGTTATGCCTCCCTAACGGGAATCCAGCAATCCCTGGAAATCATGACCCGCTACCGGGGATTGCAGATCGATCCTGCCCAAACGCCGCTATTTATGCAGGAGCACGGAGAACGATTACAAAAAATATTCCGGGAGTTTTTCCCGGAATTACACGAAAGATGCAAACAATCGATTTATCTAAAGTCGTAATCCCCCAAATTAATTACCTGCAAACTTTGCCGGATACAAATACCAATCTTTATCCTCTTTTCCTCGGTAAGCAGCCCGACTCTTGCATTTCGGATAAACGGTATCGATATGAATTCTTTCGGCCTGATAATTGAATTTCATCATATCCTTATTCATTCCCGCATCCAGATGGAAAGCAAACGGAGCTTTTTATGGTACTTTTTATTAGGCTTATCCCCAATTTACCTTCTAAGTAAAACCAATATCAACTGGTTTGAATATCTGAATCTTTCTTGTGTGACAGAATAAATAAAAACCGCTAATCTGTCTGCAAAGTTTTTCAGATAGATTAGCGGTTTACAAATTGGGTTAGCGAATTCTTTCAGAATTTTGACCGGCGAATCTGCGGCTCTGATCCATTCGTACCGATCATTCTAATTTTGTCGATTCCTTTTACGCCTATCCATTCTTGAAAGGAACACCGGTCCCATTGGGGACCAGCTCCTTCTTTTCTCTAAAAGAGATTATCTGGAGTGATTAAATCCTCTGGGCTTTTGTGGTTCTCTCTTATTCCACAAAATAGCGCTATTAGTCGGTTCCTGCAATTGATTCAACTGGGCAATATTGGTTTTAATATCTTTCACCAATAGATCGGCCAGGTCTTTACCGGTTCCCTGCCGTACAACGACACGCATGATCACGACATCTTCCATATTCTTCGGCATGGTATAAGCCGGTACCTGCCATCCCTGGGCATGCAAAGCATCCGAAAGGTCATATAACGTCCATTTCCGGGAAGAATCATTTTTCAGTTTCCAGATAAACAACGGATTAGGCATATCGTCACTGAAAAATTCAAAGATCCCCATCTCTTTTAACTGTTGTTTCAGATAGAGACATACATCGATACAATTCTGCTGGATCTGCCGGTAACCTTCCATACCTAAACGCAGGAACTGGTAGTATTGTGCCAATACCTGATTGCCCGGACGGGAGAAGTTAATAGAAATACTCGGAATGTTGGCTCCCAGATAGTTCACGGCAAAGTTCATCTCTTCGGGCAGATATTGTTTATCTTTCCAAACCACCCAACCGACACCCGGATATACCAATCCGAACTTATGGCCGGAAACACTGATAGATAACACCCATTTCAAACGGAAATCCCAAACGGTATCCGGATCGATAAACGGATGGATAAAACCACCGGTAGCAGCATCCACATGAATACATATTTCCCATCCTTTTTCTGCGTTCAGTTTATCCAGGGCATCGTTGATCTCTTTTACATTATCATTCAATCCGGTGATCGTAACCCCCTGAATCGGAACGACACAAATGGTATTTTCATCACACATACCGACCACATCCTGCGGATCCATGGTAATTTTTTCCATCGTCACGGGAACCATTCTCATTTCAACGTCCCAATAGATGGCAAATTTTTCCCAAACGACCTGCATACAGGTGGAAATGATAAAATTAGGTTTATTGGTAGGCAAACCTTTGGCACGACGACGTTTTTGCCAGCGTTTCAGGGCAGCAATACCTCCCAGCATACAAGCTTCGGATGAACCGACGGTACTGGTACCGGTACAATAGGGAGGTTCGGGTGAATGCCACAATTTAGCGATAATGTTCACACAACGTCTTTCTATCTCGGCAGTTTGCGGATACTCGGTTTTATCGATCATGTTTTTGTCCATATTTTCGGTCATCACCCGGCGGGCATAGTCGTCCATCCAAGTGGTAACGAAAGTGGCCAGATTCAATCGGGCATTTCCATCCATCATCGCTTCATCGTGTACCAACTGATAAGCCACCTCTCCCGGCATAGAGGTTTTAGGCATTTCAAACTTAGGAGCTACACGGGCTTCTTCAGGTGTTCCGAAAATTGGAGTGTTTGGATTTTCTGTTTTCATAATAATAAAGTTAAATTATTGTAACGTAATAATAATGAGCTTTTTGCATTCACTCGTCAATAACTACGCCCACCGTCGTTTTTTAGTTTCGACTTCTCACAATATTTAACTTTATACTTTTTACTTTCTACCTTTTACCTCTTTTTTGTAACCTTCTTTTCCCTATTCAGTATACATACACAGAGAACGCACCTCGAGCCCCCTCAACGGTGGAATTATGGACGAAATTAAACACGACCGTGCTGAAGCACATTCCACCCGGACCTGAGATGCGTTTTCTCATCAATCTATAACAAGATGGAAGAGAATTTTTTATACTATATAGAACATAGTATCCGAATCCATTGGGAAGAACCGGCCTTAACCGACTACCAGGGCCAAACCCATACCTTCGGAGATGTAGCCCACCATATTGCCCGTTTGCACCTGTTATTCGAAGAAAGCGGAATCCGCCGGGGAGATAAAATCGCTCTTTGCAGCCGGAATCAGACCAACTGGGGAATCGCTTTTCTGGCAATCCTTTCGTATGGAGCAGTAGCAGTACCTATTTTACACGAATTCAAAGCCGACAATATCCGCCATATCGTCAACCATTCGGAAGCCCGGATTCTATTTGCCGGTACTCCCATCTGGGAAGAACTGCAAAAAGAAGAAATGCCGAAACCGGAAACCGTCATCAAGATGGAGGACTATTCTCTTTTCTATAATACCAATCCGGCACTGGCAAAAGCTCACGGACATTGGGAAGAGTTATTCAGGCAAAAATACCCCGCCGCCCTGCGTCCGGAAGATATCCATTACGAGCCGGATCAACCTGACCAGCTGGCCATGATCAATTATACTTCCGGTACAACCAGCGCTTCGAAAGGAGTGATGTTGTCTTACCGCAGTATGTGGTCGAACCTGAAGTATGCCCTGGACAAAATGGGCTACAATCCGGGCGAACGGCTGGTCTCCATACTGACCATGGCTCATATGTACGGTCTGGCCTTCGAACTGATCTATCCCTTTGCCAGTGGTACACACGTTTATTTTATCTCCAAAACTCCGGCCCCGAAAATCATTAACGAAATATTTTCGGCTGTCCGTCCCAACCTGATCGTTGCCGTACCCTTGATTATCGAGAAAATCATCAAACACCGGGTACTGCCACAACTGGAAAAATTTCATATCAAGCTATTCCTGAAAATCCCCTATCTGAACCGCAGATTAAGGCTGTCGATCCGGGATAAAATCGTCAATGCTTTCGGGGGACGTTTCAAACTGATCGCTATCGGAGGCGCAGCATTAAATTTCGAAGTAGAGAAATTCCTTTCTTCCGTACAATTTCCTTACACCGTCGGTTACGGTATGACCGAATGCGGTCCGGCCATTTCTTATGACGACTGGCACACCTTCAAAGCCGGTTCGTGCGGTAAAGCTGTCGACCGGATGGAAATTGCCATCAACTCCTCCGACCCCGAAAATATCGTCGGAGAAATATTAGTGCGGGGAGCGAATGTCATGGACGGCTATTATAAAAACCACGAAGCCACTTCGTCCGCTATCGACGAAGACGGCTGGTTGCATACCGGCGACCTGGGAATTATCGACAGTGAGGGTTATCTCTTTATCAAAGGCAGAAGTAAGAACATGATCCTGGGTCCCAGCGGACAAAATATTTATCCCGAAGAAATCGAGGACCGGCTGAATGCCCTACCCTATGTTTCCGAATCGCTGGTCATTGAAAAGGACGGTAAATTAATCGCCCTCGTCTATCCGGATTATGAAGTAGTGAAAAAAGAAAAGATCAGCCCTGAGCAGCTTAAAACTAAAATGGACGAAAACCGTAAACTCCTCAACCATATGCTGCCGATGTACAGCCAGGTTGCCCGTTTAAAAATCCAGGAAACCGAATTCGAGAAAACGCCAAAACGAAGTATAAAACGTTATCTGTATCAATAAAATAGAAAAATACGGACTCATTTTTTTCTTCCAACGTTTCCGGTTTAATACCTAAAATTCTATCTTTGCTCAAATAAACCCATGATTATGGAAGAAAATTTTATAAAATATATTGAACAGAGCATTAAAGATCATTGGGATCTGCCTGCCTTGACCGACTTTAAGGGAGCTACCAGTTCTTACAAAGATGTAGCCCGTAAAATCGAGAAATTACACCTTCTTTTCGAACATTGCGGAATCCGTAAAGGGGATAAGATCGCTCTTTGCAGCCGGAATACCAGCAGTTGGGGTATCGCTTTTCTGGCCACACTTTCTTACGGAGCTGTAGCTGTACCCATACTCAACGAGTTTAAACCCGATAATGTCCATCACATCGTGAACCATTCGGAAGCCCGTTTGCTCTTTGCCGGAGATGTGGTCTGGGAAAATCTCGACGAATCGGCTATGCCCGACCTCGACGGCGTACTCCGGATCGAAGATTACTCGCTCCGCACCTCGAATAGTAAGCAACTGACCGAAGCCAGAGCCAGATTAAACGAACTGTTCGGAAAAAAATTCCCCGATCGTTTCCGTGCCGAAGATGTTCATTACGAATACGATACGCCCGACCAGCTGGCCGTGATCAATTATACCTCGGGCACCACCAGTTCTTCCAAAGGAGTGATGCTGCCTTACCGTAGCTTGTGGACCAACCTGCAATTTGCCATCGATACCTACGGGATCAATCCGGGTGAACAAATCGTATGTATGCTCCCGATGGCTCATATGTACGGCCTGGCTTTTGAATTTATTTACCAATTTGTCAACGGGACCCACATCCATTTTTTATCCCGTACCCCGTCACCGAAAATCATAGCAGATGCTTTCGCCACGGTAAAGCCCGATCTGATCATTACGGTTCCCCTGGTTATTGAAAAGATCATCAAGAAGAAAGTTTTCCCGACCATCGAGAAACCGCATATGAAATTACTGATGAACATACCGATCATCAACGATAAAATCAGGGAAAGCATCCGGCAAAAGGTCATCGACGCCTTCGGAGGAAAATTCAAAGAATTAATCATCGGAGGAGCAGCCCTGAACAAGGAAGTAGAGATCTTTCTCCGCTCGATTCGTTTTCCTTACACGGTGGGATACGGCATGACCGAATGTGGTCCTCTGCTCACTTACGACAACTGGAAAACTTTCCGTCAGAGCTCCTGTGGCAAGGCAGTGCCTCGTGTCGAACTTCGGATCGACTCCGGCGATCCCCAACATATCGTAGGGGAAATCCTGGCTAAAGGGATTTGTGTGATGACCGGTTACTACAAAAATCCGGAAGCTACGGCTGCCGCCATCGACCGGGACGGCTGGCTACATACCGGAGATATGGGAATCATCGACCAAGACGGCTACCTGTTTATCAAAGGACGATGTAAAAACATGATCCTCAGCTCAAACGGTCAGAACATTTATCCTGAAGAAATCGAGGATAAACTCAACAACATGCCCTATATCAGCGAATCCATCGTTATCGAAAAAGAAGGAAAACTCGTAGCCCTGATCTACCCCGATTTCGATCTGGTAAACGAAGAAAAAATTACCGATGAGAAACTGGACGAACTGATGACCGCCAACCTGAAAGAAATCAACCAACAGCTCCCGGCTTACAGCCAGCTGAATACTTACAAGCTCTATAACGAAGAGTTCGAGAAAACCCCGAAACGGAGTATTAAACGATTTTTGTATCAGTAAAAGCAAGATAAATTTTCAATTTTTCGTACCTTCGTAGGCTGAAAAATTGTAAAGATGAAAAAAATAAAACATAAACCTGTTTCCTCCAAAACGGAGAAAAAACAGGTTTCTTTGCTACCGGAATTTTTAAAAGAACAACGGACACGTATCCTTCTGGGAATTGCGTTGGCTTTGGTATCGTTGTATATTCTCTTCGCCCTGATCGGTTTCTTCTTTTCGGGAGGTATCGATCAAAGTCTGGTCGATGGTCCCTGGGGGAAAATCATTACCAATCCGGAAATCGAAGTCAGTAATCCTGCCGGAAAGATCGGAGCCTGGATTTCGGACCTATTGATCAACCGGTGGTTCGGTATATCTTCTTTCATTCTTTGCTATCTTTTATTATTATGCAGTTTCCGTCTGGGGAGCATCAAAGTAAAAAACTTCAGCCGCAGGTTATTCATCGGTATGTGTATTATTCTTTGGATCTCTTTATTCCTGGGTTTTCTCTCGGAGAGTATTTCCAATCTTTTCGAAGTCGGCACAGGCTACCTATTCCCGGGGGGAGGCCATGGACATTTTGTCAGCGTCTGGTTGAACTCATTGGTAGGACGTATCGGGACTATGCTGATTCTGATCCTCACTTTTATCGCCATTCTGTTTTTCGGATTCGAACGGACTTTCTATAAATGTGTCGATTATATCAAAGAACAAATCCGCCGTCACCAGGAAAAGGCACTGGCCGCACTAGCCGAACGGGAAGCCCGTGCTGCAGCTGCCCGTGAAGAAGCACAACGGCAAGCCGACGCACAACAAGATCCCGAAGACGAAGATACAACAAGCGATTCCGACAAGGAGAACGCAGACGAAGAACAAGAGGATTTTCCCCATGACAACGACGGTACGTTCCAACCGGAGGATACCGATTTTTCCAGTCAACCGGAGCGTTTGTTAGCACCGAAAGAAACAACGGATCAAAATCCGGAAGCAATCACCTTGCAACAAGGTTTCAACCGCATGTCCGCTTCTATCAACGATTTCGAATTCAGCCAGGAACTATCGGATTTATCGGATGACCGAGCAAAATCGTCTACCGATGATGAAGAAGAAGGAGATACCGACTTACCGGCCGGAAACGATCAGGACATCACCTTGACCATCAGCAATAAGGATCAGGAAGAAACCGTCGATCAGAACCAGCCGACCGAAGATTACGATCCGACCCTCGACCTGTCCAATTACCAATATCCCGGTTTAGAACTCCTCGAAGAGCATTCCTCCGGTAATCCGAAAGTCACCCAGGAAGAATTGGATGCCAACAAAAACAGGATTGTAGAAACGTTGCGTAATTACAAAATCGAAATCACCAAGATCAAAGCAACCATCGGTCCGACCGTCACCTTGTATGAGATCGTACCGGCTCCGGGTGTCAAGATTTCCAAAATCAAAAACCTTGAGGACGACATAGCGCTTAGCCTTTCTGCTTTGGGCATCCGGATCATCGCCCCTATTCCCGGAGCAGGAACGATCGGTATCGAAGTGCCGAACCAAAATCCGGAGGTAGTCTCCATGCGCGGTATCATCGCTTCCAAGAAATTCCAGGAATCCAAATACGCTTTGCCGGTAGCTTTGGGCAGAACCATCTCTAACGAGACGTATACTTTCGATCTGACAAAGATGCCCCACCTTTTGGTTGCCGGAGCTACCGGACAAGGTAAATCGGTCGGATTGAATGCGATCATCACTTCACTGCTTTACAAGAAACACCCGTCCCAACTGAAGTTTGTGATGGTCGATCCTAAAAAAGTAGAGCTCAGTATCTATTCTATCATAGAAAAACATTTCCTGGCCAAATTGCCGGATGAAGAAGAAGCGATCATCACCGAGACCGCTAAAGTAGTCAATACGCTCAACTCCCTGTGTATTGAAATGGACAGCCGTTACGACCTGCTCAAAATGGCACAGGTAAGAAACATTAAAGAATATAATGAAAAATTCATCAAAAGACAACTGAACCCCAATAATGGACATAAATACCTTCCCTATATCGTGGTGGTTGTGGATGAATTCGCCGACCTGATCATGACTGCCGGTAAGGAAGTAGAAACCCCGATCGCCCGGATCGCCCAGCTGGCACGTGCTGTAGGTATTCATATGATCATCGCTACCCAGCGGCCTTCTACGAATATCATCACCGGGGTGATCAAAGCCAACTTCCCGGCCCGAATCGCTTTTAAGGTCGCTTCCATGATCGACTCCCGGACAATCCTGGATTCACCGGGTGCCAACCAGCTGATCGGACGTGGTGATATGCTGATATCGGTAGGTAGTGAGATGACACGGGTGCAATGTGCTTTTGTGGATACTCCCGAAGTAGATGCGATCACCCACCATATTGCCAGCCAACAGTCATATCCGAGTGCTTTTGCCCTACCGGAATATGTACCTGAAAACGAAGGGAACGGCCTCAACGACATCGACCCGGGATCACGCGATCCGTTGTTCGAAGAAGCAGCCCGGCTCGTAGTCAGCACCCAACAGGGTTCCACCTCTTCCATCCAGCGGCGGTTTTCTATCGGCTACAACCGGGCCGGCCGTATCATGGACCAACTCGAGGCAGCCGGCATCGTCGGTCCCTTCGAAGGAAGCAAAGCCCGGCAAGTGTTGATATCCGACGAATATTCACTCGAGCAAATGCTAAAATGAGGCATTTGCTCTTCAACTTTTAATTTTTAATTTTTTACCGATGTTCCTAGAAAAAGTTTACTCCGGCCGAAATCAATGGTATTTCTACATTTTTTCGTTACTGATTATTTTCACTGCAACACAAATCGGCAGTCTTCCCCTGGTGGGATATATGATTATGGAAGACCCTTCCATCTTGCAAGGAGGGGATATATCGGCAGCCACAAGTACGAATACAGGGTTGGCTTTAACCTTACTCAGTTTTGCCGTAGGTTTCTTCACCATCTTATTTTGTGTTAAATATATCCATCATAAAAAAACGGCAGATATCGTAACCGGCCGGCAACGGATAGATTGGGGCAGGATTTTTTTCGGTGCTGCTGTCTGGGGTATTTTATCCCTGATCACCCTGGCCCTCCCTTTCCTTTTCGGGGATACCTCCCATCTGGTATTTCAATTCGAACCGGTTCATTTCCTGATTCTGGTCGTTATCTCGCTACTCCTTTTTCCTTTTCAGACCTCTTTTGAGGAGTTGCTTTTCCGGGGGTACCTCATGCAGTGGTCGGCCCTGCTCTTCAAATACCGCTGGGTAGCTGTCGTTATCACGGGTGTCCTGTTCGGCATCCTGCACGGCGCCAACCCCGAAGTCGAAGAATTCGGCATGTGGGTGGCCCTTCCCCAATACATTCTGATGGGATTGATCCTGGGCTTTGTAGCGGTGAAAGACGACGGCATGGAATTATCCCTGGGATTGCATATGGCCAATAATATTATAGCAGCCATCACCATAACCTCCGATTCTTCTACCCTGCAAACCCACGCCCTTTTCAAAGACCTGCATCCGACAGCTTCGCATTTCGACACGCTGACGATGCTTGTCGCCGGTGTGATCTTCATCTGGATTTGCAACCGGAAATATCACTTTTGGGGAAAGATCTGTTTATGGAAAAAGATCCAAAAGGAAAGCAACGAGATGTAAAGTGTTATTTTTTTCTTAAAACTTCGGCATTTCCGTGCTGAGACTTATTTTTAAATTTTCAATTGATTACCTTTGGCAGCATCGCAAACGTTAGATTTTTTTTATATCAATAACTATTTACAAACATGAGAAAATTTACCTGTTTCACCTTGGGCTTACTGTTAGCTTGTGCAGTGACCGTGAATGCCCAGGAACAAAAGAATGATCAGGAAGGTTACAAATTTACGGATATCAAACGCCTTCCGACAACAAGTGTTAAATCGCAGGATCGTGCCGGAACCTGTTGGTCCTGGTCGACTATTTCTTTTTTGGAATCTGAAATCATGCGTATGGGCAAAGATTCGCTCAGCCTGTCTCCGATGTATGTCGTATGGAACACCTATCATGCCAAAGGAGATAAATATGTACGGATGAACGGCCATGTAAACTTCGGACAGGGAGGCGCTTCTGCCGATGTGACCTGGGCAATCCGGAACTACGGTATTGTTCCGTTGTCTTTATACAGCGGCCTGAACTACGGCGAAGAAGTACATGTACACGGCGAATTGGATGCTATCCTGAAAGGTTATCTGGACGCTGTTGTCAGCAATCCTAACAAAAAATTAAGCACTGCGTGGTTAAGAGGTTATGACGGTATACTGAATGCTTATCTGGGCGAAAAACCGGAAAAATTCACCTGGCAAGGAAAAGAATATACTCCGATGACTTTCGCAACAGATGCCTGTGGGCTGAATATGGACGATTATGTCAGCCTGACTTCTTTCACCCACCATCCGTTCTATACTCAATTCGCTCTGGAAGTAGAAGATAACTGGATCGGCGAAATGTCATACAATCTTCCGTTGGATGAATTGATGGATGTACTCGACAAAGCGATCGACAAAGGCTACACTTTCTCCTGGGGATCAGACGTTTCTGAAATCGGTTTCACACGCGACGGCCTGGCTGTTGTTCCGGATGTGAACATCAAAGAAATGAGCGACGCTGAAATCGCGAAATGGGTGAAAATGCCGAAAACACAACAACAAGCCGAATTGCTAAAGAAACCGGGTAAAGAAAAAGAAATTACCCAGGAACTGCGTCAGCAAGAATTCGACAATAAACTGACTACCGACGACCATGGCATGCATGTAATAGGTAAAGCTGTCGATCAAATCGGAAATAAATATTTCATCGTGAAAAACTCTTGGGGTGACTATGGTAAATACAAGGGATACCTGTATGCTTCTTATCCTTTTGTAGCTTACAAGACTACTTCAGTGATGATTCACAAAGATGCTCTTCCCAAAGACCTGAAAAAGAAATTGGGTATAAAATAGACATTTGTGACGTAAAAGTTTTGAAAGGCCAAGGAAGTTATGATAATTTCTTCGGCCTTTTCTATTTTACGCCTTTGAGGTTTTCGACCTTTTAACTAACTTTGCAAAGAATATAAGATTAAATCAACGACATATGAATAATGCTATCAAAATCAAAGACAACATCTACTGGATCGGCGTAAATGACAGAAGAACTCATATTTTCGAAAACTACTGGCCTCTCCCTAAAGGAGTAGCCTACAATTCGTATGTGATTGCAGACGAAAAAGTAGTCGTCATAGATACCGTCGAACGCAGCCGGATGGATGATTATCTGAATAGTCTGCAAGCTGTGCTCCAAGGCCGGAAGGTTGATTATTTGATCATCAATCATATGGAACCGGACCATACGGGAGCAATCAAAAACCTGCTCTGCCATTATCCCGACCTGACGGTAGTGGGCAACTGTAAAACTTTCCCCATGCTCCAAAATTATTACGGAGTAGATTCCAACTTGCTCGAAGTAAAGGAAGGCGATTCACTGAACATCGGTAAACGTACCCTGAATTTTTATATGGTTCCGATGTTGCACTGGCCCGAAACCATGGTTACCTATCTACCGGGCGAGAATATCGTATTCAGCGGGGATGTGTTCGGAGCTTTCGGAACCCTGGACGGTGGTATTTTCGATGACCAGGTCGATCTGGATTACCTGGAAGAGGAAATCAGCCGTTATTATTCGAATATCGTCGGGAAATACGGTATGCCGGCACAAACAGCCCTGAAGAAATTGAATACACTCACTTTCAACACGATATGTGCCACCCATGGTCCGATCTGGCGCTCACATGTGTGTGATATCATCGCTAAATATGAAAAATGGAGTAAATACGAAACCGAAGAAGGAGTGGTGATCGCTTTCAGCAGTATGTACGGTCACACGGAGCAGATGGCGGACACGATCGGACGTTTCCTCGCCGAACAAGGCGTTAAAAAGATACGGATCCACGACACTTCGAAGACACATCCTTCTTATATCATCAACGATATTTTCCGCTACAAAGGAGTGATCCTCGGCAGTTGTGCCTATAACGGCGGTATCTTCCCAACTATGGAAACCCTGTTGTGCGAACTGGAAAATATGGGCATTAAAAATCACCTTCTGGCCTATTTCGGTAATAAAACCTGGGGAGGCGGAGCCATCCCCCGACTGAAAGCTTTTGCAGAAAAAATGAAGTGGGAAGTGGTAGCAGAACCCAATGAAGCACTCGGAGCTATGAAATCTTCCGACATCGAGCAATGTAAAGCTATCGCCCAAGCTATGGCAGAAAAAATTAAAAAGAGTTGATAAGTTGATGAGTTAAAAGAGTTGCTAAGTTACTGAGTAACTAAGATATGAGTTGGAGAAGTTAAAAGAATTATTAAGTTGAGAAGAGTTTATAATCCCCATACTTATTTCAATTCAGTGTAATTTTATTGAAAACTTATTTAACTCAGCAACTCTTTTAACTCAGTAACTCAGCAACTCTCCAAGAAGATTGTTACTGTTATCCCCAATCCGAATTTTTTCTGGTCATAGATGAATGTAGCCGACGTCTTTTCACCTATTCCCAAAATCCCCCAAAACCGAAACCAGGCTCCCTTAACTAATATAACTTGTAATCCTTTTTAAAACTTTATTCATTATCTGATTTTAAGCTGTAACTAATCAGCTCGTCCATCCGTCCTACATGTGATATCTCGGTTTTTGACCGGATCAAATGGACCACCAGGTTACAAATGAATAAAATCAAGCATATGAATAAAACTCTACTTTTCCTGCTGTTACCAGGACTCCTGATTTCCTGTAAACCCACTCCCCCATCCGGAGATAACGGGGAGATCGTTCCCCTGACTTCGGAATGTTTGTTAAAAAACAGTGACCTATATATGAAATATCCATATAAAATAAAAGTACAGGATTCTATAATGTGTATTTGGGACCTGCATGGAGGAGATCGGTTCTATCATCTCTATTCTTATCCTGAGCTGCAATTCATCACTTCCTTTGCCGTAAACGGCCGCGGGCCGGAAGAATATATTTCGACAGGAGGATTTTGTATGGACGAGCAACATATTTATGTTTTCGACACTAGCCGGGCCCGCCTTTCGATCTTCCGGAAAGACAGTCTGATGCAACAACGCATTTCCCCTGCCCGGATAATCGACTACCCTCAAGCCGGCATTCCGATACTGAATTTTTGCCGGACGGACCAAGGGTTTGCCTTGCTCAATTTCGACGGACCGGAACGGATTGCATTTATCGATACTTGTGGACATCTGCTGAACAAAAAATACGAGATTCCGCGGGGAAATACCGCAAAAAACAAAGCCTACCCGACGATGACAGCCTCACTATGGAACTCTTATCTCGACTATAATCCCGACAATCACCTATTAGTCCTTGTCACCCAAAACGGAGAATTACTGGAAATCCATAACCTGGCGTCGGATTCTTCCCGGTTCATTGTCGGCAAAGGAGGTGAACCTGATTTTTTGAGTGATAAAAACGGACTCCTTGTCGGCAAAATCAAGGGTTATCAGGATGTACAAGTCGGGAAAAAAGCCATCTACACCTTATTCT